>Ga0080006_1143549_pt1 | contig 10244 bp, 6 predicted proteins | sample RS3BMetagenome_FD_69209 | JGI IMG/M metagenome (GOLD analysis project Ga0080006, IMG submission 69209) | Ferric oxide microbial mat and aquatic microbial communities from Rainbow Spring, Yellowstone National Park, USA - RS3B (SPADES... ... | reverse complement strand
TCTCGTAGGTGCCCTTCTGTCTGGGGGACTGGTTGGTCGGTAAACCCCAGTTTCCCCTGCCAGGGGGGCACGTACGCGGATACGCGCCGATCAGGTCAAACGGCCCCGTGAATGATTGGAGCTAGATGGCTGAGCCCCACCCTGTCGACGCATCTCGACCTTCGGGTTATGAGCCCGAAGGTGCGTGTTGGTCCTGAACCCCCGCCGCTAGTTCGGCTCGTTCTTCGCGCGCTTCTGCGTAGGCACAATGCCCTGACCAGCGGGTTCGCGTCGGCAACTCCGCGTTATCCACAGGTTTCTCGGGGCTTTTTCTCGGGGCCTTATCAAGGCTGCATAGGCATGCGCATGCAGGGTGTGCGCAGCGGGATATGGCCGGTGAGCTGCGGTTTCGAGCCGGCCGGCACTTCGACGCCGTCCCCCGAGGCGGTCTTGCGTATGCATGCATAGGGCATGCGTACGCACTGCACTGATCAACGAGATCTCGACGGTGACCGCGCCCGAAGTGGTCCTCGGGTGCCGCCGTGGCATCGCGTCGGGCGATCTGGGCGCCCGCTCTGTGCTCCTGGTGCCGCTCACGGCCCTTGACGTTGCGATCCAGATCCGTCGTTATCTCAAGCCCGGTTTGGGATGCTCGGGCGCCGATCGCAATTTGCGGCCCGACCGCTCGGATGGAGCGATCTGAACCGCTTGCTGGAGCAAGCAGGCGCCCCAGTACCGTGCCGGATATCGATCCCCAAGCCGGCAGCGAGACGCTTGAGGTCCGTCGTTTGGGGATAGGCGCTCGCTGACGTTTGGGGACGCTTCAGCTGACCTTGAGGTATTCCCGAAGGGCTTCACGAACGATGTCTGAAGCGGTCGTGTGATCCTTTGCTGCTCGGTCGTCGACTGCCCTGCGTAGCTCTGGCTCGAGCCGGACCGGAAGCGTTTCGGCCGGACCTGATCCCATCGATGGGCGGCCCGGACGTCGCCGAAGTTTGGTGACGTCGAGCCCGGCCTCGGCCTCCTCGGCCATCTGCTGCAGGACCCCGTCGGTCAACTCGACACCTGCCTTGGAATGTCCGTAGGTCTTCTTCTCCTCAGCCATCACTCTCTCTGATCTCACCCAGCAGCGGTTCGTAGATTCGTCTCATCTTCATCGCGTGAATCACGATCTCGGTGCCGTCGTCGCGAAGCGCCGTCACGATCTCCAAGAGGTTCCCGGCCCGGTCCGAGGTAGAGGACTTTCCCCGTGTCGTGTTCGTCAGCGGCGACAAGCGCATGCTCGACTCCGTGGCGGATGTCCGCGTCGCTGATCCCGTGCTTGCGAGCCGAGTCATAGATATCCACGTACTCTCACGTCCCCTATCGTCTCGCGAAACTCATCCGGGGGAAGCGGAGTCGGCCGCTACTGCGGCCCCGATCCCGGCGAACTGGCCGATCCCACTCCTGGGAATATGGGCGGCGCGGTAGGGGATGCTTCATGGAAGTGATAGGTGGCCCTGGATTGTCTCGTCTTCGATCCCGGACATGGCGGCCGGCGGCGGTCATCTGACCCCGGCGCCCTCGCTCGGCAACGCTGGACACGTCCATGTCAGCGGCCCGCCGGCGACCTCGGGCGGGGTCGAGCGGTGGCCGATCAGCCTGCGAACGGGGTGGCGTTGCCGTCGGAGTGGATCAGTTGGTAGCCGCCGCCGGTGAGGGGGGCCATACCCAGGACCGGTGAGGTTTGGGGGATGTCACCGAGCGAGCCGAAGAAACCGGCTTGCCCGAAGGCGAAGATGCCTCCGTCTGAGGCGACCAGCCAGTAGCCGGTGCCGTCCGGTGTTGCGGCCATGCCGACTACCGGCCTGTTGAGGCGCACGGCGCCGGTCGAGCCGTAGAAGCCGGCCGAGCCGAAGCTGAAGATGCCACCGTCGGCGGCAACGACCCAGTAGCCCTTCCCGTTGGGGACCGGGGCCATGCCGACCACCGGGGCGTTCAGGTGTCTCCCGCCGGTCGAGCCGTAGAAGCCGGCCGAGCCGAAGCTGAAGATGCCACCGTCGGCGGCGACGAGCCAGTAGCCCCGGCCGTCGGGGATGGAAGCGATCCCGACGACCGGCTGGTTCAAGGGATGACCGCTCATCGAACCGTAGAAGCTGGCGTCCCCGAAGCTGAACACCCCGCCGTCCGCACCGACCAGCCAGTAGCCCTTCCCGTCGGGGGTGCCGGTGATACCCACGATGTCACGGACGCTGATCCCAAGGCCGGGCAGCGAGCCGTAGAAGCCGGCGGTGCCGTAGGCGAAGACCCCGCCGTCGGGATGGACGATCCAGTAGCCGTCGCCCCCTGGCGCGGCGGCGAAGCTGCTCCCGGTCGGGCCGGCGAGGGGGAGGGTGGCCGATGCCTCGTTCGACGGCGCCGAGGTGCCGCCAGCGGTCACCGCGACCACCACGTAGTAGTAGGTGGTGCCGGGGATGGCCGTCGTGTCGGTGTAGCTCCCTGTGGTCACCGGGGCGATCAGGGTGCCTTCTTGGCCGCGGGTCGTGCTCCGGTAGACCTCGTAGCCGGTGATCGGGCTCCCCCCGTCGTCAGTCGGCGCCGTCCAGGTGCAGGTGATGGTGGTGGTCCCGATGCTTGCCGCTGCCACGGCGCCGGTCGGAGGGTCGGGAACCGCGACGGCCACGGTGAAGGTCTGCGCCGAGCCGCTGGCCCCGCTGTAGTCGGTGCCCGCCGCCACGCTGGCGGTGAGCGAGCAGGTCCCCACCCCTACGTAGCTCACCACCAGGCCCGAGGCCGTGCAGATCGAGGTGCTGTTGGAGGTGACCGACGTGGTGCCGTCACCGCTGGTGACCACCTGGGCGGTGAAACCCCCGCCGTAGGTGGCCCCGGTGGGCAGGTTGGCGACGATGGGCGTGGAGGGCGTGGCTTGGTCGATGGCCACTGTCTCACCTGTCGTCCCGCAAGCCGCTGTCACCGCGGCGTTATTGGCGTCACCCGAATACGAAGCCCGCCACGCGTAGGTTCCCGCCGCGGTCGGGGTGAAGCTCCCCGAGGGGTAGGACCCGTCACCTGTCACGCTGACGGCGCTGTCGGTGTAGACCGGGCTGCCAGTGCAGGTCGGGTCGACCGGGCCGTACAGAGCGAACGACACGGTCCCCGTCGGATCGAGGCCGCCGCCCAATGTGGCCGAGTCGGACACCGACCCGCCGTAGGTGACGGCTCCTGAGGCCGTGGTGGAGAACGTCGGGGTGGCCTTGTCCACGGTCAAGGTGAAGCTCTGGCTGGCCGCGGGGAGGACCCCGTTGGTCGCGGTGAGGGTGAGCGGGTAGCTGCCGGCCGAGCCCGAGTCGGGGGTGCCGGCAAGGGTGGCGGTGCCGCTGCCGTTGTTGGTGAAGGTGACCCCGGCGGGCAGGGTGCCCGTTTCACCGAGGCTGGCGGCGGGCACCGCCGAGGAGCTGACGGTGAAGGTGCCGGCCGTCCCGACACTGAAGCTGGTGGCGTCGGAACTGGTGAAGCCCGGCGCCGTGCCGGCCGGGGCCTCCACCGCCCCGATCGAGCACAGGTTCGTGCCGGTGGCCGGCCGGGGGTAGCCGGTGCCCCTCTGGTCGTTCCCGGCACAGAGCGTGATCCCACCGAGGCCGACGCTCGTGTCAGGTGGGATCACCCGAGCGGCCGGGCTGGCCGCTCCCGGCAGCACGGTCTTGGTCGGGCCGCCGTTGCTCGCCAGAGCGCCGAGCGAGGCGTCGATGGTGGACGAGTCGCTGACGCTGTGGCTGGCCGACGACAGCCCACAGGTGCCGTCGTCGTCGATGTTGTAGCCGGCGTCGAAGAACATCGCGAACGTCGGGTCCTGTATCCCGAAGCACTCGCCGCCGGCCGGGGCGCCGCCGGCCGTGGCCAGGATGTCACCGGCCAGGTTGACGGTGGTCTGATCGACATAGATGCCGCCGCCTTGGCCTGCCGTGTTCCCCGAGATCGTCGAGGCGGCGACCGTTGCGCTACTGAGTTGCCCAAGGTAGATGCCGCCGCCCGCGGTGGGTGCCGTGTTCCCCGAGATGGTCGAGTCCTCGACGGTGACGGCGCCGGTGTCGTAGATGCCGCCGCCGTTGATGGAGCCGACGTTCCCCGAGAAGGTCGAGTTGGTGACGGTGAGGGCGCCGGTGCTGTAGATGCCGCCGCCATCGGCGGCGTTGTTCCCCGAGATGGTCGAGCCGGTGACGGTGAGGGTGGCGTTGTTGTAGATGCCACCGCCGGCCGGGGCGTTGCCCCCCAAGATGGTCGAGCCGGCGACGGTGAGGGTGCCGGTGTTGTAGATGCCGGCGCCGGCGCCGGAGATGGTGCTGCCGTTCTCGATCGTGACGCCTGAGAGGTCGAGGTAGACGTTGCTGGCCACGTCGAGCACCTGCTGGGTGCCGATGCCGTCGAGGACCGGCGGGCCGCCCTGGCCCGGGGCCGCCTCGATCGTGACGGGCGATCCGGCCGACGTGCCGGCGGTCGAGACACTGTAGCCGCCGTCGTAGTGGGCGGTGGTACCTGGGGTCACCAGCTGGATCGTCGCTCCGGGCTGGACCTGGCCGAGGGCGGTGGGGAGGGTGCAGGCGAGGACGGTGGTGGTGCAGTCGGCCCCGGAGACCGGCGTGTCGGCGGTGGCATACAGGGTGGCGGTGGAGAGGGCGTAGGCGCCCATGTCGCAGGTCGCCGCCCGGGCGACGCCCCGCTGGTCGGGCTGGCTGCACGCCGCTTCACCGGTCGGCAGGTGGAAGGTGGAAGGGATGACAGCCTGCGCCGGGTTGGCACCGGGGGCGGCGCCAGCGAGAAGGGCGATGGTCTCGGTCGGCCCGCCGTGTTGGGCCAGGGTGCCCAGGTAGCCGTCGATGGTGGTCGAGTCGCTGACGCTGTGGCTGGCCGACGAGAGGCCGCAGGTGCCGTCGTCGTCGATGTTGTAGCCGGCATCGACGAAGATTTGGGACTTCGACCCGGAGCACTCGCCGCCGGCAGGCGCGCCGGTGGCCAGGATGTCACCAGCCAGAGTGATGGTGGAGCCCTCGTTGTAGATGCTGCTGCTGCCGCCGGAGGCGGTGTTCCCCGAGATGGTCGAGTCCTCGACGGTTGCGCTGGCAGAGGTCAAGAGGTAGATGCCGCCACCGCCGTCGGTGGTGGCGGTGGCTCCGTTCCCCGCGATGGTCGAGTCCTCGACGGTCGTGACGGCGGAGACGTCGAAGATGCCGCCCCCCTTGCCGGCCGTGTTGTCCGAGATGGTCGAGTCGGTGACGGTGACGGTGCCGGTGGTGAGGTTGTAATTCGCGTTCTGGATGCCGCCGCCGTCCGCCGCCGAGTTGCCCGAGATGGTCGAGTCGGTGACGGTGAGGGTGCCGCCCGCGTTCTCGATGCCGCCGCCGCCGCCGGCGGAGGTCTCCGTGTTCCCCGAGATGGTCGAGTCGGTGACGGTGGCGGTGCCGCTGTTGAACATGCCGCCGCCACCGTTGCCGTTGTTGGCGATGCTCGACGAGTTGCGCGAGATGGTCGAGCCTTCGACGGTGAGTGTGCCGGCGTTGTCGATGCCGCCGCCGTTGCCGGTCGTTTTGCCGTTGGCGACGGTGAGCCCGCTGAGGTTCACCCCGGCCCCCGACCCGACCGTGAGCACCGTCCCCCCGGATGGGTTGGCGTCCAGGATCCCCACCGTCTGGCTTGGCCACTGCTCGATGGTGAGCGGAGCGGCGGGCGTGCCCTGGCTGCTCGTGACTGTCACATTGCCGATGACGTCGCCTTGGACCTCGACGGTGTCGCCGGGGCTCGCCTGGGCGACGGCCGCCGAGACGGTGCCGCAGGGGGCGGTGTCGGTGCAGCTGGAGCCGCTGCCGCCGGCGGCCACGTACCAGGTTGTCGGCCCCGCGGCTCCTGCCGGGGAGGCCGTCCCGACCACGGTCAGGCTGCCCACGAGGAGGGGGATGGAGGCGACCAGGGCGACCCATCTCGGCCCGGGTCGGCTAGCCACGGTCGGTCACCCCGTGCTCGCCGCCGTCGAGAGCGGCGGCCACCGCGTCGGCCAGGGAGGTCCATCCACGAAAGCGGCGCGTCGTGCCGCCCGGCCCGACGGCCATCCCGGCGATGGGGTCTGCGGTCGGTTCGATCTCGAGGATCACCTGGATCGGGTCTCGGGCAGCCATACACGCAGCATGACTGTCGCCTCCGGTACGCGCATCGGGGTCCCACCCCCAACTTTTGAAGGGCCCACCCCCATTTTCCGGCTCTCCAGACTGATCCGTGGGTCGATCACGCAGCCTCCTTGCGACCCGGCAGTGGCGGGCAGTAGCCACCCCGGTCGAGCAGGCAGAGCGAGATCAGGTTGTCGGCGGACCGAACCCGTAGGCCACTCGGGTGAGAAGGCGAAGCTTGGTGTTTGAGGTGGCGATCACCGACACCACCCTGGTCGTCACCCGGCAACAGGCATCCATCGACACCGAGGCAGCACTCGATGGGATCTACGTGTTGCGCACCACCATCGGTGCCGACCAGTTGCATGCCTCCGGTGTCGTCGATGCCTACAAGGACCTGGCCCACGTCGAACGGGACTTCCGCCACATCAAGTTGGACGACATCGGCCTGCGTCTCATCCACCATCGCCTGGAAGGCCGGGTGCGGTCCCACGTGTTCATCTGCATGCTGGCCGCCTATCTGGTGTGGCATCTCCGAGAGACACTGGCGCCGCTGACCTTCACCGACGAGGAACCATCACGACGAGACAACCCGGTCGCACCGGCGGTGCGGTCTGTTGACGCGAGGGCCAAGGCGGCGAAGAAGCAGAGTCGATCGGGCAGCGAGGTCCGATCATTTCGAGGGCTCCTCGACCACCTCGCCACCTTGACCCGCAACACCATGCGAACCACATCAGGGATGAGCTGGGAGTTCGAGATGCTCGCCACTCCCACCCCTACCCAGCGCCGAGTCTTCGAGTTGTTGAACACCGCCGTGCCGCTCACGCTGACGTAGTCAGAACTGGCGGCACCACATTCCTGTTTCCCCTGGTGGGGGCGGAATCTCCTACTTCAGAGGGCGTAACTACGGGCTAGCACGGAATGTGGTCGCGACCAGGTAGAACGCGTGTCAATTGATTGACAACGTGCGTACCCGAGCGTACGGTCGGACCGACCACCGACAGCAGTTGCCGGTGTCTGAACCCCGGGGGGGGAACCATGAAGCAGCGAGTGCGCCGTCGGCGCGCCTACCGTCCATTCGCATTCTCTGGTGTGCTGATCGCGGTGGTGATGGCACTGCTGCTCAACGCAGCACCGGCGTCTGCAGCCACCGTCCAGGGCGAGGCTGGCTCGTTCTTCAATTCGACGTTGATCTGGAACTGGTACGCATCGCCCCCGGGTGCCAACAACGGCTGCCATCCGTCGAGCGCCCATCCGTATCCGGTGGTGCTCTCCGAGGGGACCTTCGCCAACCAGTACAACAGCTTCGGCGCCATCTCGCCGTGGCTGGTCAACAACGGCTACTGCGTCTACTCCTTCAATTACGGTCAGACCATCTCGCCCTCGATGTTCGATGCCATGGGCAACATCGCCAACTCGGCGTCGCAACTGGCAAGTTTCGTCAGCCGGGTGCGCTCCGATACCGGAGCCTCGAAGGTCGACATCGTCGGCTGGTCTCAGGGCGGCATGATGCCCCGCTACTACATCGACAACCTCGGCGGCGCAGCCTCCGTCCACGAGCTGGTGGCGCTGGCCCCGTCGAACCACGGGACCAACCTGGACGGGATCGTCAACCTGATCAGCGGATTCGGGGCCCTCGGCGTGGCCACTGCGCTCATCTCGCCGTGGTGCACTGCCTGCACGCAGCAGTTGGCCGGCTCGTCGTTCCTCACCCACCTGAATGCCAACGGTGGGACGGAACCCGGCGTCCGCTACGTCAACATCGAGACGAGCTACGACGAGGTGGTCACGCCGTACACGAGTGCGTTCCTGTCGGGGTCCAACGTGCAGAACATCCTCCTGCAGAACCAGTGCTCGCAAGACCACAGCGACCACATCTCGATCCCGTACGACTCCAACGCCCTCCAAGACGTGGTGAACGCCCTCGGCGCCGACAGCTCGACCTTCCATCCGTCGTGTGCCTCGGTGGGACCGCTCATCGGCAACGTCTGACCACTGGCCGGTCGGCCGTTCGGACTGACCGCCGACCGGCCTGATCGTCGAAGACCGATCGATCTGGCTCGACCAGAGGAGCCTGATCCGTCCGGCCCGTCCCAGCAGTACCACCTGACCGGCCCGGTCCCTTCGTCCGTCATGTACGGGCATGGGGACCGGGCCGGTGGTGGTTGGGGACGGGGAACTCGAGGGGCACGGAGCCGGTCGCTTCGCACCACGTGCGGCACGGGGCTCAAGGTAACCCGTCGTCGCGCCGAACCTGTGTTAGAACGCCGAACCTGTGTTAGAAACAGTGTCCTTTCCACGGGCTGGGATGGCGCGTGGCGACCTTTTGGAGGTACCCCGTGGGTAACGCTGGCCAGCACCGTCGGATGTCCGGGCGCCGAGCCATGGCGCTGCTTGCGGCGGTCGTCGGCTCGCTTGGAGGCGTCTCCCTGGCGCCTGGCCAGGCCGCAGCCACACCCACGGCGTCTGTCCAGTTCACGTACACCGGCGGCGAGCAGACCTACACCGTTCCCTCCGGCGTCACGGGCATCACCATCACGGCGGTGGGGGCGCCAGGCGGTGCCTCGGTCGGCACCACGGGTGGTTTCGGCGGCAACGTCACCGGATCGGTGGCCGTCGCCCCTGGTGAGACGCTCTACGTCGAAGTGGGAGGGCCTGGCCAAAGCGGTGGCTTCAACGGTGGAGGCGCGGGCGGTAGCGGAGGAAACGCCTACGGCGGCGCCGGAGGCGGCGCGTCCGACGTGCAGACATGTTCGGGCGGTATCGCCGCCTGCCCGACCTCCTCGTTGCTGGTGGTGGCCGCTGGCGGCGGCGGCGGCGGTGCGTTGCAGTCAGGCGGTACTGGCGGCAACGGCGGCAATGCCGGTGTTGCCGGCCAAAGTGCGACCGACGTGCGGGGCACGGCAGGAGGGGGCCAGCCCGGGACATCAAGTGCCGGAGGCGCCGGTGGCACCGGTGGAGGGTATTCCGGCGTGGTCGGTTCCGGCGGTTCGTACGGCACGGGCGGCACCGGGGCCAATGCCCAGTGGGAGGGCGGCGGTGGTGGTGGTGGCGGCCTCTACGGTGGTGGTGGCGGGGCGTCGACGACCTACGACGCTGCCGGCGGTGGCGGCGGGTCGAGCCTGGTCCCGTCGGGTGGGTCGTTCGTCGTCGCCACGACGGGCACCCCGTCGGTGACCATCACTGCGGTGGCGCCCACGATCACGTCGGCCTCGTCTGCGACCTTCACCACCGCCACGGCCGGGAGCTTCACGGTGACGTCCACCGGCACGCCCGGAGGCCCCACCCTCACCCTGTCCGACGGCGGGGCCACGTTGCCCTCGGGGGTCGCCTTCCGCGACAACGGCAACGGCACGGCCACCCTGGCCGGCACACCGGCGGCAGGTACCGAGGGGACCTATCCCTTCACGATCACGGCGTCGAACGGAGTGTTACCGAACGCCACTCAGAGCTTCACGCTCACCGTCAATGAGGCCCCGGCCATCACGTCGGCATCCTCGACTACCTTCACCACCGGCACGGCCGGGAGCTTCACGGTGACGGCCACCGGCACGCCGGGCGGCTCCGCCATCACCCTGTCCGACGGGAGCGCGACCCTGCCCAGCGGCGTGACCTTCGTCGACAACGGCAACGGCACCGCCACCCTGGCCGGCACACCGGCGGCGGGCACCGGGGGCAGCTATCCCTTCACCATCACGGCGTCGAACGGGGTGTTACCGAATGCCACCCAGAGCTTCACGCTCACGGTCGACCAGCCCCCGGCCATCACGTCGACGTCCTCGACTACCTTCACCACCGGCACGGCCGGGAGCTTCACGGTGACGGCCTCCGGCACGCCCGGAGGCTCCGCCATCACCCTGTCCGACGGGAGCGCGACCCTGCCCAGCGGCGTGACGTTCGTCGACAACGGCAACGGCACCGCCACCCTGGCCGGCACACCGGCGGCGGGCACCGTGGGCAGCTATCCCTTCACCATCACGGCGTCGAACGGGGTGTTACCGAATGCCACCCAGAGCTTCACGCTCACCGTCAATGAGGCCCCGGCCATCACGTCGGCATCCTCGACTACCTTCACCACCGGCACGGCCGGGAGCTTCACGGTGACGGCCACCGGCACGCCGGGCGGCTCCG
>Ga0080006_1150175_pt1 | contig 10245 bp, 7 predicted proteins | sample RS3BMetagenome_FD_69209 | JGI IMG/M metagenome (GOLD analysis project Ga0080006, IMG submission 69209) | Ferric oxide microbial mat and aquatic microbial communities from Rainbow Spring, Yellowstone National Park, USA - RS3B (SPADES... ... | reverse complement strand
TCATCCAGTAATATCCCCCTCTCTTCGTACCCTTCGAGCGCTGTTAAAATGAACAGGGTCTCAACATCCCCTGCCGCCAGCCGGTCCCAGTCAAACACTCTTCTATCAGCCTGGCGCTCGAATGCCAACCTGTAAACATAAACACGTCTGGTTTCTTCTCTTTCTGAAAGTGTTGATACTGAAGCGTTAGTTGTTGGCGAACCTGTTAAGTCCTGTAGAGTACGAGGTTCTACAACTTTGCGTCTAACACTCTTTTTATCAGTCCCAATTATGATGAGTGGCTTGAACCCTGTTAATTTGCACATCCTACTTTCAATGTCCCTGAATCTTTGTCTATTTTCCACAGAATCAGATGTGTAAAGCTCAAACAGAGTTCGTGTAACAGACTCGGCATCGAGTGTAAGGGTTTCGGGTAGAGACTGATTTTTTAATCCCCAAAAATCATAGTCGCTTTGAGGTTCAATTGTCTCAACAAGCTCTACGTACTCAGGTGGCCTGCCGCGCCACTGGTCGAGGACAACTAGAGAAGAGTTGAACATTATAATGAAGAGTTCATCGAATGTGATGTTTACGTCAAGCCGTTTACGCTTTGCCAAGAACTGCAGCAGATGCGAGTACCAACTGCTCTCTCGAACGCCTTTAGCATCGGGCTGTGGAAGTATATCGCGGTTTACGCTTGGTAATTCTATCATATCAACATTCTTAAAGGCTTCCTCCACTATTTTAGCAAGTCCGATCGAAGGGAGTTCATCCGGAATATTTACAGGTAGATTCGGAGGGAAGGAGCACCCGAGATCTCTCAGCTTGTTAAGGACTAAAGACGATAGGTCTATTACACGATTGCCTGGCCGTTGGCGCAAGAGGCCCCTAAATGGTAGATCACAAGTAGAAGTACTCTCCCCCCATCTGATTACCAGTCTGAGCTCAAGAGGGTATAGGGTAGACAAGGTACTTGAGATAATCACATCTGTAATGTCGGGAGGCTGGTCCACTATTCTCTCACCGTTTCTTGCGAGAAAATCCGAGAAGGTGTCAAGGCCGTGTGTTATGTTTTGGTATTTCCACATAAAGGATAGAATAATGTACTCTCTTAAGGCTCTTCTTTCCTCGTCGGATAAAGAGATTCCTAGCTTCACAGCAAATGGCTTAGAAGTGTCATATGCATAAGACTGGAAGTCGGTTGGTGTTAGCCGCCTAGTCAACGCTCTGTCGGCGAATATAACAGCTCTTAGCACGTTTGTCTTCCCAGCTCCGTTTGGACCGACAAGCAGGTTGAGGTCTTTCAATTTGACCTCTTGTTCGTTGGAGTACGAGAGGAAGTTCTTTAGACTAATTCCGGTGATTCTCACGTCATCTTATGACGTCAGAAGAACCATATAAAGTGGAACGACGCCACGACCACCTTGACGAAACCTTTTCTATGTTCTAATAGATCTATCTACGATTAAGTCCCGTCTGCATCCCGGGACAACTACGCGGAAAGAAAAGGCATCTGCCTGTTCTGATGTCGGAAGTTGCAAAATTTGCAGGGTTTTTAGTAGACTTAGCAGATGAAGAGAAAAGAGAGAGGGTAGGACGGACGGGGAACACTCCTTTTTTATTAAGTATGAGGACAAATATGAAAAAGAGTGCGGGTATAGCATATGCGGCGCTTCTGGCGCTCCTTCTGGCGGTACCGGCACTACCCGCCTTCGCCGCCGCTTCAACAACCGTCAAGTATGTTTCACACCCGCGTATCCTACCAGGCTCGACAATCACTCTCTGGACAGAGACGCTTGAGCAGGGAGACCGCCTCTGGGCGAGGATATCAGGCAGTACGGGAAGCCTGTGGGGCACCTACCCGATCAACTTCACCCTCCAGCAGGCGAACCAGACGATCAAAACCGCCTCTTTCTATCTCGGGCCGTATGGCTACGGCGGCAGTAGAACCGTTGTCACCTTCGCTCTTCTGGTCAATGACACGGCACAGTACCGGATCACTGCGACAGCCTCTTCTTACACCGACGAATACCTCACCTCATATGTAGCAGTGACGTACACCCACCCGGTCTACTCCGTCTCCCTCTCCTACCTCTACGCCAACGGGACACAGGCCTTTCCCCCAGAGTCATCAGCGGTAGAGCAGGGCCTCCCCTTCACTCTTTCGGCCCCCTCCATTAAGTTCTACTCCTTCACCGGCTGGAAGGGCACAGGGCCCGGATCGTATACCGGTCCGCTTCAGGAGGCCACGATCACGCCGTTGGGGAACGTCACAGAGACGGCCACCTACTACTCCTACAACCCATACGCGGCGCTCTATGGCACATACATCGCGCCATATTTCGACCAGCCCCTCTCTCTCTTTGTCCTCACAGTCTCACTCCTCTCCGCCCTTTTCCTCACAAGAGTCCTCAGCCTTGACCCCAACCAGGCCAGGCATATGGGGATGGTGATAGCGGCTGTCGCTCTCCTGGATGCCGTTGGCTTTCCTTTCGTTTACTATGATGCAAGCTGTTTCCAGTCCCCGCCGGGATGCATTGGAGCGAATGTTCCGCTCAGGTTGACCGGCTCCTGGGTCATCGGTTCGTACCCCATTTACCCCTCTTTCCTCATCACGTCGGTCATCGCACCAGCGATCGTAGCTGCCGCGCTGTTGATCAGCAGTGAAAAGAAGGGCGTCATCACCACTCCAATGCCAGCGGGAGAGGGCGGCGAGCACAGGTTCATTGCCGCCATCTACATTGTCTTCGCGTTCCTGATGCGGGATTATTACCTGCAGCTCCTCTTCCTGTCGCTGTATCAGCCGGGTCTGCCTTATTATTACGACCTGTGGTGGTTCCGGGGCCTCACCACAGTCCTCATCGCCCTTCCGCTCTGGGCCCTCACAATGCCGAAGGCGCCGATAGGCAGTTGGCAGACGCCATCACGCAGGGTCGTTGGGTTCCTGGGGGTCCTCTCGATCGCAGCTTTCATAACAGCCTCCCGCACCTTCCTCTTCCAGCAGCCGATGTCAACCCTGTCGCTCCTCACTTCACATTCACAGAACCTTACGTACACTCAGATAAGCCCGCCTTTGTTTGTAGCGCTCTCTGTCGCCGGCTTGCTGGCGTGGAGGCGGCCCTGGCGTGTGAATGGGCTGTTCACCGCTGCCTTCTTCTTCTCAGGCGTCTCCACCTTCCTCCTTCTCCTTCTCGCCTCTCTCAATGTGAGTTTCTCCATCTCCTACGCTCCCGTCTTCGTCCTGCTCTCCTTCCCGGCTATGGCTCTCGTGTACAGACACTACAAATCGAAGCTGTGGGTTCTTCTGGCTCTGATCACTTCTCTCTTTGGGCTCATCTCCCTGATTGTATACGCCGTCGGCGTCTACGAACTCATCTTCAATGTCAGGGCTCTGCCGTCGCTGAAGGCCCCCGCCTTCTCCAAGTCCCGAACACAGTTGAAAGATGAAGAGCTGAAGAAGGAAGAGGAGAAGAAGGAAGAGTGAGTGAGTGATCCCGACTGAACGACGGCGAACCAACCAAAGCGACTTCGCATCACACCACAACCACACTGAAGCTTTTCAAGGAAACTCTTGAGAAGCTGAGGACCCTGAAGAAGGAGCTCGGCTTCGCGAACTACAACGGCCTCCTGACCTACCTGGTTCTTGAGACGACGAAGGGCTCCGCGATCCCTCCCGCCGACCACGATCACATCTTTGAAAGAGAGGGGACCAGGCCAGTGATCATCACTGGGGAGAGCGGGAGCGGCAAGACCACAACCGTGAAACAGATGCTCCTCCTCAATAATAATAATTCCGCAGAGGAGGATAACGACAACAGCAGCAGCATCTTCGTCCTTGATGTCTCGGATGAGTACGGGTCCCTGGCGCAGGAGACTGTTGACCTCGGCCGCTTCTTCTCGATTGACTGGAGGCGGCCAGGGCAGCGGGTCAGGTTCGTGCCGTCTAAGGATGAGGAGATCTGCAAGATCGAGTCGTCAAACATCTTCAGACAGCTGCTCTTTCAGATGCACAGAGGGGAGCTGAAGGACTGGGTGATCGTAGTCGAGGAGGGACACCGCTTCAGCGAGGACAAGGCCCTCCGCACCCTCCTTGAAGAGGCGAGGAAGTTCACCCGGAAGCTGATCCTTGTCTGTACGGACTGGCAGGTGTACCGGGGCATCTGCCGCGTGTACAAACCGATACCGAGGAATTGATTGAGTTAACCAGGAGGTTCTGTCGAGCTTTTCAAAACCATCCCCAAAACAAAACAACGACCCAGAAACCCCTGATCAGAGGATGGGCCCCGCTAGCCAGCGGCCTGCTTTGCCTTGATGATTTCCTGCATCATCATCATCTTGTTCTGGTCGCCCGAGTCCCCCGGAAAGTCGAATATCGCGGCGCTCTCCATTCCTGCAACATCGAATGACAGGACTAGGAACTTCTTGTGTTTCTTGAAGATCAGTGCCCCGAAACCCAGAAGCAAAGCCCGGGTCTTCGTGATCTTGTCGGACTCTTCAACTTCGACCTTCTTGATGTCTTTGACAGGGACAGACCATCTCTCTTGCTTGCTCCAACCGCTCCAAAACGAGATCTTCCCATTCTCCACCCTCAGCACGCCTTTGTCCTTCTTCATATACAACGGGTGGCCGCCGAGGTATTCGACATCTATACCTGACAACTGCCCTTCGCGTTGTTAATCAACCACAGATTATATTAATTTTTGCCCAAACAACGACGCAGAATCCCCTGATCAGGGAATGGGGGTGTTTTGGTCCCACAGGTCCCCTGGTTACCCTGCAGGATACACTAAACGTTTTGAGATTTTGAGCGTCCCGGGAGTCTTCCCAACGCCCAAACAAACAAACTCTCCTTTTAGTTAGTTAGCAGGCGATGATTGATTGATGATAGTCAAATGTCCGAAGTGCGGCAGGAAGGCCTGGAGGCCCTATTTGATGACTGTCGTCAGGAAGGAGAACGAGAGGTACACGTACAAAGTCTACAGGCACCCTGACGGAAGGAGAAAGACACCGAGGAAGTGCACCGTTAAGTGTAGGTAGGTGGGTGGATGGATATGCCCTTCGTCAAGGACCCGGAGACAGGGAAGCCAGTCTTCCTCGGCGCGTTCTGGTTTTTCCTCGGAGACGAAAGGATAGAACCCGCGGACCCGCTCGGCAGGTCCTTCCTCAGGATCAGGCCTCCGCTGCTCACGACCGGGAGGAGCGGGACGGAGGAGAGAGGAGGGGTAGGGAGTATCGGCTCGATATCGTCCTCCAGGACACTGGAGCTGTGGAAGGAGCCCGTGTCGGATAAGGTGGAGATCGTGGCCACCACCTCCCCGCAGGACGCAGAGGTCTTCGCGAGGGAGTGGGCGTCAGCCTATCACGGGTGCAGGGTGGAGTCCTGCGATCGCAGCGAGCCTGCCTGGGTATCCCACGCCTCTTCCCTTCTTGCTGCTCCTCAACAGGACCAGGACAAGGCGCTCTGGTTCTTTGATGCTGAGCAGACGCACGCCCTCCCCGGGTGCTGGTTCGACACTGAGCAGCCAAGGACGCTCGTCGACGCCCTGATCAGAGCGCTCAAGGGAAGGGGAAGGGCCGGGTGGATACAGTTTGCGTGGGCCGACTTTGATTGGACGCACTACCTCGAGGCCGCGTCTATGATCCTCCAGGCCAAGGTCGAGGAGATAGAGAGGGGGAGGGAGGTGACTGTGCCCCGCTTCAACCCGGCGGGTCTCACCGGGCTGTTAGGGGGAGGCGGGAGCCCCATCAGTATGGAGAGGAAGACAGTGCCCCACGAGGCGGCCGGCTCCACCATCCACGTCCACGGACGCGCCATCGCGAAGGAGTATTTCGAGAAGGCCCAGCACCCGCCCCTGATCCTGTCGCTGCGAGGTATGGTCATAGGCGACAAGCACACGCCCGACCACCTGCAGGGGGCCCTTTCAACCGTGAAGATCAGCTACGACTACCTCGGGCTCTTCCACTATCCGACAGCGCGTATGATCAGGTGGCTGAGGAAGAGGGACATACCTAACCCGGCGAAGATGCTGGAACTGCACGCGCGGGGCGGGTTCCTGTATGATTGGGGGAAGGGAAGAGAGCTGATACCCGCCCTTTGCCTCACGCCGGAGGAGCTCCCCGCTCTCGTGCACCTGCCCTCTGACCCGGGGCTGCTTGGAGTGGTGGACTACACAAGGGCGTCGGGCCTTCCGATAGGAAGCGAGGAGGCCGGGAAGGAGAAGGTCGGACCGGCGCTGTGGAGGTAAGTAGGAAGGTAGGAAGGTGACTGGAGGGGTCAAAAGTAAAGTTTTGGTATTTAGGGGCTCACCGGATGCGTCCATTGGTGTTGGGGGCAATGTCGGACGTTAGCGACATCAGGGCCTGGTGTAAGTAAGTAATTAGGCGGATTGCTAGAACTCCAGGGTTCCTTCCTTCCCCTCCGCGAATGAAGAGACCGCATTCAACAACGCCTTGATGCCTTTGCATCTATCACTAAGACTTGATTCTGCATCAAGGATCTGCATAACGTCTACATTCTTGTAATTACAGGGTTTATCTTTCGTGAAGCCGAGATGATCTTTCACGCGCCAAGATGGCTTTCCATCAGGGAAGTACGCTAATGGGTACTCCTCAAGGTGATATTTTTTGATGATTTCGAGTTCTTCCGGCGAGAACTCTATGTAGAAGGAAGTGACGTAGTAGACGCGTTGATGTGCTGGGAGCGAATAGGCCCACGAATCGCGAGGAAGAGGGACAGGAGGATTGACGCTCTCGATCGACCTCTTGATATAGAGCTTCATTTATTTGATTCACCTCCCACTATCTCTATCCTGGAACGTCTTTAATTACCTTAAGTCGCGCCCCGATAGCTTTGGGCATCATTCACGGCCGTTAATATTTCAGCGGGTCTAATCTATCTGATGGGTCTTAACTGTGTTTGCTCACAACGTCTCTCTGTCGCACATATGGGTTAGGTAAGAGAAGGGAAGAGACGGGTGCGCATATGTCTTACCTGATGAAGGAGCGGAGAAGGTAAGGTCCCGTCGGTCAGATTAGGCCATTGACCTTTGTCTTCGCATCTCCTGTAACTCCTTCAGACCGTCCTCTACCTGCTTCCTCTCAACCTTAGAAAGTCCCAAAATATCATAGACCGCCTCGTCCAGCTCCTTCTGTGCTTCAAGCTCACGTCTCCCTGCTTCTTCGAGCTTCTGCTCAAGCTCGTATTCAAGGACGCCTCTGTTTGCTTTTGACCTTGATTTTACTCGTTCGTACTCTTCCTCTAACCTTAGCCTTTCCCTAATAGACTCTTCAAGATGATTAAAAGACTTGGTGAGTGTCTTTCTTTCTTCAGTGCTCAACAAGATGGGATTCATCACAGGTATCTGTTTCAGTTCATATACCTTAACGTCGAGAACACCGCCTCCATATGACCGCCCGTAGAGTTCTGTTAAGAAGGCGCCTACAGACGAATTTAGGAATTCAAGGATACCAGTATATTGTGATGCTTTAGGTGCAACATAGTAAAAAAGATCTGAGGCTTGTCCTTTTGCTAAATTTAGGAATACGTGTATGCGCTTATCTGTTAGCTTCGGAAATAATATCAGAGGTGTCTCAAACTTTGGCAAGCTGTACCATCTCTTCCTGTTCTTCACCGTTTCAAGTTCAGGAAGCCTCCTCTTTCCTCTTTCTGAACCTCTTGTTACTTCAACCTCAAGCTTCTCTCCGTACTTTATGTACTTGTAAGCGTTGGAATCCTTAGGAACTTCCTGGTCCTCTCCAACCATAAAGAAGTATTCCTTGACATCCTCGGGCCTGATTATCAGGCCCTTCACCTTCTTTGGAGAAGAAACACAGGGAACAAGGAACTCCTTCTCTATGCCCCATTCCCTGGCCTTCTCCTCATCGAGTATGAAGTAGTCGTTATATCCGGTTTTGATACCAAAGAAAACCTTAGCAATTTCTCCTAACGGCTTCATCTTTGGATGAGAAACTATCTTATGATATACAGGAGGTGCCCTCAGGTAAACATTCCACTTTCCGGGGCCGAGGGAGCCCTGCCTTACGACATTGACCCTTATCTTCTCGTCCTCATAGCTCTCCTCGGCCATAGTAAGACTCTTCAACGTCTCTTCAATGCTCATCCTCTGCTTGAGCCTGACGAACCTGACGTTATTCTCGTTCCTCGCCTGCTCGCTCTTCTCCTTTTCGAGTATGCTTATTGCCGTATTTACTTCCGCATCGGGGAAAATCGCTCTATCGAACTCTATTATGTATTTGACCTTCACATTCTTCAGAAGGAACTCCTGGAAAGGCCCGCCATAACCCACTTCAAGCCACTTGTTTGATGTTATGAAGCCGAGCGTCCCGCCATCTCTCAGCAGGGCCAGCCCGTGCAGGAAGAAATAGACGTAGATATCGCTCTGCTTGTCAAGGACGACGGCATCTCTGTCCTTACCACTCTTCGGTGGGGGGTTCCCGATATAGAGTCTTGGAAATTCCTTCTCGACAAGCTTTATGATCTTCTTCTTTTCCTTTGCGCCAAGCACCTCCTGCCTGATGTAGGGGGGATTGGCTATGATGGCGTTGAACGACCCGGGCATCTTGACAGCTGTCCTTTCTCCCTCCGTCGTTATGCCTTCAAACCCTGATAATGTCTCCTGCCCAGCCTTGATGTCGAAAAAGTCCTTCACGACGACGTTCATCCTGTCCACCTTGACGGCCGGGTTCTGGACCACCAGGTTGATCACCGAAAGGTGGGCGGGGAACTGGTTGATGTCGACGCCATATATCTGGGAAAGTATTTTCTTGTGTTCTCCTTCGTAAAGCGGGCCTGACACTTTACCAAACCCCTTCAGCTCCCTGAGCCTGTGATATGCAGCCACCAGGAAGGAGCCGGAGCCGCATCCAGGATCGAGGATGGTCTGGTCCCTGTTTCTGATCGTAAGGGCCACAATCAGGTTGACTATCTCCGGCGGCGTGTAGAACTGTCCCAGTTTCTTCCTTTCATCAGGGGGTATCAGCTTCTCATAGACCCTTCCAAGGAAGTCGCTTCTCATAGAGGAGAAGTCGAACTCCTTCAGCGTATCGATAAGCGTTCGGAACCTCTCCTTCGCCCTCGCTGTCAATGGTATCTCGCTTATTACATCGCTCTCGTAGACGGGGGCGTAGTCTATCTTCTTCGCCTGCTCGTAGAACCTCGAAAGTGCCTCTGAAACGTCTTCGTCCGCCTCCACCTTCAGCTCATCGAGCCTGTCGGGGTAGATCGTCCTGATCACCTGATAGAAGAGCAGCTTGTTCAGCTGGAGGTAGGTTGACTGCTCAACGATCAGCCTGTTGGTTTCTTCGTCGGGGCGAAGCCCCTGGTCCTCCAACCATTCCTCATACTTCTTCTTGAACGCCCTATCCTTCAGCCTTTCCTGCAAGGAGGAAAGAAACTCAGGATAGAGGTCACTGAAGGCCTCGTGCAGCGTGTCGACGAGGGTATCATCCAGCGGCTTGAGCCTGACAGGCACCTGGCCAAGCGCTGTTTTCAAAACCTCCTCAGCCCAGCTTGTGTCCTCCTCAAACTCGAATGACGCGATCTCGCTTTCTAGGGGCTTCTTCCCGGGCTGAAGCTGAAAGAGGATGAGGCGCTTCGTATTGCAGGTCATATAGAAGGGGAATCCACCATTCACAGCATAGCCGACGGCCTGTTTGATGACACCGGGATCCCTCGGTTCTACATCATATTCAGCCTTCCCGGACTTCTCCTTGAATTTGGCCTCAAGGACGAGGAGGCGCTTTCCGGGCTCTTCTGCGTAGAGGTCAGCGGTACCGCCATCAACGCGTGCTTCGATGTGGAAATCAATGAGGTTGGAAACGCCGAGCACCCCCGCAGCTTCCTTCATCTTTGGTAGCACATACTGGGCCACAAAATCCCTTTCAGACTTCCATTGGTTCCTCAACGACAGCTACCTGGGCAAAGGGACACTTTTAAGCGTCAGGAATTTATTTCGTTTCAACGAGCGATGGCTGAGTGAGCGGCGCTGTGGAGGTAGGCAAGTAGGCAGGCAGGTATGTATGTATGTATGTATGTATGGGACTGGAGTGGATGCGTCAAAAATACAATAAAATGATTGTTTTACCTAACCTTGTCCATCAGGTCGCATACTCACTCACTCACAAACAAACAAAGACCCTGACCTTCTCCTTCTGATCCGCGGGAAGCTGGTCCACGAGCTCGTCGACCCTCGCCTTCGACTCCTCCCTGACCCAGACGTGGAGCTCCGGGAGAGGCTCGACCCCCGC
>Ga0080006_1151993_pt1 | contig 10247 bp, 20 predicted proteins | sample RS3BMetagenome_FD_69209 | JGI IMG/M metagenome (GOLD analysis project Ga0080006, IMG submission 69209) | Ferric oxide microbial mat and aquatic microbial communities from Rainbow Spring, Yellowstone National Park, USA - RS3B (SPADES... ... | reverse complement strand
TAATCGTGGAATCCCTGCAGGCCCTCATGGCCCATGAGGGCCTCCGCGGCGAATTCCATGAGCGGCGCCGATCTGGCACATGATTTATGAGCAGGGCGCCATGAGGCGGCCTCCATGAGGCGTTTCCCTATGCCGGAAAATTCATATGAAGGAGGGAAAACACCTGTCTCCCCGGGGGATTCAGGGGAGATAGAAGGCGCGAGAAATTTCCCCAGGTTGTCCGCAGAAAATCCCCCGGCCTTGAGGGCGCTCTCCGCGGCAAAATGCTTAAATTCTCCGCGGTAATGTGATAATGGTGAGAATGTCGGCGAATAGCTACGTTGATTGGGCTGATCCGTATTTGATGCGCATGGCGACAGCATTTTTGCAGTATATGGACTCCAAAGGGATAAAAACTTTGCGCGTCGACGCCTTTACTATTCATCACGTGCTACGGGTAGGCCAAAGCACCAGTTACTACATGCTAAAAGTGTGGAAATCCTACGGTCTCCCCCGCGACTTAACTCTGGAGCAGGCAAAGGATTTAGTGGCGCAGCTTAAGCAGCAGAATGCCAATGTCCGCGTGACCTACCGAAAATCCCGTTAACCCCTCATTTTTTTGCCCCTTTTCGGGTTTTGTCCTCATGAATTCCACGGTAATGCTTATATACTACCACGAAATCAATACTCGGGAACAAAAATGGAGGCAAGCGGTAAGGTGGGGAGGGAAAAGGTCTCTGTTAACCCCGTCGGGGTGGGGGTAAACGCCCCGGAAACCGCTAAGGAGGTTCTGCAACCGGCCGATACGACTCATTTCGACGCCGAGTCCCAAGCCAAGCTCGAGAAGGTTGCCGAGACCGCGCTACCAAAGGCGTTCAGCGATATCCTAAAAGACATCAAAGCCAAGGGGTTCACGCTTAGGGCTGTTGAGTTCGAGCTGGGGGCGATTGATCTAAAGTTTGTCCGCATCGGGGTAGGCTTTGGGTTCGACTTCACTCTAAACGACATGACGCTGCACGCACCGAGTTCAATATTCTTCAGCGTTCACCAAATTGAAGGAAACAACAGGACTGAAACCATGGTTTTCCTAATTGTCCACTTGGTGTGGTGATGATCCTAAATGGCCACTTCAAGTGTTGAGAAAGGAGGACGCGGGGAAAAACCCGGGCGTGAGTTTTTCGCTAATACGATTTACGGCATAAGGCGCTATAAGACGAGTAGGTGGGCGTTCGCATTACTTCAGAATGGTTATGCTGACGTTATCGCTTTTCCCGCGGAGAGCCCCGCGGCCGGTTGGATAGAAGTGAGGAGGGACGATAACGACTCGGCTTTTGTGTGGGTCAGGCAAACCGATGTCAACCCAATAACTAATAAATCCTTTGCGGCCACGGAATCAAGAAAAATAAGCAAGAACGAGCTTATTCCTCTCCTTAGAGCGGAGTGATCAGAAATGAGTACGAAAAACGCGGAAAACAGGGGAGCCGAGGCAAAGAGTGCAAAAAAGCGCGACTGGAACGAATATCTGTATAAGTTAACTACTGCAGAAATCACGGCAACAATGTGCATTTTGGACGTGCTCCCAGATTCTGAGTTTGTAATGCCTGATAATCAGTTTTGCTTTGACGTTTTCATTGATAAAAAGTATGTGGGTACTGTTTGGTTCGCTGATCAGGCCACTGGTAGGCCTTTGACCAAAGAGGAAATCTGTGATCAAGTTAAGGAAATAGCTAAAAGAGTGCAGCGGGGTGATGAAAAACGCCGGGACTGAATGAAATAATGGACTTAGCCAAGAGCGCCAAAGGTACGCCCGTGATCGCGGACGGCTGGGTCGCAATAGCAGACCAAAACGTGACGGTGTTAGCGCCCGAGGAGCAGGTTATCGCAGCGATCTTAATGGCCCACGGGAGTGAGCCGTTAATACCACCGGATTGGCTCATGTGGTTTGTTGGGAATAAGCCCGCGTTAGGAGGGGAAATACCGGAAACCTTGGCTCAAGCCATGTGGGAAATGATTTTGAAGGCAGTAAGGCGCGCAAAGCCCTGGTTGGGGCAAGGGTGATAAAAATGGGAGAATTGGAGGGAATACTGCAGCGCTTAGGGGTTAAGGACGGCATACCGCTGATCGCTAACGGTATAGTGATACTAAAGGAGGGCGACATTACTTTTATTGCCCCCGAGGTTCAGGTGCAGGCCATGATATTATTGCACCACAACGAATATCCTACTTTCCCCCCTGAGGGTTTCACGTGGCTGCGCGGTGACGATTTGGTTTCATGGTTTTTCCTCCCGGTGTCTACAATCCAAGGGATGTGGGGTAAAGTTGTAAACGCAATAAAGGAAACATACCCGTGGTTTAAGGTGGTTTAAGTGCAAGACCCCGTTTATGAAGAGATTTTAGTTAATCGTTTTGCTGCAAAGCTGTGGCAAAACCAGTTATTGGAGGCCGCTAGAAAAGCCGGTTATCGTTATCAGTTGAGCGTTTACGGGATTGAAAAACAGCCCGTTGGAGGGTTCAATTATGCAAGGGCTGAACTGGTATCGCAAAGACCCATTAACGCGGCCGTGACTAAGGCCTTTTATCAGTACATCTTGCTGAATCCCCCCACGTGGCCATTCACGGTGTATTACGAAAAGGACTTAAAAATTTATGTGGCTAAAATACCCCGTGAGATCGCAGAAATCCCCCTAACGGTGAATGCGAATGAGTAGCAAGCAGGCGCTACTGGACATTAAGGCCATGGATGCGCTGAGATTGGCCGAGGGTGTTTTACCCAGTTTTTCGCTAGGAGGCGATAACTATCTCTTTTCTGATATACATACTGGGCAATTTGTTTTTGGAGGCAATCTATGGGAGCTCTTTCGTGACTCATATGAGGAATTAAAAGACGCGGGTGTTATCGAGGAGGTGTTTGGCTGATGTCTACCGTCTCAATCCCGCGCAACCCCGCGCCGGTCGCCGGCTATACCAGTGCATACCAGTTACTGGTTGACTTGGATAATTCCACTTTTCCCGAGGCTTATGAGGTCGCCCGGTTGATCTATTGCACGTGGCCCGAGGTCAAAGCTATTCTTATTGCAAGATCATCAGAAAACCATCATCACCTGGTGGGTGGAGGTCTAATTTCTCATGAATTGCAAGAGGAAATCATGAAGACGCTGTTAGAGCTGAACGTCATAAACGGGCGCTTTGATGAGGTGCTGCAATACCGTACGGACTTCACGCTACGGGTTTCGCCAAAGGTTTCAACAGCGGGTTATAAGCCCGCGCCCACACCCTTGATAATAATTAATGACCCTGGGTATACGCCAGAAACCTGGTCGGATGAGTGGTTTGGAGGCATTTTGCAGTATCTCATGCCTCTCAGCGTGTTCAACCCTGGGGGAGTCAAAAAAATGCTGATTTCCTTGGGAGTGCTAAAGGACGATTCTTATTGAGTTTGCTGTTCTTGAGAGGGTTCTTTTTCCTCTTTTCTCTTTCTTTTTCTGGGATTTGGTTCTAGAACACCGGGGGCTGCTGGACTCTCGACCATGTCGGGCTCCTTTTTTTCCTCTTGGGGAGGCTGTTCCTCAGCTGCAGGCGTTTCTGGTGCAGGCTGGGGTGAGGATTCAGGGAAAAACTCCCCAAGCATGACGAGGCGATGACAATAGGGGCACTCCCACAGGCTCATGCGCGTGGCCGCGTCATACTGGATTTTGTGCATGTGCCAACCGTCCTTTACGTGGATGATGTCAATCTCATCACTGATATCCCGTTCATTTTGATTTTGCCCTTCAGACACTTTCGTACACCCCACTAGCCCGAGCAATTGCCGCAAAAAGCGCGGGTTGCGCCCCCTTTGGTATACCCGCAGCTTGGAGCATCCTCAACAGGTTAAGATTAGTGATCTCCGAAATTTCGCGTGCCAGTTCTTCGATCGGCGTGTTTGTTATCATGTCCCGCAATTGGTTAAGGAAAACTTGGCGCTGCAGACCTGAGGCTAAATAGGTTTGCGCCGCGAGTTCCTCTAATCTGTTTTTGAACATGGACATAAATCATAAAGCGCAAGGCTTATTAAGGGTACCGGGGGGGACGACGCCGGGGGGTCTCCCCTACAGACTCATTTTTAAAAATAGATAATAACGATAAGTTTATATTTATATACGGCTCTTTCTATGAGGTGAGGTTAAAACGCCAAAGGCTATGAGAACGGCTGCAGATGCCGTTAGTAACTGGACTCAAAGAGCTGCAGCTGCAAGCAGCTTTTACGGTGCAAGGATACAGGCGTCGAGCTGGAAACAGTACGCTTCGAGCGACACCGCTCAAAACAACTGGACGGCCGGGGTACAGGCCGCGATAACCAAAAAAAGTTATCAAACCCAAATTTCCAAGGTGTCGGATGAAGTGTGGAAGGCCGACACAGTGAATCTTGGGGTGCCAAGGTATCAACAAGGTGTGCAAGCCGCAGGCCCGAAAATGGCCGCGGTCATGGACAAGCTCTTACCGGCTATCGCCAACATCCGCAACAGCTTGCCACCGCGTGGAATCGCGGGCTCTCAGGTCAATATCAATAGGGCCACGACTTTCATGACGCAACTGCACGCGCAGCGCGGCAACTTCAAAGCTGTGGGAGTCGCGAAGGCCACGGCTTAGAGGTGATGCTGCGTGGCCGACCTTTCCTTTGCAGACCTTTTAACGATGAGCTGGCTTCCGCCAAAGTCAAAGCAGGTCGAGATTTACGCCACAAACGTCTCCTCAGTGACTATTAACCCGAAACTGGGCTATCGTCACAAACTGCTTAACATAACAATAACCGGTATGAGCTTAAATCCCACGACGCTAGACCATGAAGCGGTAGATATCGTTTTGGGGGCAAAAACGCTCATGCGCTACCCAGCATGGCTTTGGGGGGACAACTTCTATTCAATTAGCGGTTTAGATACTATAACGGGTACTCTGGATATGCCGATTTTCACGGGAACCTTTATTCAGAAGAACATTTTAGATTTACTTCCCGACGCTGCGGAAGACGAACCCATGACGCTGTCTGTAGTCAGCGGTACATCATATCCAGTGATTGATGTGAAGTACGCGGAGTACCCCTCTGACACTCCGTTGGCGCATGACGTGCCCGGTGGCTCAGATTATTACAGGAAATTATTCTTCGCTTGGTTCCGCTTGCTGTCTACTACTGTCGGGAACGGGCAACAACTGGTTGAGTACGGTGAGCCCTTTGGCATGAGTCTCTTGGGGCAAAACGGCGCCATACCCCCCAACAAGGTTTTTCACCAGTTCGGAATAATAAGCGGTTACCAGAACGCGAACCAAAACTCTGGGATCACGAACTACACAGTCTACAACGCATTGCACGAGTGGAAGAACGACGAGGAGCTGTTCACGCCAGATACGCACAGCGGGCTGTACTGCAACCAGCAAAGCAGCGAGTACATAACAGATACATCACTAGCGTTGTGGAAACAAATCAGGAGATACGTGGACTTTAACCCGAATGACCGCCTCAACCTCTACGCGGACGTGACTTCAGTGACGGGCAGCGGGAGCGCGCTGTGGGTGGTGCTCGACGGGGTGCTCGAGGACTTGAGCAAGAAACCCGCGGGAGCGGGGGCGCCGGCATGAGGTGAATCGAATTGGCGACTAAAATCTTGCACTTCGGGCCAGTAACCTTGTCAGCAAACCAAAGCAATGACGGGGTTGGGACAGACCCCGCACCTTTTTCGATCACCACGCCCACGGGCGTGATGCGCACAATCGTAGAAATTCGCCCATCGGGAACGCAGCCATTTCTTTATACAGGACAGCTTAACAGTGAAGTACAGCATCAATTTGATAGCAACGACGTCAACACTTATCACTTGCCGCTTTACGTCGGCTTGGATATCCAAGGGACTGATACTTACACCGTAATGTTTACGAATCAGGGGAGTTCCTCGGGAACTTTCCAGGTGGATGTAGTTGTGGAGGAAACCGCGACCGGCGCAGCCGGCGCGGGCGCGCCAACCGGAGGTGAATGAACATGGCGTTGAATAACACTTATTTCGCCTTCAGGCCTGAAGTCCCAATAAACGACCTTGCAGGGCAAAGCTCCGCAAGCACCACCACAAGCACGTCATTCGTGCAAGCGGGCTACGGGAAGACCGCGACGCCCATCAGGACAGGCAGGTTCCTCATCATCATGACCATTCTACTGGGCAACCAGACGGCAGGTGACGGCGCACAGGCAAAGCTGAGCATAGGTACGGGCTCGGCACCGGCAAGCGGCGCAAGCGCAACGGGGACGGTAATAAGCCCAGTCGCTGAAGTGATCTCGGGAGCCGCGAACGCAAACAAGACCGTCACGCTATTCGCAGCGATTAGTGGCCTGACTTTGGGTGTTGCGTACTGGATAGACGCACAGGTCGCAGCGATCACCGGAGGGACAGCGAACTATCAGGTCTTGGGCTGTACCGTGGTCGAAATCTGAGGCCGAGATAGATGTCTCAACCATGGGACATTTACGAGGCCAAGACCACGAGCACGGTGCGCCCACCACCTAGAGCACCAGTGCTAACAAAATGGGAAAACAGGCGCACGCGGATGCGCATAACTCCGAACATCGCACACAACGCGGGAGTTGTGTTCGTGCTTGACCTGCACGTGCTAGGAGTGCCCTATCAGGTAAGCCAAAAAACGCACTACGTCCTCGAATCCGAGGGAGTACCACCAAACATAACAGCGTACAATTGGCAAAAGCAGCGCGAAATCATGTTAACGGGTGAAGTGTAAATGCCAAGCAAAGTTAGCCCACTGCCCACGGAACAAAAATTTTTAGATTCCAAATATCAGTTAATCAAAAGCGCAGCTTCGGGGTCGATTATCGACATTCAGGTCTACGTACCGGCTACGGGAGGGCCTCTGCCCAAGTTATTCAGTGACGTGGCTGATATCATAGCCGTCACTGTTACGAGCGACCCAAACAACTCAACGTCGACGTTCCCATTGGTGAACGGGATACCACTTTCCCCGGGGCAAAGCAAGACTTTCGCGGCTCAAGGAGGAACAGGCGCAATAAACCCTCAAACCATAACCGTGACCCCGAACGGGCAAAAACTATATGTCGATTACTTGCTGAGGCGCAAGTGAACACTTTTATGCTTCTGCGCACAATTAAGTGATCGAGTTGTCAACTAATCAGCCGGCTAAAAAGCCCACAACGGGAAAAGTCGCAAAAATCATATCTGTAATTAGTATTCCAAGCAGGGAACCCAGTCGGCTCGGGGAAATGGACACCATGGTCACATACCAGGTGGATCCGCTGCATACCTATTCCGTGATTATTCCCGAGTCTCACCCCTCTGAGGCCGACATCATGGCTGCGGTTCGCGCGGATTACGCGCAGCGCTCAAAAATAAGCAACATGGAAATACCGCTCTAGAGGTGAGCGAAAACGGATGAAACGCCACACGAATACAAAAACCGCGCAGAAGACCCGGTAAGCGATAACGCGCCCTACAGGCTCACAGTAAAGGACTGGACTGAACTAAACATACGCCTCAGCAAGATCGAACTGTATTTTAAAATCATGACGGGAGTGTTGACTATCACCCTTCCCTCAATTTTCGTTCTTTTAGCGATGCACTTGCATCGAAGGGGTGAGCGACGTGGCCTTTACACCTACGCGCCCCAGCACCCAAACGAGCACGGCCGCGGGTACGCCGAGCGGCAGAGGGCCGGCAATCTACACAGTAACTTTTCATATAATAAGCCCGTTTTCTGGTTCATGGACGGTGAATTTCGACGGAACAAATTACACGAGCACAAACCCGCAGATCACAATCCCGTGCGCCGCGGGGCAACACACGTATTCGATCACGCCACCCGCGGGATATCAACTTTCTAACTTTCCACAATCAGCGACGATAACGGTAACTGGGAATACTACGTACAGCATCTTACTCAGCCCCGTGCAAATTGGTGCGGGAGGCGTACCAGGGGTTTCAGCGTCAGCAACAACGGTAACAACTACAACGGGGGGAACCGGAACAGCGCAAACAGCTGCACAGCCGAGCATACCGTGCGCAATCGGTTTTAGTGGTGCCGGTATCACGATTTGCTTTGACCCTTTGATCAACGCAATCGTTACGGACTTCAACGGCGTAATCGTTCAACCACTGGAGGCCGTCCTTGGGGATTCACTTAGCGAGCTATGGAGTGACGTGACGAGCGCGTTCACCGGGCTGCATGACCTGCTAAACTCACTTTGGAATGACGTGAGGGGCGCGGTCGGGGCAATATACAATTATTTACAGACACAAGTGGCGCCGGCACTTGGAGGGCTGTGGAGTGAATTAGCCAAAGGTTTCGGGGAACTGGGTGGGGCAATATCTGGTTTATTTGGACAAGTCGGGAGCGCAGTCGGGAGCGGATTATCGGGATTAGTCGGCTTTATCGATAACGGGCTCAATGACGTCAAATCGGCGATAGCTAATGATTTGGGGCAAGCCTGGGCTGCAATAACGGGCTATCTTGGGCCTCTGATAGGGGACACCGAGCACCTGGTGGGCAATCTGACCCAGATAACGACGACAGCGTTTAATCAACTGTTCAGCGGGTTCCAAGAAATAATCGTCGATATCGACAAAGGGCTCGAAACTTTTGCCACGGATGTCTGGAACGGCATGCAGTTTGTCTGGAACAAAATGCTTAGCCCAGCCTTGAGCGATGTAGAGCACGCCATTGGCGATTTCTTCAACATGATCGGAAACAGCTTAACATCATTAATCCGCGATATTGAAGATATTGCGCGGGGCAATATCGTAGATAAGCTCGCAGAAGTCAGCGCGGGAATTGGGACAAGTGCGGTTGTCGCTGTTACAGGGCTAACGCTAGCCGAAAACGCGAACCCAACCAGCAACATGCGTTTTGTTGAGGCACTGCGGACTGCATTAGAGATTTCGGGGATCGCCGCAATCCCGGGCTTGGTCAACGGGCTGATTATGGACACGGCGCTTGCTAAGCCGCTTACTTATTACTTCAATTATCAGATTCAGCCCAACCACATGCCGCCGCAAGAAGCCGCGCGGGCTCTTTGGTACGGCACGATAGACCAAAACAAGTACGCCGAGGAGCTACGCTATGAGGGCTTTAGCGATGAGGCGATTAACGCGTTTCTGCAAACCGCGTACAGGCCAATGCCCGCTTTCTTCCTCGAGAAACTGGCCGAGCTGCAAGTGGTCTCGAATGATTTCATTTTGAGGCAACTGATGATGGAAGGATACCCACCCGATCAGGTGCAGGATATCCTCACAGGATTCCAAAACCTGGAACTGCAGGGCTTTCAGAATAACGCCAAAGCGCTAATCTATGAGATGTATAAGAGCGGTTACATTGATAACGCTAAAGCTACTCAAATACTGCAAGCTTTCTCAGTGCCGGCAACACAAATAAAATGGATTTTGTACATGGCCGATCGGGAATTTGAATATGAGCAAAAAGTGGAGGTGCAAACAATGATCCTCGACGGCATCAGCCGGGGAGCTTGGACGCCTGAGCAAGCCAAAAACCTTCTAATACAGCTGGGGATGAACGCAAACCGCGCCGACACTTTGGTTAAAGTTAAGAGTATCATGGCCGCGCCAGAATTGCCTAAATCAGCGAGGGCCGAGTTAATGCAGAAGGCGCTCGGCCTTACGCTCCCATCGCGATAGGTTTTTATTTCGCCGCACAAGTTAATGTGGTGACCAGAGGTAATATTTGACGCAAAACACCTGGTCTACGGGTTCGGGTTCGCCTTGGTTTTCGCGCTTGGAGGCTATTTAGCAGGGTACACACTAATGGTTATGCTAATTAGCAGTTCTGTATACGTACCTATGGTTGGAAATACCGCAACTAGCACCGCATTAACTAATCTCGTTTTATCCTCGGGAAGCCTTCCGATGCTGTTCAGTATGGTTGCTTTTACAGCTGGTTTCTTTGCCGGGATAATTTACTCTCACGAAAAGGATAGCGCTCCGCAAAAGCCGAGCTGACCGAGCCGTGAATAACGCAGATTTATCTTTTTATAACTATATGAATATTTATTTAACGGGTTCGAATCTAGATTTTGTTAGCCTCATGGAGGTCGCCTCATGGCGCCCCGCTCATGAATCATGTGCCTCATGGGAGCCGCTCATGGAAACGGCCGCGGAGGCCATGAGGAGCCCCTCATACCCGCAGGGAATTCCACGCTTATGTGTTTACGGCCCTACCGGGGTATAGGGAGGGGAGTCCTACCAGTGAAATGCGGCGGGAGGAGG
>Ga0080006_1132801_pt1 | contig 10248 bp, 8 predicted proteins | sample RS3BMetagenome_FD_69209 | JGI IMG/M metagenome (GOLD analysis project Ga0080006, IMG submission 69209) | Ferric oxide microbial mat and aquatic microbial communities from Rainbow Spring, Yellowstone National Park, USA - RS3B (SPADES... ... | reverse complement strand
CGTGGAGGCTCATCAGTTTCTGACGTATGACAAATTGCAGGTGCGAAAGAAGGGTCTCCTGTTCTACACCGTGGGCGGCGGCGATTTGGGCAAAGGACTGGCCGGAACGCAGTTGTTCGAGTAGACTCTCAGGTGATTCGTTGATGTCGGTTGCCACAACCTCCAGGAGACTGGCGAGCATGGCGCGATTTCTCGAGGGCTTGGACGAGACGCGTTCGAGAGACGACTGTGTGGTGTTTGGCGACGCATTCTCCACGGCCCGGCCGGACGTTGCGGCGAAGGCTGACGGCGAAGCGAACGAGGTCCCTGCGAGGGCCAAACTGACAGCGGCCGTACTCACCCAAGCGCGCGTCCCCTTGTTCACTTTCATAGATTGACCTCCTCGTGTGAGTCGCTCGCGAGTCTACTGGATTGTGTTTCACAAGCAGTGTAGCGAACCAAGCTTGAAAGCAACTTGAAGTCGTTTGAATGATGGGTGTGACCCCTTCAGGGCCAGGTTCAACGGCCGCGCGAACGTACAGAGTGAACAGAGTGAAGAGAGCGAAAGGTAAAGGCATCGATTGAGGTGCAAATGCGAGATCCAGGGACGGCGGACGGCGGACGGCGGACGGCGGACACCTGCGTAGCGATCAGCCGCGATCAAATAACCACCACTTTTCACGCTAACTAGCGCTCTTGGCCGCAAGAACGTCATTGGCCGCTCTTTTGTTGCACTATATTGGATAAAAAGATGTTACCGATATATTTTAAGTAGTAAAATTACATAAATTTGAGGTGAGTGGACGTCCTGGCACTAATCGGGCTGCTGGTACCGCCAATTAGTGTCCTCCGTCGGTGTTAATTTCTATCCGACCTCGATCCGACCTCCACCGCCCCAAACCGGCACGAGCAGACAGCAAGGCGCGGCACCGCCTGCCTCCACCGCCCCAAACCGGCACGAGCAGACAGCAAGGCGCGGCACCGCCCGTGCACCGCCCGTGCAACCGCGCCGCCGCGGCCCTACTACAGAGCGGCAGGTGGCGCGGGTTCAGCGGCGCCCAGGTTGTTGAGGTCGTCGCGAATCGGAAGTAAGAAGGCGAGGCCGGCGAGGAGACTGAGGACGCCCATGAGTATGAAGAGGACGGCCAAGGGGACGACCACCATGAGCGCGCCGTAGACGGCGAGGCCAAGCGGTGTGGCGATCGTCGACAGCGTGCCCAATAGCCCGAAGACGCGTCCGCGCAGGGGGCCGGGGACGACTTGCACGGCCATGGCGCCGAGTGAGCCGTTCATGATGCCGACGGCCAAGCCAGTGAGCACGAGTATGGCGATCGCCCACCAATTGGCTCGAACGGCCCCTACACTGCCGATCATGACACCCGTGACGATCAGTCCGCTCATGAGGACCGCGCGGAGAGGCACTTTTTTTGCCACGGTCCCGAGTAACATCCCGCCGATGATTACGCCCACAAAGAATGCCGCCCCAATGAAACCGAGCCACAACGCACTGTCGCGCAACGGTCCCCGCACCCAAGCAGTCAGCGCGATGTCAAATGCGGCCATCCCAAAGTTCGCCACCAACGCCGATGCAACGATCAGGAGAATCATGCGCGATCGTGCGACGATCGCAAAGCCTTCCTTCCAGTCCGCCAGAAAGGTGGATGGTTCGCGCACGCGCGGGGGTTCTGGCGCGCGGACAAACAACAAGCTGATTACGGACACGAAAAAGGAGACGCCATTGGCGATAAACAGGACGGGCGCTCCGAGAGCAGACAGTAGGGCGCCGCCGCCTGCTTGCCCAGCGAGTTGGGCGGTCGCCGAACCCGATTGGTTGATTCCCATAGCGGTGGGAACCTCTTCTTCACCAACGACGAGCGGAAGCAACACGGCTTCGGCAGGCCCGAAGAAGACGCCCACGAGTTGGAGCAGCAGCACGATGACGACGATCCACAGAAAGCTCAGTCGCCAGATCGCGATCAACCCGATCAGAAGGGATAGGGCTCCCCGCAGTAAGTCGGCCACGATCATGGTTCGGCGCTTGTTCCAGCGGTCGACGAAAACGCCCGCGACCAGACCAGCGAGTCCTGGGAGGGACTGCGCGAAGCCGACAATCGCCAGATCAGCCTTCGAGCCGGTCACGATGTAGACGTACCAGGGTAATGCCAGCAGGTATAGATTGGTGCCTAGTGTAGACACGATCTGCCCGCTGAACAAGATGGCAAATGATTTGTTGCGCAGGATTTTCAACACGGAGTCACAGGACGCCCCTTTGCTGATCCAGCATGTGCCGCGTTGTTTCCCGGCGGAGTCAGAATAGCATAGGGAACGGAAATAATCTACAAGTTTCCGGGTTGACTGTCGTGTGGGATGTCGTGTGGGATGTCCCGGAATAGGCAGACCCGGCAGCAGGGCGCCGCCGGGTGCTCACGCGACTCGCGACGCCTCCTGACTGCCTCGGCTAGCCGATGTCGGAGACGAAGTGGCGGCGTTGATCGAGCCCCAACCCGTCACGTTGTTGTAGCCGGGACCACAGTTGTAATAGCCGTTATTGCCCGAGGTGATCTGATTGAAGTCGGTGCTGTAGTTGTAGGCGGCGTCCTGATAGATCGCCGGATCGGCCTGTCCGACGGCGCTGTAGCCCTGATTGCTCAGGTCTTGGTCGATCAGGGCGAAGGTGGCCGTCATTTGTGGGGCGACAAAACTGGTGCCGCCAGCCACGTTCCAGGCCCCACTATAATAGAAGGAATAGCCCGTGTTCGGATCCGCATTTAGCGCGATGTCGGGCGTTTGGCGCTGGCCGTCTTGGGTGACATTTTCGCCGGTTTGCCACGACGGTTCGGACCAGACGCTGCTCTGCCCGCCACCGGACCCGCTCCAGCCGGTCTCACTTTGGATACCGCCACCGGAGCCGATCGTCATCGTGGTGCCGCCGCAAGCGGTCACGTATGGATCGGACGAGGGGTAGTCGACCGCGAGACTGCTGGTTCCGTCCGTGGCGCCGTTGTCCCCCGCAGCTGCAAATACGCTCTGACCCTGAGACGCCATTTGCGAGAAGATATTGTCGTCGGCCGTCAATTGCGACTGTGACATGTTGCTTTCGGCGGTGCCCCAACTGGTCGAGAGCACTTGCGCGGCGTCCGCCGTCGCGGCGGCGTTATAGACATCGGTAAATGTCGCCAGACTCCCATCGGCTCCTTGATACATGATCACGCTGGCACCCGGCGCCGTTGCGCTGGACCATTCGAGATCGAGGGTGGTCTCCGGGTTGATCTGCGTGGGCGTGCCATCGATGTCGTCCTGCGTGACCGACGGCGAAGGCAGGCCAAATGCCTGGTCGAAGCTGTTGATGTCGCTCTGGTTGTACGTGTAGGCGGTGAGGATGCCGATGGTCTCGCCGCTGCCATTGATGCCCTGACTGTAGAGCGGGTTGTAGTTGTACGCGGTCTCGATCTGTGACGGTGTGTAGCCTGATGTGGCCGTCAACTGATGCGCGGTGGTTCCGGGTTTCTGCTGCATCTCGCTGTGCATTTGCGCGTAGTCGGACAGGCCAAATACGGCTTGAATGAACGGGCTGACCATGGCCGGGATCTGAAGGTTGGACGACGGCGCGAAGAATTGTCGACCGGCCAGTTGGTAGTCATTGATCGCAATGTGAAAGGCATTGTCGATTTGGCGGGTCGAGCCGGAGACGTCGATCAGCATGCGGTTGCCGTACGTGTTGCGAACGGTCAGTCCGGACGTTTGGAGATACTGCATGACGACGTTGTACGCGGTGGGCGAGGGCGAAAACTGCTGGGCGAACTGACCGGGCTTCAGCCAGTGATGGTACGCGGGTGATCCTTTTGTGTACTGACCATTCAACAGGGCCGCCAAAGCGGTTTTATTCTGCAGTGGCAGGGCCACGGTAAAGTTGATGACGGCGTTCGGATCGTGCGCGTGCAGGAGCCCGGCATGGGCGACCGCAGGTTCGGCGCTGCCGGCGAGCGCGATGGCGCCACCCGCGGCCGATGATGATGCTCCGCTCGCTGCCATGGCAGGCAGTGCGGTGGCGGCCAGTGCTGCAGCCGTCAAAATGGTGAGTTGTGCCTTCCAGTGAGACAGAAGAATACCTCCCCGATCTTTTTGTGGACATTTGATGTCCGAATTAACAATACGATGGAGATCGCGCGATTATGTCCGTGGATCGCACAGGTGCTGAGGGCGCTGAGGGTGCTGAGGGTGTGGAGGGTGGAGGGTGGAGGGTGGAGGTAAGCGCCCACCGGCGGTTTCTACTGAGATATCCTCCTCTAACGAAGGACAGCAGCGGACATGCGCCGGCCAATGGTTGCCGTGATCTCCTTAAGCCGAGGGGGTCCGTCGCAACCGGATGAGACTTGCGCCACCTGGGAAGTCTCAGAATGAGACTTATTCACTCCGTAAGTCTCATTTTGAGACTTGCGCCACCTGGGAAGTCTCAGAATGAGACTTATCCACTCCGTAAGTCTCGTTTTGAGACTTGCGCAGCCCGGGAAGTCTCAGAATGAGACTTATCCACTCCGTAAGTCTCGTTTTGAGACTTGTGCAGCCCGGGAAGTCTCAGAATGAGACTTATCCACTCCGTAAGTCTCATTTTGAGACTTGCGCCACCTGGGAAGTCTCAGAATGAGACTTATCCACTCCGCAAGTCTCATTTTGAGACTTGCGCAGCCCGGGAAGTCTCAGAATGAGACTTATCCACTCCGTAAGTCTCGTTTTGAGACTTGCGCAGCCCAGGAAGTCTCATTCGAAGACTTGGCAAGCCATGCTGGGTCAACATGAGCTTAGGTGATCCGTTTGAGTGGCGAGGGACTGACAGAGATGCCGAGCGGCGAACCTGATTAGTAACGTCCGCGGATCGTCATTGTAAGATTGAAGTGCGCAGGTCACACAGGTGCGGTGGGGAGGGGAGGGTGGGCCGCGCTTGGCTGAGCACTGCGCACTGCCAGCACCCGTACCAACGCCCCGTACCAGCGCCCCGTACCAACGCCCGCTCCCAGCACCCGCTCCCAACGCAGCGTTATAGATGGGAGCCGATCCAGGCCCCGATCATGCCGACGACGAGGCTGGCGAGTAAGTAGGCGATGACCGTGGCGAAGGCTCGCCGATCGCGCAGCGTGTTGCTCTCAAACATCCACGTCGAAAATGTCGTGTAAGCGCCCAAGAACCCCACCCCGATGCCGCTTCGTAGCCAGTAGTCGAGAAGATTGTTCGCGCGTGCGTCGGCGGCAATGAAGCCGAGCAAGAAAGCGCCGGTGACGTTGATGAGAAATGTCGCGAGCGGAAAATCGCGACTCCATCGGGCATTGATCCGATTGGTGATGAAGAAGCGAGTGCAGGCTCCAAGGAAACCTCCTATGGCGACGCCAGCCCATTCGATCATGTTGCGTCACCCCCGCCTTCAGGGCTGGCTTTCGCGCCGTCCGCCGCATGGCCTTCCGTGTCGCCCGCCGTACCGCCTTTCGCGCCGTCCGCCGCGCCACCTTCCGTGGTGCCTTCCGCCGGGCCGCCTTCCGGGCGTTGGCCTCCGAGCCGTGACCCCAGCATGGCGAGCGCCAAGCCGCCGACCATGCTGAGCAAGATGTAGAGGACGGCGGTGAACTGTTTCCCTGTGGCCAGTAAACCGTTGGTTTCCACGATAAATGTGGAGAACGTGGTATAGGCGCCCACAATCCCAGTGCCGACGCCGGTGCGAAACCATTGGGGCGTGTTCCAGCGCCAGATGGTGATCGTGTAGAACCAGGCGAGAAAGAAGCTGCCAGACCAGTTGATGACCAGGGTCGCGATCGGAAATCCGTGCGCAGCCGGGACCACCAATTCAAGAATTTCGCGCAACAGGGCGCCGATAATACCGCCGAGTCCGACGGCCGCGTACAGGCGGAGCGTCTCCGCAGTCGTCGTTTTCACAATGGCTCACGGCTCGAGGGAGACGAGGGAGGTTCGAGTTGGCGAATCGAGCCCGTCCAATCGCCGGCGGCATCTTTTCCGGTGATCTGTACGCGAACTTCATCATCTTCCTTGAGTAATACGGACGGATGCTCAATCTCAAACCAGGCGATTTCCGCGAGCGGTACAAATATACTGACACCATTCGCCTGTAGCCATGCTCCGGAGTGATCCAGTGAGGTCACTCGACTTTCGACGGTATCGCCGTGGTTCCATGCGGGAGTCTTCAATCTGGTGTTCCCCTTTTATCGATCGGATCGATCGGAGTCACAAGAAAAATAGCCCCGACAAGCCGCCAACTCCGACACCTGCGGAGGGGCTTGTAGGGGCTATCATCCCGCGTGGCGGGCTTACGCGAGCTCCATCGCGATTTCACTGAAGCCTATGCTATCACGTCGACGTTTGTTGCGTCAAATCGTTCGGACACCTGTTGGGGGCCATCACGACGATCGGTGCTCAGAGCGACGTTCGCATAAAGAAGCCACCAGGCGAATACAGCGTGGTCCTGGCTTCTTTGCGTCGATCGGACGCTGATCTATCTTGACGAGATCGTGGCGTCGCTGCTTTTAGCGCGCGTCTGACATGCAGGGGGCTTGACCTTCATACAGTGTATGGACGGGCAGGCAGGCTGTGTCGGGGAAGGCGGAGCGGGATGGTTCAGGACTGGGGACGAGGATTCCGGCTGCGTACGGTCGTACTGATTGGGCTGATCGTCGCGACGGTGGCGATGGTGTCTCTCTACGAAATGGGGACATTTGCGAGGGTTATCAATGTCGCTTTATTTCGTGATTTATTTCAAAGTGTGGTGTGGGAAGGGTTGCCGTTCATCGTGCTGGGCGTGGTGCTGTCGGCGTTGATTGAACAATGGGTCAAACCGGCGACGCTGGCCGGATTACTGGGCGATTCGCTGGCGGGGCGCATCGCGGCCGGGCTGCTCGGCCTGTTTGTACCGGTGTGCGATTGTGGCGCCGTGCCGGTTGCGCGGGCGCTTCAGCGCAAGGGCGTGCGCGAGTCAGTGGCGATGACGTTTGCGCTGAGTGCCCCGACGGTCAATGTGATGACCTTGGTCGCCACATTTTTCGCGTTTCATCGGCAGTGGGTCTGGCTCCTGTTGCGCGGGGGCTCGGGGCTCGCGATTGCGCTGTTGGTGGGGTATCTGGTGCGGTACCGCGAAGAGGGGTTGCTGGAGTCAGTCGGGTACGCGCACCGGCCCTCGACCGCGGCGGCTCAAGCAGCTCAAGCGGTTCAAGGGGGGCATGCGGCTGGGCCGGCTGGCGTGGGGCCGGCACCTCGAGCAGCCTGGCGCAAGGTTTGGCAGCATGCGCAGGGGGAGTTGTTCGCGGTCGGGCCATTTTTCGCGGCGAGTGCGCTCTTGGCCAGCGTAGTGCAGGGGCTCGCGCCGCTGCATGCCATTACCGCCTTTACCCATGATTCGTTTTGGTCGATCCCGCTGCTCATGCTTCTTGGCGCCTTGTTGTCGCTGTGTTCGTCCGCCGACGCCTTCGTTGCCGTGGGACTGTCGACACTCTTTTCTCCTGGTGCGATTCTGGGCTTTCTGCTCGCCGGGCAAATGGTGGATTTGCGCAACCTCGCGCTGATGCCGCAAGTGTTCAGTCGGCGCGCATTGATCGTCGGCTTGCCGGTGGTGGTGGTGGCCATCGGGGCCCTGGCGGTTGTGACTAACACGCTGCTCGGATCTTGGTTCATTTGACGGGAGGGATGAGGGTGAAATTCACGGAGCAAAATTTGCAGACCCTGATACTTATCGCTTACGGTGCGGCGCTGTCGCACATGCTGTGGACGGGGCAAGTGTACCGCTTTGTGGGAGGCTGGATGGTGCCGTGGCTGTTGGTCTGCTGTGTGGCGATCTGGGGTCTGGCGATCGGCGGCATAGTCGCCGCGCGGTCGACGAACAGCGCGGACGGAGGCGAGACGTCGGGGGGGAGTCGCTGGCAGTGGGCGCAGGGGACGTTGTATGCGCTGTTTGTTTTACCGCCAGTGATCTACCTGGCGGGGTTGGCAACGGGCGACTTGCGCTGGTTTTGAGGCGCCGCGGCGTCATTGGCGTCGTCGCGGCCAAAACGGCGCTTGTGGCGGTGGCGGTGCGTCCGCGTCAGCGTCTAAGGCAGCGCCAACCCACACAGCGAAAGCCAAGGCGAAAGGTAAAGGCATCGACTCAGGCCCAAAAGCAAGACCCATGGAAGGCGATCATCGGCGTGTCGATCGGGAGTGACCCAATATAACCACCACTTTTCACACTAAATCGCGTGCTTGGTCTACGAAGCGCCTTTGGCCGCCTCTGTATGTATCATATTTTAGGTAAAATGTTGTTACCGATATTTTTTAAGTATGAAAAATACATAAAATCGCGGTGTTCGGACGGTTTGGGACCCATCCGGACGAGGTGATGCCAATTAGTGTCATCCGTCGGTGCCAATCGGAGTACCTCGCCCTGTCCGCGCGTCCATTCCGGGCCTGGAGTGGTCACGCTGATCGAGTCTCTGTTCCCGTGAGGATCCATTCGCTATACTATAGGGCATGGGATGATGGTGTACGTAAAACGAGATGCGACGATAGCGTGGCTTCGGCCTGCTCTCGGAAAGCGCGTAGGTGGGACTTGGTTAAGCGCAGGACGCGTCGCCTTCCGGCACGTGTGACCCCTGCGGCACGTGGAACCCCTGCGGCGCGTGCGATACGTGAGGGTCCTGCGGCCTGTTGATGGATTTCGAGTCTCAGTGCGGACGGACAGTAGACGGTATAGACCCGGGAGGCTAGAGGATGAGACCGCGAATCGGCATATCTGTGAATTTTGAAGACCTTGGCAAGGGCCGCAACGGGATGTATATTGGCGCGGACTATACGGATGGGGTGTACGAGGCGGGCGGACTGGCGGTGGTGTTGCCGTTTACTGTGGACGAGGATGTCATCGAAGAGATAGCGGATGACCTTGACGGCCTGCTTCTGACGGGGGGCGTGGATGTTGATCCGGCGTATTTTGGGGCCGAGCCTTTGCCTGGGCTTGGCGAGGTGACGCCTGTGCGCGACCGCATGGAGGCGCTTCTCATCCGGGCGATGATGGCTCGTAAGAAACCGATCCTGGGGATTTGCCGCGGCGTGCAGATCATGAATGCTGTGCTCGGGGGGACGCTGTACCAGGACTTGCCACGGGAGTGGAAGGGCCAGTTGCAACATGCGCAAAAGGCGCCTCGGCAACACATGGCTCACGCCGTGGAGGTCGTGGGCGGCACGCGGTTGGCGGCGATCTATGAAGACCAGACCGTCCCGGTCAACACGTTTCATCATCAAGCCGTCGCAAAAGTGGCTCCGGGCTTCGTGGCTTGTGCGCATAGCAGCGACGGGCTGGTCGAGGCGATCGAGAAGCCGGGTGACCCGTTCGTGTTAGGTGTTCAGTGGCACCCGGAGAATTTGTGGCGGGTGCACGCCGGCCATCGCCGGCTATTTGCCCAGTTCGTGGAGGCGACGGCGCGGCAACATGCGCTGAAGTAGTTGCAGGTCACCGACCGTCGGCAGGAAGAGTCCGCGGATCGGGCGTTTGGTTTGCCGGTGATAGTAGTAGACACACAAGAGCAGGGCGACGACATAGGCGGCAGTGGAGCCGGTTGCCGCCCCCATCATGCCGATGTGGGGGATGAGAATCAGGCAGAGGCCGACATTGATCACGACGCAGCACGCCTGTAGAATGAGGGGAAAGCGCACCTTGCCCAACTGATCGGTAAAGAACTGGGTAAAGACGCCCACGACCCCGTACCCCATGGTCCCGATGATCAGGATCCGAAATGGAGCGACGGATCGGGCGTATTTGTCGCCGAATACGATGTGCATCAGGGGGGCAAAGATCAGAAGCATACCGATCGCGCCGATGACTAGTACCCAGAGAGTCAGGCGCACGCTGCGCTCCGTCAATTCCATCGACCCTTCGCGTTCTTCGCGGGCAATCCGGGCGTAGACGATCAGGGAGATGCTGTTCGCCACCTGCCAAAGAATCTCGGAAGATGTCACTGCAATTCCGTATAATCCTGTAAAGACGCTGCCCATCATCCAATTCACGGTGAAGGCGTCGCCGCGGTAGTTGGCCTGAAGCAAGAGTCGCTGTACGGCAATCTGGTGACCGTAACTGAACATGGCGCGCCGCAATTCCGGATCGCGCCGCGGACGAAACGACACTTTCGCCAAGCGGTGGGCGACGATGACGACAGCGGTTGTCGCGATGGCGTTGGTTACGAGCCAAGCCATGAGGGTGATCGTCAGGGCATGGGGGCCGAGTCCCCCGCGCGCAAAGTGATAGAG
>Ga0080006_1249775_pt1 | contig 10249 bp, 10 predicted proteins | sample RS3BMetagenome_FD_69209 | JGI IMG/M metagenome (GOLD analysis project Ga0080006, IMG submission 69209) | Ferric oxide microbial mat and aquatic microbial communities from Rainbow Spring, Yellowstone National Park, USA - RS3B (SPADES... ... | reverse complement strand
TGGAGCCCGTGTGGAGGATCGTCGACGAGGTAAGCGGGGAGAGAGCGACCGTTGATCAGCTGGTCGAGGGGCTGGTGAACGATGCGAAGAGCGGAACGGGGAGGGTCTACCTGATAAGGGGGAAGGCCGGTGTGGGTAAGTCGGCGCTGGCCTTCTATGTTTCGCGCGAGCTTCTGCGCCGCTCGGCTAGGGGCGAGGAGCTACGGGTTCTGGCGGCGGAGGGGGGTTCCAGGCCGGACGCTCCCAATGAACCGGGAACCGTGGTGTTCCTGGACGACCGCAACCTGGCAGACTACAAAAAGGAGATTTCAGATGTGCTCAGGGGTGTCGCGGAGCGGCTGATGGTAGATGGTGGGGAAGGGGGCTCGGGCCTCCACTATCCACTGGTGATTACAGTGAGTGACGAAAGGTGGAACGGTGTGGAGGCAGCGTTGCTTCGTGGCGAGAACCCCGCGATCAATAGCGAAGATCATCGGAAGAAATGGAGGACATTTTACGGAGAGGGGAAAGTCATTAGGCGCCTGAGCGTGAGCCCTCTCGAGGAGCCGGAGGCGAGCGAGGTGCTGAGGAGCATCATGGAGAAGGGGGATCCCCCGATGAGTTATGATGAGCAGGACAAAGATGTGATCGAGGAGCTCCTGAACAAGGCGGGCGGGTATCCGTTAATCCTCAAAGAGTTCATCAAGGAGTTCAAGGTCAAGGAGCTCCAGGGAAAGGGAAGGGAAAAGATCGAGATGTCCGACGTGCACGCGATCTCGGGCAGACCCCGCGAATACTTGGTGAACAGACTTAAGGAGGCGTACTTCCGCCCCCTCGGGCTCCTGGTGCAGGGTCCCGACCTGCGCGACTCCGTGCCGTCCGGCAAGCGTGCGGAGGCCTGTAAGCTCCTCTCGTTTCTATACCAGCTAAGGGAAGGCCTCCCCGCCGGCTTGCTTCTGCCCGGCCTCGCTGACGCGACTTCACCGGGGACTCTCGTGGATAGTTGGTGTGATGTGCTGGAGGGGCTATACCGGGACTGCCGCCCCACATTGGGGATGCGCCTCCCGCTATGTTCCAGCTACGTGGGCGAGCTGAGACTAAGCCACCCGCTCACCTCAGACATCCTGGAGGACGCCAAGAGGATCGTCGAGGGGGGTAAAGAAGTAGGAGGGGACGATCCCCTCTCGTTCCTGAGGAACCTGGGATGTGAAGGGGGGCACTTCGAAAGCATCGGGATGAAGGGCGTCATGATGGACGCAGTCGATCACTACATGGGCGGGATGCGCTCCACCGGCCTGGGCCCGGGAGACTATTTCTACGGCCTCTTCTCGCTGCTGCTGTATTCGAGGGATAAGAGCCTAATCGATAAAGTGTTGCTCTCACCGAGTGTTCTGAAGGACGCCGGCAGTATCGGCGAGGTGCCGGAGGAGGTCAGACGCAAGGTCCTCGATCAGCTGTACGAGCTACTTAATATTGCTAATCATGATAAGAGGCTGAAGACCTACTACCTGCTACTGTTGGACAACGACCATGGACACATCGCCGAAACGTGGCGCAATGTCCCCGACCTGATCCGGGCCGACGTGATATCGAGGGAGGAAGCGGCGGCCCGTAAGGAGGGCTTCCTAGAGCTGCTTGAATCGGCTAATGAAGGGACGAAGTGGTTTGCGTGGGACGATGTTCCCTACCTGATCAAGGCGGGCGCGATATCAAAAGAGGACGTGGCGGCCCACAAGAAGAGCTTCTTGGAGCTGCTTGAATCGAGTGATGAAGCGACGAAGCGGACAGCGCGGATCATAATCCCCAGCCTGCTCCTGGCCGACGTGATATCGAGGGAGGACGTAGTGGCCCACAAGAAGAGCTTCCTGGAGCTGCTTGAATCGAGTGATGAAGCGACGAAGTGGTTTGCGTGGCACTATGTCCCCGACCTGCTCCGGCTCGGCGTGATATCGAAAGAGGACCTGCCTTCCTCCCCGCCCTGACCTATAGATCCAAAATCGCCTCCTTAAATGTGAATCATTGCAGATACGGCGATCGCCACTGAACGGTTCGATTTGATCGATGCGGTTCACGTGACACCGATCTCGACCTCCGCCACCCCCGCATGAGAGCCAGCGCCAGCGGCCTGAACTCCTCCCCTCTCGGGCTGTCCCTGAAGAGGGCGGAGAGGGAGCAGACGAGCGCAGCGAGGAGAGAGAGAAGGAAAAGAGCCTGAAGGTCTCCCTTCGCGGAGCTCGTGAACAGGAGTAAGCCCTTGATTTGATTTAGATGACCCTGTAGGACGCCTCGATCGGCGCCCTGATCCCGCCCGTCGAGGGGCGCGCGGGCCATCCGGAGGATCGGCGCCGCGTCCTCCCCATCCACCCCACCCCACCCCACCCACTCGATGCGCGTACCCGATGTGGACCCTAGGTCGCCCGCGCACACGCCGTCGCATGCCCCACTTACGGGGTGGGACGCGGTGGCTGCGTTACATAATGGTCAACCAGCCTCCCCTGAGAGAGGGCGAAAACTCTTAAGGTAAATCGGGACACGCCACGCGAATGGCCGCGTTAGCCCGACCGGCTCTCGGAAGGGGCGAGGATCGGCCCCCGCGGTGGGCGACGCCGCAAATAGTACAGCTGGGCCGCGTGCCGTGCCGCCTCGGAGACGACCGATGAGACCTCCGCATGAAGGCGACGCTTGCCGTTGGGCGAGCGAGTTAGAATGGCGGTTGGCTTGAACTCCCTGATGGCGCCAACTACCCTCCTGACCACGTCTCTCCTGTTGAGCACCTCTGAGATCTCCCGGCTTTCGCCATCAAAGCCCAGGATGGCTGAAACCCGCAGTTCGCTGAGGCGCTTCTCCCTTCCCGCTTCTTCATCTGCGGTCTCCTTGACGCTCATACCCCGACTTAAAGACCGCGAAGTTCACCCTTCCTCCCCGCTCAACTGCCCTTCTCACGGCGCCCCACGGCCCATGACCTCATCGTCGGGATGGGCCACGGATCAGAACCCTGCTGAGATCCCTGCCGTTTTCGGCGGTATGGTTTATGCGCTTCCGTCACGGTCGCGTGGGTTTGCTCAAGAGACCGCCCAAAGCGCCGGAGAGGGCAGCTATCAATATCCCACCCAGCCAAAGGATCCCGAGCGAAATAGCAAAAAGGAGCGGCCTGAGCAAGGGAACCGTCTTCCTGCATTTTAAAAAGAAGGACGATCTCATACAGAAGGTTGCGCTCCTTTCGGTTCCCTATGATTTAACGGTATCCACCATCGAGGGCGATTATAAGGGCGCGGAGGAAATGCTTACTGAGTATGGGCTATCCTTTCTTAAAAAGTACAGCGATGAAAACATGAGAGCTCTCCTGATAATGACCATGGCACATAAGGATAGATACCAAAAGACAAAATCAAAGCTCATTTCAGCCTGCCTTGATAAAATGGGTGAGCTGTTTGGAAAGGTTGAAGGGATGGCCGGCTTTGCCATACCCCAGCCATTGAGGAGGGCCTTCTTCGGATCGCTTCTGTGCTATACAACATGGTGGAATGACAATGAAATCGGCCCAGAAGAATATGGTAAGGTTCTTGTCAAGGGCATAATTTCTTCAACACAGCAATCTCTGACATCCTCGCCGCCCTAAAGGAATTGCCCCTCCAAGGCGAATCATGGGCTCATAGCGCACAACTTTCATCCATCACGGCCGCATTGGTGGTTGCCCCATGCGGATCCATTCCGACGTACATGCGCTTAATGCCATCTGATATCCTTAATCCCGCTCACATATAGCTAAAATAACGTGCTATATTTTCACGAAATGCTTATAATGCGGCCCTTCAAAGGATAGATGATGTAATTTGGTATCGGAAAAAGTTATGCGTTTTCAGAACAAGAACAGGGATCTACGGCAATTGAGCCAGCAAATTATCCAGCAGCTACAGGCGGAGGGATATAAAAGGTGCAATCGACCGCGGCGCCGAAGGTGGAATCAGCGGCAGGCGCTAAGGCAGGCGAGGGCGTGGCACATAGGGATATGGATGGCGTCCGCACCCCTGCGGGCGAGGAGGGCGGGTCCAGCGTCACTGGAAATGCCAGGGGCAGGGTATCGTTCCTTACGAGGTTCATGACGATCTGGATATTTCTGGCCATGGTGGCAGGGGTCGCTATGGGCTATGCGATGCCAGGCCTTTCCGGCGCCATAAACTCCTTCAGCGTTGGGACTACTTCGATTCCAATAGCCATCGGGCTGATCTGGATGATGTATCCTCCTCTTGCACGGGTCAGATATGAGGACCTGGGGAGGGTGTTTACAGCAAGGGGGTCCAAGGCGATGCTGTCAACGTCGATGGTCATGAACTGGCTTGTCGGGACATTCCTCATGTTCGTGTTGGCTTCGTTATTTTTGGCCGGATACCCAGCGCTAAGGGACGGCCTGATCCTGGTCGGGTTAGCACGCTGTATAGCTTCGGTTGTGGTTTGGAACAATATGGCCGATGGGGACAACGAATGGGCCGCCGTGCTGGTCGCGCTGAATTCAGTGTTTCAAATAATCTTTTACGGCGCCTTGGCATATTTTTATATAACCCTGGCCAGCTCCTGGCTCTTCGGGCACGGGGCCGCCGTAAACGTTTCCTTTATTCAGGTGGCCGAATCCGTGGCGATCTACCTGGGCATACCGTTCTTCGGGGGGATGGCGACCAGGGCCTACTTTCTTAAGGCTAAGGGGAAGCAGTGGTACGAACGCGTCCTTATGCCAAGGCTGGCCCCAACATCCCTTATCGCCCTGCTTTTTACGATAATCGTCATATTTGCGCTGGATGGCGGGGACATCATTGCCCTCCCGCTGGATGCGATCAGGGTGGCCATACCGCTGCTGATGTATTACCTCATCATGTTCTTCTCATCGTTCGCCATAGGCATTTTCCTGAAGATGGACTACGGAAGGACGGCCACCCTTTCCTTTACTTCAGCAAGCAACAACTTTGAGCTCGCGATAGCCATAGCCGTCTCCGTCTTCGGCCTAGGATCGCTGGAGGCCTTCGCTACCGTGATAGGGCCGTTGATAGAGGTGCCTGTGATGATCAGCCTTGTAAACGTAGCCCTCTGGCTGAGGAGGAGATACTTTTCGCCGCGCGCCTCCGCTGCTTAAGATATCGGCCTGGACGGCGTTGAAAGCCGGACCATGGGGTCGGCCCTGGCCCTCGGCTGGAGGATATGAGTTAAATGCCCACTGAGCGCCTATCCGGCGAGGCCGTTAGGGTCCTCTTTGTCTGTGTAGAGAACGCCGGCAGGAGCCAGATGGCTGAGGCCTTTGCGAGGGAGCGCGGCCTCAACGCTGAGAGCGCGGGCACGGCCCCCTCATCAAAGGTCAATCCGCTGGTCGTTCTAGCTATGAAGGAAAGGGGAATGGGCATTTCTAATAAACGCCCAAGGTTGCTTAAGAAGAAAATGATAGACCGGGCGGACCTGGTGATTACGATGGGCTGTTCGGTTGAGGCGGTGTGCCCAAGGCCCATGCTTTTAAGGATGCAGAAGAAGCTGGTGGACTGGGACCTGGACGACCCCAAGGGGAAGCCCATGGAGGAGGTAAGGAGGATAAGGGATGATATAGAGCGCAGGGTGGCTATGCTCAGCCCTTTGCCATAGCCTGAGGGCCATCGTTCAAGCTCAGCTTTAATTCCCTCGTTATCTGGCCTTCATCGACCAGCCGCTTGGCTATGTCCTTAACGCTGGCTACGCTGGGAAAGGATATCGCGTTCCAGAGACAGGCGACTTCACAGTTGTTGCATCCCACCATGCAGTTATTCGGGCTCAGTACCACGGCCTTCCTCCTCTTTTCATCGAACCCGAATACGTTTCTCTTTTCTGAGCAGGTCACTACGCACAGCCCGCAGCCCACGCACCTATCATTGTCTATGGTGGGGCCCCAGGCTGTCTCCGATCTTTCCACGCCGTGCCACTTTGAAAAGCTACTGGCTGACAACCCTTTCATCCTCTGAAATTCGATGGTCCGGAAACCTGTCAAGCCTGGCCTGTAGCTCCTTCCTGACCGTCGGAAATATCCTATTATCCTTGATGATGCCGGTTAAAAATTTCTTCGGATCGCCCTGAAAGCTTATCGCGTCTTCAGGGCACACCTTTCCACACGTGGTGCAGCCGAGCACGCACATGCCAGGGTTCTCAACCTTTGGCAGGTTCGTGTCCCTGGATCCCGAGGAAAACGCTTATGCCCAAGCCCATGAGCCCGAAAGTCACGCCGCCAATCATCCCCGCTAAGATGGTACCAGCAACGGCGAAAGCCAGCGTGATGATCAATAGCCCAAGCGTGGCTGCTCCCAAACCGGCCAGAAAGCCCCTGCCCGGCCCCTTGGCTATCATACCTGCCACGAGGCCCGCTATAAAGGCACCAAAAAAGGGAACCCAGCCAATGAAGACCATCAGGATGAAGCCAACGATCGAGCCGAGCACAACGCTGCCCTGCTTTCCCATGCGAGAACGGGGCATGGCGCTTTATGGATATCGCGCGTGCGCCCCACGCGCGCCTTTCAGCGCAAGCATTTTATGTGCCCTAGAGATCGAATCAAGCCGAAAGTGGAAGGCGAGGGGCTGAGACTGATCAGGAAGGGCAATCGGATAAGGCTGATCGCGGGCCAGCGCTCGCTGGTGACCAATTATGGCCTCAAGGATGGGATCGTAGTCGCGCTCGATCCCTCGCAGAGAATGACGGGTGAGGTCTCCTTCGAGATAGAGCAGGGCAAGGGAAGCGTATCTGGGTCGGGAACGCTGGTGGAGCTGGGAGACCCTGCCCTCCATCACGCCGAAAGAGGAGCGCTCGCGTATCACGCCCCGGACGTTCTGCCGCTTCTGAAGCGCGGGTGGGTCTTGGCGAGGCTCGTCCCAGAGCGCGTGATGGTGAAGCTTGGAGGCCGTCAGATGGAGGAGGAGGTCAAGCCAGCTGAGCTGAACGCGCCTCAAAGGCTGAGGTACCTGAAAGCGCTAAAGCCCTGGACCTTCCAGCAGACCGCTGCATCTGCCGTCATAGCCACGCTTTTGGCCCCATCAGTAAACTACTACTTGTTCGCGGTCTCCGTTGTCGTGCTCCTTCTCGCCCACAGCGCCTTCAACATGATGAATGACTACTTCGACTACACCTCGTCCCTGGATAGGCCAAACGGCATGGGTTCCATGGGATCCAGGGTCCTCGTTGACAGGCTCATAGGACTGCGCGCGTATAGGATCTACATGGCTTCCTTTCTTTTAGCCTCGCTTGCGGGTGGCCTTTACCTCGTTTACTTGAGGCCGGTTGTGTGGCCGTACTTTGCCATAGGCTTGGCGGCCGGTTCGCTTTATAGCGTGCCCAGGGTGGGCTGGAGATGGATAGCGCTGGGAGATTTGGCCATATTCATGACGTGGGGGCCCGGGATTTTTCTTGGCAGCTACGCGCTTCAGGGAGGGTCGATTGGCATTCCCGTTATCCTGATAGCCGTGGCGCTGGGGATGCTCGTGCTCGCCATAGCGCACATAAACAACTGGAGAGACATGGCTGACGAAAGGGCTGCGGGGGTCGTGAGCATCGCGTCCATTTTGGGCGACAGGGCTTCTCTCCTATACTACACGGTCATGATATGGGGCTCTTACGCGCTCTTTGCGGCTGCGGTTCTGATCGAGCCAAGATTGCTCCCCATACTCGGCTCCCTGCTGACCGTGCCTTGGGCCTTGCGGCTGACAAAGGCCACAAGGGACTCGACCGACCCGCTTAGGGATAAGCTGGACATGGAGACCGCGAAGTTCACCGCACTTCACATGTACTTCACGGTGGCATTCGTCTTGGCCTTCAGGTTGGCTCCCTACCTCGTAGCCGCTTAGTGAGCGTGAAGCTCTACGAGGACCATCCCCGCGAGGCGCCACCATTACTAGAACTAGTCGACGCAAGCGTGTAGTATTTAGGGCAATCCCCGCGAGACGTCACCGGCCCCGAAGATCAGCGCGTCTATCCTGCGGTCGGTCACCGGTATCCCGTACTGAGCAGCACCCTGTTCTCGTGGATGTCGCGGGGACCGTCATCATTCTATGTTAAAGATTGCCGATTGGTCATTACATAAACTACACAATACATATCAGCTAATTCTTTAAATAGTACTGTGTCATTACTTCAGCTGTACATTGTCAGGGGCCATTTCCCTTGAGGACCTGAAGGAGCTCTACGGTGAACTGAAGGATGGGGAGGGAAGCCAGGAGAAGTTCAGGGCTTTCATCTCGCAGGAAAAATGGAAATTGAACGACTACAAACGCTGGCTGGATGAATCCGTCCAAGGGAAGCTCTCGAGGGAATTCCAGGACATAGTCACGGTAATGGGAAAGCGGCTGGGCTTCGAGGTGAAGTTCGGATATTACTCCTCAGTGAAAAACGATATTCCCTACGATGGGCTGTGGGAGAACGACGATCAGCGCATAGTGATCGAGGCGAAGCTCGGAACGTGGATTCGCAATGACGTCAACCAGTTGGGCGAGTATCTGGCCAGGATTTCGTCGGAGAAAAAAGATAGTAAGAAGACCTATGGCATGTACGTTGTCGGGGGTACCGATGATGATCAGTTAAGATCCTTCAGCGAACAGATTCGGGGCAGCGACTACGCCAAAAAAATCAGGCTCATTTCGTACGTCGATCTGTTGAAGCTCGTCGATATCAAGGAGAAAAACGATCTTAGGAACGATCAGGTCTCCAAGATCCTCATCCCATTTGATGATGTAAACGTGGGGAAGCTCGTGGAGATAATCGACACGATAGTGGAGGAGAAAGAGGTGGCCTCCGAGACCCCGCCACTCGGCGGGGGCAAGGGAGAGCGTCCACCCTCAATCGAGGTACCCGTGGTTTCCAGGGCTTCCCTCTCAGACCTGGAGGAGGGAGACGTCGTCGTCTGTCCATCCAAACCCAGCGGGGTGGACTTCCTCAGACGGCATCAGGCCTGGCCCGCAAGGATCGGGAGCGAAAGGAAACCCAGATACTTCGCTCTGTACGTATCCAACCCCGTGCGCACCATCAAGTTCTTCGGGGAGGTGGAGGAAGTGGTCGAGGCTGATGGCTTCCAAGTAGAGAACCCTGAAGATAAGAAATACCTGGCTGGGAAGAGGATGATCCAGCTTAAGAGAGGATCCCTGAGGGAAATCGGCGATCCCATTGAAAGGGGGACGCAGCGGGTACCTCAGGGGCTTTGGTACACGCCGCTTTCGAAGTTTCTTCACGCAAACACCCTCGATGACCTGTGACGGCGCTTCTAGGTACTTGACGCTGCTTCTTCGCGATCCTAAGTCTAGCGCGCAGTTCCGCATGCGATGACTATGGCCAAGCCCGTTGACGGAGTTCGCCGACGAGAGAGCTATGGAACTCCTTTAATACTCCTCACGATGTTGTTGCACGATCGATCATGCTTTGGCCAGAGACCATAGCAACGGTCATCTCCAGCATTGTTGGTGGGTTGATGGTCACACTGCTTGCAGCGTATTTGCCGCGCCGCACTGCGGTTGCATCCTCAAGGGAAGCTTTCATGTTTGCGCTAAAGGACTATGATAACACCTTCTCAAAACTGCTCGATGAAGCTAGAATTTACATTTCAGGGGCATTGGTTTTGCAGTTTATAGTGGGGCCTGCCGCGGTATTAACATTATTCTCGATTTCACGTACACCATCAGCGTTCATTATGATCGCTACGACGTACATACTAATTATTATCGCGAGTGGCCGGACACTTACACTGGTCATAGCATACGCGATAAGGCGTCCGATAAAGTCCAAGAGATTAATGGGACCCGTACTTAATGGTATTAGTAATAATTCAAGTGTAGCTACATTTACGGCTGTGGCAGCATCTGAGCAATTGTTATTAATACTGATTAATGCTAAGCTTCCGTTGCAGATTGATTTAGTGATAACAGTGTTGTTACTTGCGGAGTGGTTGTTCGTGGCGTACTTCCCGACAATTTTACTTTCTATTTTTAAATATCTTGATTTTTTCGAATATGATGAAATGATACCGTGGAAGCTCGAGCTGGTCAATATATGGTTATCAGATCCAGATACTAGGAGAGGAGATAGCGCGAATGGGAGTCCCTTTGTGGCATTATTTCTGGACAACGGCCAGAAAGTGGAGGGTAGGCTTGTGCGTGTGAAAGTATGGGGTATGATCTTGGAAGACATATCTAAACGGGCCAAACTGTACATCCGTTGGGAGAGAATAGTCACCGTCGAGTTGATGGCGGCGACCAACTAGGGCGCAGGTCCTGGATTCACGGACGT
>Ga0080006_1145371_pt1 | contig 10249 bp, 6 predicted proteins | sample RS3BMetagenome_FD_69209 | JGI IMG/M metagenome (GOLD analysis project Ga0080006, IMG submission 69209) | Ferric oxide microbial mat and aquatic microbial communities from Rainbow Spring, Yellowstone National Park, USA - RS3B (SPADES... ... | reverse complement strand
CGGCGTGATGATCGGTGATGTCGTGGGGCTGGGTAAAACCCTGGTCGGCTCGGCCATTGCCAAGGTTCTCCAGGAACAAAAAAATCATGAAACGCTGATTATCTGCCCGAAAAACCTGTGCGCCATGTGGGAAACGTATCGCATTCGTTATGCGGTCAATGCCAAAATTGTCGCCTTGAGCATGGCGCATCGGGATCTGCGGGATATGACGCGCTTTCGCACCGTGCTCATTGATGAAAGCCACAATCTGCGCAACCGTGAAACCGCCGCGTACAAAGCCATCCGCGATTATATTGAGCGTAACACCAGCCAGGTGATTCTCCTTACCGCCACGCCCTACAACAAAACTCTGCTGGATTTATCCAGCCAGTTGCGGCTGTTTCTTGATCCGGAAGCCCAACTGGCCGTGCGGCCCGAACACTATATCCGCTCCCGCGGCCTGGAAGTGTTATCTGCCCAGACGCAGGCTGATCCGCATACCATTGTCGCATTTGAAAAAAGCGACCTGGCGGAAGATTGGCGTATTCTCATGGATCAGTTCCTTATTCGCCGCACCCGCGGCTGGATAAAAAGAAATAAGGGCAAAGTTGATCCAAGCAATGGCCGATCATATCTGCAATTCACCAATGGCAAGCGGTCTTATTTTCCGGATCGCATCCCCAAAAGCGTCAAGTTTGCCATTGATGAAAAAAACCCGCAGGATCAATACGCCCGCATGTTCGGTGATGACACGGTCAACGCCATCAACACGCTGCATTTACCGCGCTATGGCCTGGGCAATTACGTGAAAATAGGACTGTACCTTCCGCACCGAAAAAAGGAACACGAGGAATTGATCCGTGATCTTTCGCGCGCCGGAAAACATCTCATCGGGTTCTGCCGCACCGGGCTATTCAAGCGGCTCGAAAGCAGCGGGGCCGCATTTGAACTAACCATGGATCGCCACATTCTCCGCGACAAAGTGGCCTTGCACGCACTTCAGAACGGCTTGGATGTTCCCATCGGTTCCAGCGATGCCGCCATCTTTGAAACCGGCATCAATGACGCCGATGCGCTTTTGGATTTTGCCGATGAATCCGCCGAAAATGCAGTCCCCGGCGGCGATGCGCCCGATGAAATCGCCGAACTTTACGCCCGGTTCAAAGCGAACAATCGTTACCGTTGGCTCCCGGCGGCATTTTTTGACGCGGCGTTAGCCGAGCACCTGCAACAGGACATCGCCGCGCTGGAAAAAATTCGCCGTGATATCGGGCAATGGAATCCGCGGCGCGATAACAAGCTGCGGGAGTTGAGCAATCTGCTGCAAAATTCGCATGGCCGCGAAAAAGTCCTTATCTTTACTCAATTCGCCGACACGGCCAACTATCTTTATCAGCAGCTTAAACAAGCCGATATTCGGAACCTCGCCGTGGTCACCGGTGGCAGCGATAACCCCACCGCCATGGCGCACCGCTTCAGCCCGCAAAGCAATCAGAAGCAAATAGCGCCAGCCGATGAGTTGCGCGTGCTCATCAGCACGGACGTATTAAGCGAAGGCCAGAATCTTCAGGATTGCGCCATTATCGTCAATTATGACTTGCCCTGGGCACTGATTCGCATTATTCAGCGCGTGGGCCGCGTGGATCGCATCGGGCAGGAATCCCAGCAGATTTTATGCTACAGCTTTCTGCCCGCCGATGGCGTGGAGCGTATCATCCGCCTGCATCAGCGCATCCGCCAGCGCCAGCGGCAGGAGGGCGAAGTGATCGGCGCCGATGAAATGCTTATTGAAGGCGATCCGATTGCGGAATTGGAATTGTTCAAAAATCTGTACAATGAAAACTCCCGCATTCTGGAGCAGGAGGAAGAATCGGATGTTGATCTATCTTCCTATGCCTATCAAATCTGGCTCAACGCGGTGAAGGACAATCCGGCGCTGGCCAAAACCATTGAGGATTTGCCCAACGTCATTTATTCCACCCGCCCACATCCTTCTCACATAGCCCCCGGCTCCGCCGGGGGTAAAATCGATACTAGCGTGCATCGTCCTGAAACCGTTGCCCAATCCGAAGGCGTCATCACATTTGTCCAAACCGGCCAGGGCAACAATTCATTGATCTTCCTGAACCGCCAGCAACAGATTGTCACCGAATCCCCCTTGGAAATTCTTCAAGCCGCCCAGTGCGAGCCGGATACACCGCCCGCACCGCGTCTGCCGCAACACAATGATTTAGTGGGCAAAGCCTTGGAAATGGCTGCCAAAGATCAAAATCGAGTGGGCGGCCAACTCGGTGGCCGGCGCAGCGTGCGGCGCAAAGTGTATGACCGCCTCAAGGCCCTGCACGCCCGCACCGCCAACAGCCTCTTTCGCCCGGCTGATCTGGATAAGGTCCTCGACGACATTTACCGTTACCCCCTGAAACCCTCCGCCCAGGATTTGCTGGTTCGCCGGATCAAGGAAGGCATCGATGACGACGCGCTGACCAAACTGGCCGTTGATTTGCGGTCTGAAAATCAGCTATGCAACATCACCGAAGACCCCAGCGACCTGACCCCGAAAATTATCTGCTCGCTGGGAATGCGAAACAATTAAAGAAAGCGACGGCGTCGCCCACAACTCACGCGCATTCCACAAGCGAGCCACGGGGCTTATCCCACTACTCACGCGCATTCCACAAGCGAGCCACGGGGCTTATCCCTCAACTCACGCGCGTTCCACAAGCGAGCCACGGGGTTTATCCCCGTGGGATTCCCGCCGGGATAAACCGGCGGCTCGCAAAACATTGTCCCGCGATTCCTTCCACTGGCGGATTTCAACGTGATTGGTAATAATTTTAGCCATTGGAATCCCGACGCTGGCCGAATTCCTTACGCGAGCCGATGGTTATCCCGACGCTGGCCGAATTCCTTACGCGAGCCGATGGGTTTATCCCATCGGTTCCTTAACCCGGGAGACGACATGTCCAATTCACCGTTCGCACTGTTCATTACCTGGACCAGTTACGGCACATGGCTGCCCGGTGATCCACGCGGTTATGTCTCCAACACGCTCCGCGAAGATGGTGCGTTTGAACCAAAACGCAACCAGCGGGGCACCCCCTATTCGCGCAACGATCCAACGACGTTCGCCGCAGCGCGCCGCATACAGAAGCATGATACTGTCTGGCTAAACACGGAACAGGCACTCACAACCGCCGAGGCTCTCAAGAAGGCTGCCCAAGAACGCGACTGGTTCATCATCCGCGCCGCAATCATGGCCAACCATATCCACACATTGACCACCAATTGCCCCGACGACGGACCAGCCGTACTCAGAATCTTCAAAGGAGTAACTTCCGCGGAACTCAGTGATAAGGCGGGCCGGCCTGGCCGCTGGTGGACGCGCGGCGGCAGTAACCGTTACCTGCATGACCAAAGCGCAATAAACGCGGTGGAGTGTTATATCCGCCAGCAGCAGGGAATTCTCTGCGAGATAGTTGAAATGCAGGTAGTTCCCCGCATATAACCCCCGTATCTGCGGCGAATCCGCATCAGCGATTCGGACACTAAAAGCGAGCCGATGGGTTTATCCCATCGGAACCCACAAGCGAGCCACGGGGTTTATCACATTTGAAGGAAAAATGTGAGCCACGGGGTTTATCCCACAACTCACGCGCGTTCCACAAGCGAGCCACGGGGTCTATCCCACAACTCACGCGCGTTCCACAAGCGAGCCACGGGGTATATCCTACAACTCACGCGCATTCCACAAGTGAGCCACGGGGTTTATCCCACAACTCACGCGATTTCCACAAGCGAGCCACGGGGTTTATCCCCGTGGGAATCCCGCCGGGATAACCCCGGCAGTCCGCGAACACACTCCCCAACCCCAAAAACACCAATTCACCCATTATTCATTACTCATTCCCGCACAGACGCCCCGCACCACTACCCAAACTGCCCATCATGCCGCATAATTCACATCTATGGTCCTTCCGTCGGGATAAGCCCGGCGGCCCGCTTCTGCCGTCGTGCGGGATACACCGGTGGAGAACGTTTTATGCCGCTGATTTTCACGCAGGCCCGTGACCTGCTTAATGGCTTCCAGTTCCGTGAATTATTCGTCCAACAGTTGGGTTGGTCCAATCCGCCAGCGCCCAAGGCAGTGGCCATGTCCGTCAAAGGTGTTGCAATTACCCGCCGGCAGATCGCGGATTTATCCGGTGTGGGCGTTTATGAAATTGAATCCGGGGCAATTCCAGATGCAAAAATCCGCGCCGCCATTCACAAAGAAATATCGCAAATCCAATATGAATGTCTGTTGATTTTTATTGATGCCAACCGCACGCAAAGCCTCTGGCGCTGGGCCAAACGCGAGGGCGGCAAATCCATCGCACGGGAGCATCTCTTCACCAAGGGCCAGCCGGGTGATCTATTTATCAGCAAAATAAGCTCCATGGTCTTTGAACTTTCGGAATTTGATTCCGATGGCCGCGTCGCTCTGATGGAAGTATCCGACCGCATGAAAACAGCACTGGATGTGCAGAAAGTCACCAAGCGGTTCTTCAAGGAATTTCAGGATATCCACGATAATCTTGTCGCATTAATCGGCGGCATTTCTAATCCCCATGACCGCCGCTGGTATGCGTCGATTCTCCTCAATCGCCTGATGTTCATCTATTTTCTGCAACGCAAAGGCTTTCTGGATTTCAAAAACAAAAGCGCCCGCGATGGCGATGTGCTGTACCTCCAGCACAAACTCGCCGAGTCGCCGCCGGGCAAAAAAGCCGGTTCTGATAACTTCTACTGCGGATTCCTCCAACTGCTGTTTTTTGAGGGATTCGCCAAGCCCGAAGAAAAACGCTCTGCCGAAGCACGAAAAACCCTTGGTGCCATCCGCTATCTTAACGGCGGCCTTTTTCTGCCCCACCGCATCGAAACGGAAAATAAAAACATCAGCATCCCCGATGAATTCTTTCAGCGCCTATTGCAATTGTTCTCCGATTATTCTTGGAACCTTAACGATACCCCCGGCGAAAACGACCGTGAAATCAGCCCGCATATCCTCGGCTACATATTCGAAAAGTACATCAACCAGAAGGCCTTTGGTGCTTACTACACCCGCCCGGAAATTACCGAATATCTCTGCGAACACACCATTCACCAGCTTATTCTCGATGCGGTCAATACCGCGCCAGAAGTGCCCACGCTGGATGGCGCAAAAAAGCGCGCATATGAATCGGTAGCCGATCTGCTTATGGACCTTGATGCCCCGATCTGTCGCAAGCTCATTCACGATGTTTTGCCGAATTTATCCCTGTTGGACCCCGCCTGCGGTTCCGGCGCATTTCTGGTGGCGGCCATGAATACGCTGATCAACATTTATTCCGCCGTCACGGGTCGGATTAAATTTCTCCATGACCGAGAGCTTACAATCTGGCTCAATAAAATTGAGCGCGAACACGCCAACATTGCCTACTACATTAAAAAACGCATTATCACGGACAATCTCTTCGGCGTGGACATTATGGAAGAGGCCACGGAAATCGCCCGCCTGCGGTTGTTTCTGGCGCTGGTGGCCTCCGCGGAAACTGTCGATCAACTCGAACCGCTGCCGAATATTGATTTTAACATTTTGCCCGGCAATTCACTAATTGGCCTGCTACGTGTCGATGATAAATCGTTTGAGAAAAAGGAACATCAGGGCAACCTTTTCCGCCAGCGCTCCTATCGGGAAATTCTGGAAGAGAAAAACCGCCTCATTGAAAACTATCGGCATACCGCCACCTACGCCGATGATCTTTCCGCGCTGCGTAACGACATTGATGGCAAGAAGCACGAATGTGCGGCCGTACTGGATGACATGCTGCTGGATGAATTCGAGCAATTGGGCATTAAATACGAGCAGGCCGTGTGGAAACCGTCCGACAGCCCCAGCGAGCCAGCGGGTTTATCCCGCCGGGCAAAAAAACGCTCCGTAATCATCGCCGATATCCAGCGGCTCAAACCCTTCCACTGGGGTTTCGAATTTGACAAAGTGCTCAATGAACGCGGCGGTTTCGACGCCATTATCACCAATCCGCCGTGGGAGGTGTTCCAGACCGACGAAAAGGAATTTTTCCAAGATTTTATTCCGTCCATCACTAAAAAAACGCTCCGCATTGAGGAATGGATCGGCCAGCGCGAGCGCATTATGGAAGACCCGGTAATGCGCGCCGCATGGCTATCCTACTCAAGCGAGTACGCGCATATATCAAAATACTTCAAACTCGCAATGCAATATGCGAACCAGACCTCGACCACTGTGGAGGGGGGCACAATCGCGTCAAAGATTAACCTGTACAAACTCTTCACCGAGCAATGTCGGAATCTGCTACGCCCCGACGGTGTGTGCGGCATTGTTATTCCATCCGGCATTTACACCGACCTAGGGGCCAAACAGTTGCGGGAAATGCTCTTCCAGCAAACGAGAATAACCGGCCTGTTCTGCCTGGAAAATCGCAAGGAGATATTTGAGGGCGTGCATCGTAGCTTCAAATTTGTCGTGCTGACATTCCAAAAAGGCGGTTCAACGCGGCAATTCCCCGCCGCATTCATGCGGCATAATGTGGAGGAACTCGAACGCTTCCCGCAACATGGAGCGGTACCGATCACCGTTGATCTGGTGCGGCGGCTTTCTCCGGATTCACTGTCCGTGATGGAATTCAAATGCGATCTGGATGTGCAAATTGCCGAAAAAATGCTGAAATTTCCGCTGCTTGGGGAAAAACTTGAGGGCGTTTGGAACGTCAGTTTTGCCCAAGAGCTGAATATGACCAGCGACAGTTATTTGTTCGAAACCGAGCCGGGCAAAGGGCGGCTGCCATTATACGAGGGCAAAATGATCTGGCAGTTCGATCATAAACTCGCCCCGCCGCGCTATTGGGTGGATGAAAAAGAGGGCCGCGCCGCCATCCTTGGCCGCGAAAAAGACACGGGCCAGAAGTTGGATTATCAGGATTATCGGCTGGGTTTCAGGGATATTGCCGCGAGTACCAACGAGCGGACGCTTGTGGCGTCGATCATCTCGCCGGCCTTCCATGGCAACAAGATACCAACCGTTTGCGTCCACAACGGCTCAGGAATCCCGGTGGTCTCCCACCGTGAGCAGTTATTCCTCGCTACGGCAATGAATAGCTTCGTTTTGGATTGGATGATTCGGATGAAGGTCACGAGCACGCTGAACTTCTTCTATCTTTACCAGCTACCCGTCCCACGGCTGACGGAAAAAGACACGCAATTCGCCCCCATCGTCGAGCGTGCCGCTAGTCTCATCTGCACCACGCCGGAATTCGACGCTTTGGCCAAACAAGTCGGCCTGAAAAGCCATAAGCAGGGCGCGGCCGACCCCACCGAGCGTGCCAAACTCCGTGCCGAGCTCGACGGCCTGATCGCCCATCTCTACGGCTTAACCGAAGAAGAATTCGCCCATATATTAACCACGTTCCCATTGGTACCCGATCCGGTCACCGTCGCCGCCCGGAACGCCTATCGTGACGTGGCAAGGGGAGTGATAAAATGAATGCCCTTGCCAGGTTCGACGGCTTCACGCCGGAGGAATTAGATTTCATTATCAATTACGACATCAAATACCGGATGGGTGCGGAGGAGGAATAGGGGTAATGGGGAGCGACTTCGGCTGTCCACTTGGAGCATTTAAGAAAATGAGTACGTCGGAAGTAACGCTAATTACGGCAATTGTCGGAGCGGTCACGGGTGCCACGGGCGCGGTTTTTGGCGTACTAAATTACCTTCGTGATCAACGGGTTCGCCTCCGGGTGGTGCCGCTGGTTGCCTATGGATTATCGGGCGGCACGGCGTTTTTAGATAACCACGTAACCAAGTCCGTCAGACTTGCAGAGAAAGACGGAATACCAGGGCGCATTGTGGTACAGGTCGTGAATCTCAGCTTCTTTCCCGTCGTTCTTAAGGAAGTTGGCTTGGGGACGGTCAGGACAGACAATATACAAAAGTTTCTTCGGCCCCGGGCCGCCAAGGCCGGTATTGGCGAAGTGGGCGTCGAGTTACCGGTGCGGCTTGATCCCCGCGAGGCAGCGCACGTATTTGCCCCGGAGGGCTTCCGGCTGGACCTTGCGCGTGGCTTGGCCACCCGGGGATTTGCAATAACCGATTGCGGAAAAGTCGCATACGGCACCAGCCCGATCTTGCACCACTATTTCCGCCAGGCCAAGGCATGATGGCCGGGCCATACCAAGATTACGACTTCGCCGGAGGAGCTGGATTTTATTATCAACTATGACATCAAATATCGGATGGGGGCGGGAGAGTGAGGCACGCGTGCCCGAGGTAAATCTGGCATCGCTCATTTGAAAGGCGAGCGACCGATCTAGCGTCCGCAGCACTTTTTATATTTCCTTCCGCTACCACAATGACAGGGGGCATTGCGAGGATGACGATGATCCGGCTTCACTCGCTGCATCCCGGGGATTGGAGGATACTCGTCCACCGCCTGAAAAAACTTACGGGTCTTCGTAAAATAGCCATGGTCTGCCTGCATTTGTTTGGCCTCGGCGTCCTCTTCCGCCGTCCATTCGCGGCCATCCAAGTACACCAAATCTTCCGACCGGTACCGCGCCCCCTCTTCCTCGGTGGCGATGCCGACGATATCCAGCGCGGCTGGGTGCATGTGCCTGCACACCTTGCACAAGTCAAGCAGGTGTTTGCGCCGCGTCAATCTATATTCCGCATCCGGGATCTTCGGCGGGCGTGGCATAATCAGAAAAACGTAATATGGGCCAGGCTGTTGCGGAACCAGAACCCTACGGAACACCTCCCCCGGCCCCGGTCTGGATAGCCCGCTGAGTAGGGCTTGGGCGAGGGCCCTTCTGCTCGTGCGGGTCTCGGAGGCCATCATTCGCAGGGAGAGTTCGCTCTCCGACGGCGGCGAGCTATCTGGGAAATATTGGGTCCCATTCATCGTATGGTGGCTGAATTTTTCGATCAACTGGTCCCAAACATAACTAATTTCGTTTTGCGCAATCTGGGCCAGACGCTGATGACTCTTTTGAAAATCAACCCAAAATCCAGCATCGAATATGACGCCGTTGAATTCCGAGGAGACCACGAAGTCGTGCTCGCCGGCATCATTCAGCTTCGAAAGGTAATTGGCCAGCAGTTCCTCCTCGCCAGCCGCCGCAACGAATTTTCTGCTGGCAATGAACGCTTCTTTTTTATTTAGATAACTAATGAAATCCGATGCCGTGTCCAGCGTTCCCAAGAGGATGTGAAGGGTTGTATCGTCAAGCACATGGACATAGCCAGTCTCTTTTCTGACCCAGCCTATCTTGAAAGCGCTCCGTTCGCTTTTGTGGTCATCGCCGACGACGCTTGTGTCAATCAAAAGGCTCCCACTGGTGCCAGCCCCAAAATACGCCCTGCACGCCTCCGAGGCTCCATGCGCTACCACAATGCGATGAAACCGGGGGTGCAATGGTAAATTAAAAGGAAATGGCCTTTTGCAGGTCGGGTCTACGAAGATGCGGCCAGGAAAATCCCGTATCCACCTTTCCGCGCCAATAACCTGCCTCGCGCCGCCCTCTACTGCGCGGGAGAACCAGCGTGACCAAGCCGTTTTTATGTTCCCGGCGCGATCAAACCGGACAGCTTTATCTGAGAAAATCAAGATGTCGTTTCCGAATACCACCAGGAGGTCGCAGATTTCCTTGCCACCGCCCTGATCCTTGAACGCTCGCGGGTATGTCCAGAACTGCAAAAATGATCTTTCGGCTAAGGCTTGGAGCCGCCGCTCCGATCCCGTAATTCCGGTCCCACGCAGGATGGGTATTATCTCGTTGTCGCGGCCCGTTGTCATATCGCACATTCCATTCGCGAAATCCGATTATAAAGGCCACTAAATTCTATCACACCACAGCACCACATCCGAAGCGACGCATAAACTAGCGTCCAAATATAGGAAGCACCTCACATCGATGCCCCAATCGCCCACCTCTACCGCTTAACCGAAGAAGAATTCGCCCATATATCGGATGTTCCAGAGCCATTTTTACATAACTACTTTATTTGGCATAGTTTATGTATGTTTTTCGCTTTTACGTGTAGCCACTAAAATTCGCGTATGTGTTTAATATTGTACTTGCTTTGTGCTATAGTTGTGTTATACTGTGGCCACTATGCATGTGGATACAGGTAAATCCGGTAAGTACATTCGACACCTCCTGCGTGATTCCTTTCGCGTTGACGGCAAGGTCAAACACCGTACCATCGCCAATAT
>Ga0080006_1148772_pt1 | contig 10254 bp, 18 predicted proteins | sample RS3BMetagenome_FD_69209 | JGI IMG/M metagenome (GOLD analysis project Ga0080006, IMG submission 69209) | Ferric oxide microbial mat and aquatic microbial communities from Rainbow Spring, Yellowstone National Park, USA - RS3B (SPADES... ... | reverse complement strand
TGATACCGTATTCAATGAACAGCCTTATGAAAAGCAATGTTGTTGAAGAATTCCCAGACAGGTTTGAGTTCATTTTAGTTACAGACCCAGAATTCCAGAACACAGATTGCTATTATCACTATTTTGACAAAATAATAAAGGCGCCTAAAGGCAAGCTTATTGCAAGGGATATGGCAATAAGGGAGGCATCAGGGGAAATTATTGTTGCCGTTGATGTTGATAGGTATTACCCGCCTAATTGGCTTAATGAGATCTTAAAACCCCTAAAATACAATATTGGCTCCACTTCTTATGTGATTTACAGAAAGGTCTATGAGATTTTTGTGAACATACCGAAACATGCGTATTATGCTTCAAAGATGGACGGAGGGGGGAGTGCATTTTTGAAGGATGCATACTTCAAGTCAGGAGGCTTCAATTTAAATATAAACCAGTTCAACTGGAAGAGGGTGATTGAGGAAGAGGAGTTTAATTTTAAGAAAAGGCTGGAGAAGATTGGCCATATTGCCTATGCCCCAGTCCCAAACTTTTCAATAGTAAGGTCATCAGCCCCAAATAGGTTGATTAAAATATAAATAAAAATTATAATAGGCTCATTTAAAAATCGTATAACGCATTTTTTTATTCGGTCAATAGTTTTATACCCTTTTCACTTTTTTTCTTCTTTATAAGATGGTATTTGTGGTATGGGAATGTAGATATTTTCCCTTTTACTTGCCTTTTTATATAAGTAATATAGACCTAATAGACCACCGCCTATCAGTGCAATGCCCAAGCCGATCCTTATTGCTGCCCCACCAACGCCTCCGCCAGGAGCACCGCTTGCTGGCCCAAGCACTACATCTACGATCATATAAATTATATACAAGCCGATGACTGCAAGTAACATAATAACTGCTATGGCAACAAGTTGGGGCAAAGGTGATGATGCAGTAAATTTAATATAGAATTTAGAGTCAAGCAAAGAAGGTATCTCCACTTTATAGTTTGTTATATTTCCAGTGTATCCCTGCTTTTTTAACTGTGCCTCGAAGTTCTGCTGTGAAGTAAGTGTGTAGAATGCAGCAACCCCAGATATCCCCGTCAATGCAAATACTGCTATTAATGGTATTGATGTATTTACTGTTATAGTATATTGTGAGCCTGGTGTTGGCTGCTGGTTGAGAGGTATATTTGAGCAGATCCTAATACCGTTTTGGGTTGTGCAATATGGATAATCGGTCATGGCACACATCCCCCTGGTATAATATGGTAATATGCTGGAATTATCTGATTCGGTGGTGTGAAAAATACCCACCACTTTCCATCCGCACTTTTATATAAAGGTGCTGTGGTATAATAGTTTCCCTGGTGGTATACTTTTACATTGTTAATGAATGTAAGGAAGAAGAGGTATGAGCCGCTTTTTATGTCTATGCCCATATATGCGCCGTCTGAGTTCTGTATATACCAATCAGGACATTTAACTACCCCGCCAGGCACCGAAACAATCCATAGGTTGCTATATATTCTTGCCATTTTTATCACCTTATACTTTTTGAAATAAAGCGTGCCTTTAATGACACTGAATATGTGTTGCTGTTTGAACAGGGCTGTATTGCAATAAGGTCTCCATAGGTAAGTGTCAATGGGTTTGCAAGGGATATGTTAGACTGCCCATTCAAAACTATTTCCCATGAAGAGAACTGGTAATTTGCCTGCGGATATGCTGTGAATGTAGCGCTCTGGCTTGATGTTACTGTAGCGCTTGTTGGCGATACATAACCATACCCATAGCTTACTGATGCATTTATATTGAATGTGCAGTTCCCTGTGGTTGTAGTGCTTTGGAGTTGAATGATTAATAAATAATTGCCCTGTAAATTTATTGTTTTGCTTGCCGTTTGGTAGCCAGAGGCACTTGCAGTTACTGTATAGGTTCCAGGGGGTAAATAGATATCAACATAGCCTAAATTGTTTGTTGTTGCTGTTTTCCCCCCTGCAGTTACTGTTGCCCCAACTATCGATGCCCCAGCCATATTTTCAACTAATACATGCAGGTCATACTGAGTTGCCCCTGCCTGCACCGAAACTTGAAACATATTGCTATATATTCTTGCCATTTCTATCACCTCAGCACGATGGAACTATAGTTCCAGGGCTGCTTGAGCTTGCGTTGGTTATATATAACCAATTGCTGACCACATTGTTTATTGATGCACGCCATGCTGTGTTTGTTGCTACCATGCCAGGGACTATCGTGGTGTTTGCAGTGCCATTGACCACTGAAAAGTATGGCATAGGCCCCCAAATAACACTACCAACCATACCTGTTGATGGATTAAAGCTATAACCAGTAAGGCTTACTGTTCCCTGGCCTCCTGCATTTGTAGTAACTATAAATTCTACATTGCCTTGATACCCAGTCGGTTTAGCGCACATGCTTATCTGTGTTATCTGAACCTGTTGCTCGACCACTTCAACAATATTTGACTTGACATTTCCAATAACTGCTATCCAATATGTAGTTGGTGCTATCTGTGTTGGGTATAAGCCGCCAGAACTGCCTGTGCCACTAGAACCAATTGAAATAGCATACTGGGCTAGCTGGCCGGTCAAGGAAGGAGCATTCTGTGCATTCGCTTGGCTGTTATATGCATAAAGAGTTCCTGCAACATTATACCCGTCAGTGCTGAGGGTAAATGTAACTATTGTGTTGGGTGCAGGGTTTGTGTTGCTTGCAGTTAATGTTATGTAAGTAGGCTGCTTGCTCGTCTGGAATGTTATTTGTCCTGTTGGTGACTGGTAGCCCTGATAGACCGCATAATAAGTCATATATGTTTCGCCAGTGGCAAGGTATAAGCCTGGCTGGAGGGTTATAGTTGCAGAGCCATTTGTTAAAGTTAAAGGCCAAGTTCCCCAAATAGTACCATTGGCATGGTTGATATATAAAGTAGCAGTTCCTATTGGTATAGAACCATCAGATGCTGTCACGCTTACTGTGAATGTGACATCAGTGTTTGTTGATAAATTTGTGCTTGGTGAGGCAGAAACGGACACATTATATGTTACAGACGGCTTGTTTACGGTTATATAAGCGGTGTTTGAGTTCGTTGACCTCATCTGGCTATCAACAACATAGACATAGACGGTATGCGAACCAGCAGTGCTAGGGGTGTAAGTATAAGTCGATCCATATACCCCTTTATTCACTCCATCAATATACCAGCTATAGGTATATGGGGCAGTCCCACCTGATACACTGCAGGTCAATGTAACAGACTGACCTAAAGTAATGATGCTACTTGCAGGTGATAGCGTTGCTGAAAGTGTTACCTGCTGCCCTGAAACAGACACCGTAATTTTATTACTATATACAGTTACCATTTTTTCCTCCTTTAAATTATTTTTATTATTACATTGATGGCCGTGAAGATGACCACAAGTATTCCTGTAAGCCAGCTGAACCTCCTGTACATCCTTTCTGCAATCTCGCTCTCTTCCTCTTCCTTTGCACTGCTTTTTGTTTTCATTACTAGTAAATCCCTTGCAGTGGTCTTTGCATCATCCTCTACCTTCTGCAATCTATTTTCATGTGCAAGGAGTTCTTGCTTTATGTACCCAACATCTTTCTGTATGCTGTTGAGCGTGATTGCCATCTCGTTTAGCCTGCTCGAAATTTCCTCTATCTTTTTTTCAATGTCGGCCATCTATTACCACCCTATATTTACACTACCGTAATCGGGCCTGGTGATGGTGCTGTCTCTACTGGTGTTGCACTTGCCTGGAATGTATAACTTACTGAACTTGTTGATGTATTTGCTGGAAATGTAACGCTGAATGTTGCAGTCCCTGTTGAATCTGTTGTTGCTGTTGAACTTGTGTTTGTTGTTGATTCAGTTAATGTGACCACAGTATTAGGCACTGGCTTGTTCAAGGTCGTGTTTGTCAAGACTGCTGTAAATGTCACTGTTCCACCAGTTGCTGGGACACTTGTAGTGCTTGCACTTAACGTCAGGCTGTATGTATATGTAGCCCCTGCCACAGTCACGGTTATTTTATTGCTATATACAGTTGCCATTTTTCACACCTCACAATATGCCTGGAATGTATAATCACCATAAGCATTTGACGGGAATGTAACGCTGAAGGCTGCAGTGCCTGTTGAATCTGTTGTTGTCTGCGATATTTGGTTTGTTGTTATTGAATTAAGGTATGTAGTATAGTTCGGAACAGGATTGCCGTTTGCATCAAGCACTGTTGCAGTAAGCGTTATTGTGCTTCCAGGCGATGCAGTGGTTGGGCCTGTTAAGTTTATGCTTGCAGGTTTTGTTCCAGTTGGTGATGGTGCTTGGGCTTTTGACCTTGTTGCTAAATATACTGCCCCGCCTACTGCACCAGTTACTACTAATATCGCTACTACTGTTGATCCCTTCATTTTTCCACCTCTTTTATATTTCATCTGTTAATTAAATGAAAAATATTTAAAGATTTTGGATAAAATTATCCATTTTTCCCAAGAATGGTATTTTGAGAGGAAATTTTAAATAGTTTTATTCTATTCTATAACTATGATCTTTAAAGAGTATGTTAAGGCTTCAAGGACGGCATATTATGAGTTTGAATACAAAAAGCACAAATACAGGTGCCAAGAGGTGAGTTTTGAAGACCAGAATTACATAGGCTGCTGGGCTTGTAAAGAACTTGACACAAATATAGATTATTGGTATTTTATATTCCCATACAGGGGAGAGATAAAGGTGATCAGGGAAGAGATAAAAGATAGGTGATGACTAATGCTACAAAAGAGAAACATAGTCCCTGAAATAGCAAGCAACCTGAGGTCTCAAGGCTATTTAGTGAGTTCGGCAATACCAGGCATTGACTATAATGCTGACATTCTCTCAAAGTTTGACATCATAGCGATAAGGCGTGGAAATGATGCGGTAGACATAAGGTTGATAATAGTATCGAGCTTTGTGGTAAACTCCAATGAGTATATAGATATGGAGAAAAAATTTAAGCCGATATCCATTGAGGTCTATATGGTAGGCGAGAAGGGAAGAGGCTTGCATTTATATAAATTAATGGATGGGAAGTGGAGGAAAGTATTGAACCCAGAATATTCACACTATTTGCATAATGCTGATGCAAGGCACGAGATAGTGTGGGGTGATAAGGGCACGCTGTTCATTACGAATGAGAGCATGCTTTTTGTGAGTGATATATTCAAAAAGCCTGGAAAATACAAAAGGGTAGATTATCATGTTAGCAGAGAAGGTGTTTTGGATATTCATTTATGGGAGGCGAAAGAATGATTAAGATACCAATAAGCCTTGAGAATGCACAGTTTATTTTAGAACTATCTCTAAAAAGCCAAGAAGACGAGGAAATGATTGCAGAGATGATGCAGGGTGTCTCGGTAAAAGTATCTGCAAAAGTGAAAAACAATGAAAAATATGAGGATGCGCTGATGCTTTTCGTGCCTATGAGCGATATAGACAGGGCTGGTTTGATTGCGAATAATTTAAGCGTGAGGAAATCTGTAAAGGACGGCCTTGTAATAATAAGGATAAGGGAGGGAAAGAAATGAATTTTGTCTTCAACATTGATGCTGCAGTTGAGGAACTATTTGCACAGCCAGGGCTATTCACAAAAAAGGGCATAATGCTCTATGTGATGAGGACAAGAAAAGTAATTCTGCCTACTGCAGAGGAAAAAACTGAGTTCAGCAGGGAAATTAGCAAAGCAATAGCAAGGCTGCTCAAAGAAGGGAAGATTGAAGAGATATACATAAACAGGAAAGTATATTACAAGAAAAAATGAACAGGCGAGACCTCGAGATAAAGGCAATGGCAGAGCTCCTTGAGAAGGGCTATGCTATTGCAAGGGCTACGCTGAAGCCTGTAAAGGTGTCTGGCAAATGGGTGTCGGCGCAGAACGACTTCTTTTATGCATTTGATTTAATAGCAATAAAAAACAATGAAATAAAGTTCATACAGGTGACCTCAGGCACTAAATCCTCTCTATCTAAGCATAAGAAAAAGATTGAAGAAAACTTCCCGTTCAGCTTTTCAGATACTGTATCAATTGAACTCTGGTTTTATTACAAAATAAAGGGGAGATGGAAAAAGGTAATCTATTACTTCAAGAACGGTGAATGGAAAAGCCCTACATTAACAAAATTTATAAAAAAATAAAAAAATTTTAAGCGCCCAAATAAACGGCACTTATTGTTGCATTTGCTGTTGCTGTTATCTGCAAAGAAATGCTCTGTGTCCATTCAATCGGTAGAACTAAAGGATCAGTATTAACAAGTATTGCAGTGCTTACTATGGTTTTTCCGTCTATAACTAAGCTTGTTATCTGTATTGAGCCTGTATAAAATATTACAATGCCCTCGCCGACGCCTGTATGTGATAATGTATAAGATTGGTTGCTTGCTAATGCCTGTTGCTCAAATTTCTGGTGCAGTATTGCGTATTCTTTGTAGCCTGTTACATCGTTCTGGTTTAGCACTTTAATTTTCATCTTTATCACCTTTGTTCAAATCTTCTGGGTGTATTTCAATTGGTATTAATTTATTGTTCTCTATTTTAATCTCGTAATTAATGTTATAATTGAACTCGAACTCGCCTATTCTTATTTTAATCTGAATTGGTATTATCATATTAATCACACATAAGCTGTTCCCGATAATGTTAATGTCCCTGCACTGCCATTTGCATTTTGAACATATATTGTATCTCCTGAAGTATCTGCGGTTGTATAGTTCAAATATTGAGAAGATGAAACACTGAATGCTGATGTGCTTCCTACGTAAATTAAACTAAATATTGCATTCGTACCTGCAGTGCTATCATAAATACCTAATCCATACTTGCCTGTTACTGAACCTGTTACACTTGTTAAGTTAATATATGGAATTTTTCCTGAACCTGCTGCTGAACCATCTCCTGCATTTGCATTTATTGCTGTTGCTGAAAGTGCAATAGATGTGGTAGCTGTTCCTGTTGTTGCTGTCGGGGAACCTATAAATATTCCTGTACCTACTAAAGTTAAAGTGAATGTTGGCACTGCATTGTTTGTGTTCGTAGTTATACCCGTACCGTAATAATAGCATGTCCCGTTTACTGTTAATGCCCCTGCGGTTGTGCCTGTTGTTAATGAACCTGTGGTATTCCAAACAACAGTTGAACCTGAAGGTATAGTAATGCCATATCCAGCGTTTGCCCATGTCCCCGCAACATTAACTGTTGGCACTGAAATTGTTATAGCCCCACCCTGCGTTAAAGTATATCCTGAAGATATTGATAAAATTCCTGAGCCTGAGACTGTTGATACTGAGAATGTTGCATTCGCACTTATTGTTAGTGTATATCCAGAACTAACTGATAGTGTTCCTGCTCCAGAGACTGTTGGTATCGAGAATGTTGTATTCGCATTTATTGTTAGAGTATATCCAGAACTAACTGATAGTGTTCCTGCTCCAGAGACTGTTGGTATCGAGAATGCTGTATTTGCACTTATGGTTAATGTATATCCTGAGGATATGGATAATGCTCCTGCACCTGAGACTGTTGATACTGAGAATGTTGCATTCGCTCCTATCGTTAGTGTATATCCAGATGATACTGATAGTGTTCCAGAACCACTAACAGAAGTAAAGCTTAATGTTAAGTTTGTTGATATCGTTAGAGTATATCCTGAACTAACTGATAAAGAACCTGTACCACCTAGAGATGTCATATTTGTCGGTATGGTATAATTCCCTGATAAAGCTAATGTGCCTGACACAGTCAAAGTTGAGGGTATTAGATTGCTTCCTGAAAATGTTAGTGTATATCCTGAAGAGATTGATAGTGTCCCTGATCCTGAGACTGTTGATACTGAGAATGTTGCATTCGCTCCTATCGTTAGTGTATATCCTGAAGAGATAGTCAATGTCCCTGAGCCTGAGACTGTTGATACTGAGAATGTTGCATTCGCTCCTATCGTTAGTGTATATCCTGAAGAGATTGATAGTGTCCCTGATCCTGAAATCGTTGACAAAGACATATTAATGTTGTTATTAATGGTGCACACACCATTCTGCTCTATTTGAAGTGTACCAGGGCCAGTTACAGTTGGAACTGAAAAGGATAATGAATCACCTATCAATATTATAGCAGTTCCTTGGATATTTACAGTACCTGAACCACTTATTGTCCCTGCAAGTATGTGGTTATACCCTGCAGACGGCATGTATAATGTTCCAGTCATATTTATTGTTCCAGTATTTTGAACCTGAACTGCCTGTATGCTGTCTGATGAAGATGTAGAATTTAAAGTCCCTGCATTCTGGAGTGCATTGTAAATATTTACTGTTACACCTTGCATTGTAACTGTAGAGCCAGCTGTTATATTCAGCACTCCAGCAATATTTACATTGGAGCCAGCGGCTATTGTTAAAGTTGCATTGTTTGTTACGACTAAATCAATATAATTAACAGTTATGCCACTTCCGCCTATTGTTGTATCATTAACAATATATGTTGTTGCAGAATATGATGATGCAAAAGCACCAAATACCTGTATAGAGCCATTAACATTGCCTTTTATTTGCATTGAAGTTGTGTTATACCACCACTGCCCTGGCGCAGTGTTAGTTGGGTCAGTTGCAAAGTTTCCTAAGAAATAAGAAGGGTTAGGATAACCCATCGATTGTCCATAGCTTGTAGACTGACCTAAATTAGGCATTTTTCATCACCCATAATAAATATACAGCACTGCATACACCCCCTGTGGAACGGGGGAAGTAGCTGACCCAGCGCCAGTTGGTGCGGTTGAAAACGATAAATATAGTGATAAATATTCAATTGGATAAGAATAAAACGGGAACATCCTTGTATCTGTTGAACCTGCACTGACAGTATATGAAGGCACTAATGCACAGTCTGGCAAAGTGCCATTATTAACAACATTGTTGACAGGCTGCACAGTTAATGTTTGGTTTTCGTTATTAAATACCCAAAGTACATAAGCCTTAATTGGGTTATTTCCAGAGCCGAGCAGATCGCCTATGTGCAGTATATCAATGCCCTGCCCTGCTGAATTTGGTGGATTTGTCAAATATGAATGCGTATTTGTATCAGTGATGTTAATATTTGCCAAAGGCACCCAAGCACCTGTTAACGGCAAGCTTATTTGTATTCCCATTTTTTCACCTCTTTGGCTGTATTGTTACTTGTGGCTGTGATACAGATATTGGTGTAAATGTTGGTTGGCAACAGTATATCTCTCTTAGCCCCTGCTTGAACAATTCAGGGTCTGTGATTTCAATGTAATAAGCCTGATAACTCTCAATGAATAGAGTGTCTTTTGTTGTTTCAAGGTCTACTTTGATATGATTATTATAAGGGTAACCCGATATTGTATATAATGACATGCCGTATAATGGCATATTTGTTCCTGGGATTCTCTGACCATAGAGGAATGTATTTGGTATTCCTTCAAGTAGCCTTGAGCCACCGTAGTAAAATCCCTGCGGTGTGTTTGTTGCAACGAGCACACCATCAATCCACATGCTCAATTTTAAATGTTTGTCATCTGATATTACTTCTGCTGAAATCATCCAGCCTGACTTATCCTGCTCGTCAAGAATGTTGATTACCTTTGAAGTATATGTCTCTGGGTTAATTATCGTTTTTGTTCTGTACTGCCAGCCTTTTAGGAGAGGTAATAGTTCAAACATCTTTATTACCTCACGCTAATAGTTCCAAGACGATCAAGATTGATTTATTCATTGAAATCACCCATTTAACCCTGGGTGAAGTATGCCTGTACTATTGCATAGCCAGAGCCTGCTGATATAACACCCTGCAGATAATATGATTCGGGCAATATAATAGATATGTCTTCTTCGCTCAGCGTTAAGGTTGCACCCGCTGCAACTGAAACCTCGAGCAGTGTCAGTGTCGGGTTGCCAGATACAGTGCTAGCACCTGTTAGTGTTATCGTTGCTGTTCCTGAACCTGTGTTTGTCAGTGCCATTTTATGTATCTTTTGGACAAATGATCCAGGAGTAGGCACAGTCCATGGTGTTGTTGTTCCAGGTATATTCATTCCATAATAAGTCAGAGGTGCTGCAGTTGTCCCTAAACTTCCTTCAAGGTCAAAAAGGTCATAGTCCTTTACCATTTCAGACACCCCCTACCCTTATCTGGTAATTGCTATAAACATCAAAGCCACCGAGGTTTGTAGTTACATTGCCTATGCTAACCTTCTTTGCAGGGA
>Ga0080006_1146915_pt1 | contig 10254 bp, 5 predicted proteins | sample RS3BMetagenome_FD_69209 | JGI IMG/M metagenome (GOLD analysis project Ga0080006, IMG submission 69209) | Ferric oxide microbial mat and aquatic microbial communities from Rainbow Spring, Yellowstone National Park, USA - RS3B (SPADES... ... | reverse complement strand
GGGCTTGCGGCCGCTCCAGGGCTGAGCCGCTTCCAGCTCGCCGGCCAGCGCGAGCAAAGTATCTTCGTCGCCGAATCGCGCGCCGAATGTGACGCCGATCGGCAAGCCGTCGGCATTCCAGTGAAGAGGCAGCGAGATCGCGGGCTGACCGGTAACGTTGTAGGACGGCGTTACGTGGACGAACCTGATGATCGCTTCGTCGCTTAAGTTGGCCGTAGGCGCCATGATGTCAATCGCGCCGATTTCCAGCGGCGGACTGCCGAGCGTCGGCGTGAGCAAAAGGTCGTAGCTGTCGAAAAAGCGCGCGAAGCTACGCGCCGCGCGCTGCAACGCCGCGACTGCCATAAGATACTGCGCGGCGGAAATTTGCTTGCCCAACTCATAAAGGTTCCAGGTCAGGCTTTCCAGCATCTCCCGGCTCGGCTCGTGGCCGGTCAATTGCTTGACGCTTTCGATGGTGAAAGCGCATCCGGCAGCGAAAACCATAATAAAGCCGACTGCGAGCTCGTTGAATTCAACTGCCGGCGCAGCTTCTTCGACGTGATGACCTAGACTATGGCAGAGCTTGGCGGCATGCTCCACGGCCGTTACGCAGTCGGGATGCGCGAGTTCGCCGTTAAGGCCGCGCACGGAGAAACCGATCCGCAGGCGTGCCGGTGGCGTCGCAACGGCTTTAAGATATGGCCGCCATTTGGGCGGAGCGATGTAAGGATCGCCAGCGACCGTGCCTTCGGTCGCGTCCAGCGCCGCGGCGCAATCGCGCACCGTACGCGTGAGCACATGCTCGGCGACCAAGCCACCAAGGGCGTCGCCCAGCATCGGCGCTAGCGAATTTCGCCCACGCGTCGGCTTGAGCCCCACAAGGCCACAGCAGGATGCCGGTATGCGGATCGATCCACCTCCGTCATTGCCGTGCGCCATGGGAACGATTCCGGCGGCGACCGCCGCCGCTGAACCGCCGCTCGAACCGCCCGGGGTGCGGTTTGTGTTCCACGGATTGCGTGCCGGCCCGTAGAGCTGCGGCTCGGTAAACGGCGTCAGACCAGCCTCAGGCACGTTGGTCTTGCCGAAGGGAACAAGGCCGGCTCGCTTGTAGCGCGCTACCAGTTCGCAGTCGGCCGGCGCCGGGATCGGAGGGATATAACGTGAGCCAAAGCGGGTCGGCATGCCTTCGCAGTCTCCCAGGATATCTTTGAGCAGAAACGGAACCCCGGCGAAGGGCTTGTTTGCGGGTTCGAGCCGCCGAGCTTGAGCGCGCGCCTGGTCGTAATATTTGAACACTACTGCGTTCAGCGTGGGGTTATGTTTCTCGACGCGCGCGATCGCTTCGTCGAGCAGCTCAACCGCACTGATCTCGCCTTTGCGCACTAGCTCGGCTAGCCCGAGACCGTCGAATGAGGCGTATTCTTTGAATCCCATCGTGTGCTCCCTGTATTTGCGCCGTCAGCCGGCATACCAGATTGTCGCTCAAGGCAAGGCCCAACGCAAAGCCCCGCTCGAAGCTGTCTTCGAGCCGCAATCCGGCCGTGCTAACCAGGCTGATGCCAAAAAGAGCGGCGGTCCAAAGCCTTGACGCATCGCTGAAAGTTGGTCTCATATTCGGCCACCCAACAGCGGATGGTCGCGGGTCGCTTTGTGCCAATCAAGTAAACTACAATGAGTCGGGAGCCGTAGCCTGGCCATGCGGTGTTGCCTTGGGCGCCGCGCACTGCGATGAGCCGACTCCACCACTTGCCAGCGCATTCTGGCCTGAACGTCTTTGAAGGAGATGGCGCTAAGGCGATGGCCTGGCGCACCCAATAAGGAGCGTTGAGTTCAGCCAAGGAAATGGCGGTGCCCGCCGCTGGAGGTGTGAAAGTTGAGGATGCGCTGCCGGTACGCATCGGCGTGTCAGCGTGTCTGATTGGCGCGGCAGTGCGCTTCGACGGCGGGCACAAGCGCGACGATTTTCTAACCGATGCTCTGGGAAAATTCGTTGAATTCGTTCCGATTTGCCCCGAGGTCGAAATCGGCTTGGGCGTGCCCCGGCCCACGCTGCGTCTGGTCAGAGAAAACGGCGAGACGCGGCTGCTCACCAAAGATACCGGGGTCGATCACACGGAGGTGATGCTTGGTTTTGCCGCGCGGCGCGCTGAGGGGTTGGCGTGCGAAGATTTGAGCGGTTACGTGCTCAAGAAAGACTCGCCAAGCTGCGGAATGGAACGGGTGCGGGTGTATGGTGCCGACGGGCTTGCTTCGCGCACCGGCCGCGGACTTTTCGCCCGCGTGTTGCTCGAGCGCTATCCGAACCTGCCGGTCGAGGAGGAAGGTCGGCTTAAAGATTTTCGCTTGCGCGAAAACTTCATCGAACGGGTTTTCGCCTACCGGCGCCTTAGCGTTTTCTTTCGTTCGCGATGGACTTACGGAGGGCTAGTCGCGTTCCATACCGCGCATAAGCTTCAGTTGATGGCCCATGCGCCCGCGGCGTGTTCGGAGCTTGGCGCAATGGTCGCCGGCGCGCGCACGCTTGCGCGAGAGGAGATGCGCGAGCGTTATGAGAATGCTTTCATGCGCGCGCTAAGGATACCGGCGACGCGAGCGCGCCACGTTAACGTCTTGCAACATGCGCTCGGCTACTTCCGCGACCGAATCGGTCGCGCCTCGCGTGATGAGTTGCTTGGGTTGATCGAGGATTACCGGCACGGACTGGTACCGCTGGTCGTCCCGATTACTCTGGTGCGCCATTACGTGCGTCTGTACGACATCGGCTATCTCAAGGGCCAATACTACCTTGAGCCTCATCCGAAAGAGTTGATGCTGCGCAATCATGTTTAATTTTTTGGCTTGCCGCCTAATGGAAGTCGTGAGACGGAGGAAGCGGCGAGGCGCCTTTTAATTCGGCGAAACGGGAGGCGCGAATCGCCACGCCGCCGTTCTGTTTTTGCAGCACGCCTTCGACGAGCAACAGCGGTGCACTAACCAATAGCGTGCGATGTTCTTGAAACAGTCGCGGCGCGATGATTGCGTTGGCGATGCCGGTTTCGTCCTCGAGCGTGATGAAGAAAAATCCCTTGGCAGTGCCAGGCCGCTGGCGAACAATCACGGCGCCTGCGGTTTTCACGATCGCGCCGTGTCTGGCCTTGCCCAGCGATGCCGCGCTGAGCACGCCGCACGCGTCGAGTCGGGCCCTCAGATGGGCCATCAGATGAGGCCCGACGGTGAGCCCGGTAGCGGCGTAGTCGGCAAGCGTTTCTCTAAGCGGCGTCATCCTAGGGAGATTCGCTGCGGACAGCGATGGTTCGACGCCCGCGAGCAGGCTTTTGCGGTCAAGTTCGACCGCCGCCGCCTGCCATTGCGCTTCGCGCCGCTCAAGCCCGCGGCCCAACGCGCCGAGCGCGCCGGCGTAGGCGAGCGCATCGAGCTCGCGCCGGTTGGGCCCGGTGCGCGCGGCGAAATCTGCAACCGAGCTGAAGGGGCGCGCCGCCCGTTCGCGCTCGATCCTGAGCCCCACCTCCTGGCGCAAGCCGGATACGTACTTAAGTCCCAGGCGTAAGGCGTTACGCGGCCTAAGGCCGGGCGACTGCTCAGCCCCTTTAGGCGACAAGGGTGCTGAGCGCTCGGCTGCGTCTTGCGGCGCGTGCGGTTCAACGGTGCAGGCCCAATTCGAGCGGGTAACGTCGATCGGCCGCACCAAAACGCCGTGGCGTTGTGCGTCTTTGACCAAGGTCGCGGGGTGGTAGAAGCCGAGCGGATAGCAGTTGAGCATCGCGGCGAAAAACTCGACCGGGTAGCGGCATTTCAAGTAGGCCGAGGCGTAAGCGATGAGCGCGAAGCTGGCGGCGTGCGATTCGGGGAAGCCGTAGAGCGCGAACGAAGTAATCGATCGCGCGATTTCCTCCGCTGCGAGCTCGCTGATCCCATTGCGCGCCATCCCGGCGCGAAGCCGCCGTTCAATTTCTTTCATCCTTTGCGGTGAGCGTCTAAAGCCGAGCGCGCGTCGCAGCTCTTCCGCCTCGCCGGCGCTGAAACCCGCCACCGTCATAGCCATGCGCAGCAACTGCTCCTGGAACAGCGGCACGCCCAGCGTGCGGCGCAGGATCGGCTCAAGCGCGGGATGTGGGTACGCGACCGGCGCGCGTCCGGCGCGGCGCTCTAGGTAGGGATGAACCATGTCGCCGACGATTGGTCCGGGTCGAATTATCGCCACTTCGACCACCAGATCGTAAAAGGTGCGCGGCTTCATCCGCACCAGCGTAGCCATCTGGGCGCGGCTTTCTACCTGGAAGACGCCGATCGTATCCGCCCTTTGCAGCATCGCGTAAACCTCTGGATCGTCGGGCGGAAGATGGGCTAGGTCGAGCGCGACGTTCTCGTGCTCGCGCACGAGCGGGATCGCCTCTTCCAGCACCGCGAGCATCCCCAGGCCGAGAAGATCGATCTTGATTATCCCCAGGTCGGCGCAGTCTTCCTTATCCCATTGAATTACCACCCGGCCTGCCATCGCGGCCGGCTCCAAGGGCACGATCTCGTCCAGCGGCCCAGCCGCGATGACCATTCCACCGCTATGTTGTCCCAGATGACGCGGTAGGCTCTGGATGCGGCGCACGAGATCAAGCAGCAGGCTGTTGCGCGGAATTTGGGGATTGATTCCGCCGCGCTCGAGCAGCAGCGCGAGATCGTCGTAATGGTCGCGGAACGCATAGATTTGGCTGAGCTTTGCCAGCCGCTCAATCTGCTCGGGCGCAAAGCCGAGCACCTTGGCGACCTCGCGTACGGCGCTGCGCGCGCGGTAGGTGATCACGTTGGCGGTCATCGCCGCGCCGCGCTCGCCGTAGCGCCGATAGACGTACTGGATGACCTTCTCGCGCTGCGCGCCGCTGGGCAGGTCGAGATCTATATCGGGCCACTCGCCGCGCTCTTCGGAGAGAAAGCGTTCGAAGAGCAAATCCATCCTTACCGCGTCTACTGCGGTGATCCCGAGCGCGTAGCATACGGCGCTGTTGGCGGCCGAGCCGCGCCCTTGCGCGAGAATTCGATTCTCGCGGCAGAAGCGCACGATGTCCCATACGATGAGGAAATAGCCGGCAAGGCCGAGCCGGGTGATTAGTGAAAGCTCGTGTTCGAGCCGGGCGCGGATTCGGCAATCGAGTCGCCCTCCCCATCGTTCGCGCGCGCCAGCGTAGGTCAGGGCGCTGAGATAACCGTCGGCGGTTTCCCCAGGGGGAAGCGGGTAGGCGGGAAAGCGGTAGCCCAGATTACGCAGCGTGAATTCGCAGCGCTCGGCAACGCTCCTGGTCATCGCTACCGCCCCGGGCAGATCGCGAAACAGCGTGGCCATAACCTGCGGCGGCTTTAAGTAGCGCTCGCTATTGATCCACAACGCGCGGCCCGCTTCCTCCAGCGTGCACTTAAGCCTGATACAGCTAAGAACGTCGAACAGGGCGCGCTCGTCCTCTTTGCCGTACCGTACGTCATTGGTTGCGAGCAGCGGAATTTTAGCGCGCTCGGCCAGCGCTATTAGCTTGCGGTTGAGCCGTTCCTGATCCGGGTCGAGATGGCGCTGGAGATCGATAAAAAGATTGTCGTGGCCGAAAATCGCCTTGAGCCGAATGCATAGCGCGCGCGGGTCTTCGCCCCGCGTCAGCATTCGAGAGAGCGGGCTCAGCGCGCCGCCGGCAAGACATATCAGCCCGTTGCCGAAACGCTCGAGATCATCGAGCGTGACGCGGCTTTTGCCTTTGGGCGCGCGAAGCTTCGCGCTGGTAAGCATCCGGCAGAGGTTTTTATAGGCTTCGCGTTCCGGCGCCAGCACGTATAGCCGCGCCGGCGGCGTCTGCGCCGTGCGCGAACGTTTGAATGGCGCGAGTTCACTGCTCGCCGGCGCGCGCTCACTGCCATCGAGCGTAAGCTCGGCGCCGACGATCGCTTTGATGCCGGCTTTGCTAGCCGCCTGATAAAAGCGCGGAGCGCCGTAGAGGCCGTCGCGATCGCCCAGGGCCAGAGCTGGATAGCCAAGCTCGGCGGCGCGCTCGGCAAGGTCTTCGGGCAGTGTGCCTGCGTCGAGAAAGCTGAACGCACTGCGCGCGCGCAGCTCGATATAGTCCGCACCAAGGCTCATCGCGCGTGCTCGTCCGGATGCGGCATAATAAGCGCGCTAGTCATAGACGCCGTCGATGAACCATCGCGCGCAGTGCAAATCGTGGAAGACTCGGTAGACCGCGCCGTTGTCCAAGGCAAGTTCGTAGTAGTCGCGCGCGAGCGGTCCTGAGGCTGCGAGTATCAACTCTAAGTCCGCTTGCGGCGGATCTGAAGCAACGCGGCAGTTCTCCACTGATGCTGCAGGCATAGGCGCGAAAGAGGTTGAAGGCTGGCGCCACCATTCTCCTTGCCGGCGCCATGGCCCGGCTACCGAGAGCACGCGCGCGCATACGGTGCGCCCGCGCACGAACTCGGGAAGGTCGCGCGTGCGCATCACCTCGATCTCCTCGGCCGGTCGAACAGCGCGCAGCGCCAGTTGTGCCGCCCCTTTCACTGCGGGCTTTTCGGCCAATGGCCGGAACTGGGCAGGCATAAACGGGCTGTGAGTCACCGCTTCGGGGCGGTAAGAGTCGCGCGGTTCAAGCGTCCCTACGCTGTCGGGGCCGCATAGCGCCGCAAGCAGCGCGATCGTGGTCTGCAAGCGCGCCGGAGCGGGCAGCGCGGGCGCGAGCATGTCGCCCTGTAGCGGGCGCGGCGAGCGCGGCTCGACCGCGATGTGCACCGTTTCCACGGCGGCGGGCGGCGCCGTTTGCTCAAGACTGAGCTTGAGCAGCTCCAGCAGCGGGCGAGCATCGTTGGCCGCGGCCGCAACCGCGACGCGCCGGCTGTCCAGACGCTGGTCGGAAAGCTTAAGTTCGAGCGTCAGGTCACCGGCAAGCAAGCCGCAAAGCCGAAGCCGTTCTACCAGCCGCTTAAGCATCGCATGCATCACGAAGCCGAGCGGCTCGAGACTTTCCACCGCGTATTCCAGCTCGACCTTTTCCTCGAACACGCGCGCGGAGGGTTGAGGTATAAGCGGTGGGCAGATGCTTTCGCCTCGGGCGAGCCTTATCAACTTGGCCCCCCGGGCGCCGAGTCGGCTGCCGGCTGCGTGTGGGTCAAGTCGGGCGAGCTCGCCCAGGCGGCGCAATCCCCAGCGCGACAAGATAAGTTTAAGCTCGTCCTCGAGATCGAGCAGGTCGAGCGGGAGCTGTTCTAGGAACTCGCGCTCCGCCTGCGGTGCGATAACCCGCACTTTGCCGCAGCGGGCTGCTAGATAGGCGATCTCTTTGCCGGAAGCGATTCCTACCGAAGTCTCCAGCCCAGCGCGGGCGGCTTGGCGCAAAAGCGCGCGTGCGATTTCCTCCTCCGCGCCGTACAGGCGCCCAAGCCCCTCTACGTCGAGCCAGACGAATCCGGGCGCCCCGGCCTCGACCGCGGGCGCGAGCGAATGCGCGACTTCGAGCAGTGCGTCAGCAGCCGAACGTTCAGCGGCTGCGCAGCGCCGCATAACGATCAGCCCGGGCGCGAGCGATCGGGCCTGCGCAACTGTCATCCCCACACGCACGCGCGCGGCCCGAGCGCGCTCCGACACGGCACACAACTCGGCAAGCGGCGCATGCTCATTGGTTAGAGCGAGGAGGGGCGTGTCGCGCAGGTCAGGATTTGCGCGTATAAGCGCGGCGAGCGGGAAATCGGCAACCATGAGACAGGCAACGCGCGCCATCGTGCGCTCCCGCGTTGCGCGGATTATCCTGAAACTGCCCGAGCAAACGCGATCGGCCGCGAAGAAGAAAGAACCGGCGACGCGACGCGCGCCGGCAAGGCGGCCAGCGCGTCCCAGGTCGTTGAGCGTCCTGGCGCGCCTAATTTATTGCGTGCGAGGCGAGCCTCGACCCTGAGTCCGTCGAACAAAACTGGGGCGTGGGCTCCGAGATGGCTAAGGCGGCTAAAGCGCGGCGTGCTTTTCAGCGCCAGGGATACGGCCGTGAAGGAGCCGCATACGCGCCGTTGAGCCAGGATTAGGACGGCGGTAGCGCTATGTTCCGCCAATCGGGCGAGCCTTAGCGCCGCGACCCGCGAAACCATGCCCGAGTAGCTGCCCAGATCGAGCACCAGCAGGCCGAAGCCGCCCGCCTTGAGCACCAGTTCCGCCGCGCGCCATTGCTGGCTGACACGGGTCGTTAAATACGAGCTGCCTCTGGGCCGTCGCGCAGGCAAACGGACGAGATGATCAGCGAACTGCGCCGCCTCATCACCACGGCGCTGCCCTGCCGGATCAAGGCGGCAGCAAGCCGCAGAGCTGGCGCGGTCGGGATTAATCCACAACACGCGAGAAAGAATAACTCCCGCTTGTTTGAGGCTTGCGGGGTCGAAAGCGCCGGACGAGTCGATCCAAGCCGCGATCTCCCCGCGCTGAGTCGATGCCGCCGTAAAGAGCGCGGCCAAGGAGGTTTTGCCGGCGCCCAGCCGGCCTATAATTTCGCTTATTTTGCCGCGGGCGAGGCCGCCGTCTAAAAGCGCGTCTATTACGGCCAAATCTGAAGGCAAGCGATCTTTTCTCAGCGTTCGCGCAAGTTCGCTAGCCGGCTTAACCCTTCCGTCCACGCCTGCCGTCGCGATGACCGTATCGATGCTCACTAGTTTTGACGTACCTGATGAATCCAAAAGGCTATCCGCATCAATGCCGATTCCTGAGCCAGCATCAGCGCCGTCTACCCAGGATGAAATCGAAGCTGCCATGCAATTATATTCGCTTTTTATTCGCTTTTGTGTCAATACCCTGAACATGGTTGTAGGCTCGCCGTGGACTTACCAAGCGCAGAAGTGAACCTAAGGCGACACAAGCTCGCCTGCGGACGATTTGTGCGGTCTTTGCTAACGCAGAATGGCGTTAGCGATTCTCTCGGCCAGTGTTTCTTTGACCGACGCTAAATTCTGGTCGGGCGGGACGACCGCCAATAGCGTCATCTTGCCGCCTTGGTCGAGTTCGGCGATTACCACCAACGCGGTGTCGTAAATGGCGCTTTCGCCGCTGTGTTGGCCGAACAACCCACCCAGTCCGCCGGCGAGCGGTCCGCCGCCTCCAGAGGTACCCATCCCAGGTCCGCCCATGCCCGGCATCCCCATTCCGGGCATCCCGTTCAGCATCGGCCCGAACGACTGCTGATAGCGCATCGCCTGCTGTTGCTGCGGGTCGAGCGGCATAATCGGCGGCGGAAGCGGCGCGGTTGAGTTGGAGTTCGTTGGTTCGCTTTCCCCGGCACTGAGCGCAGGCGCCTCGACCCCGGCCTCGGCGAGCAGCCTTCCGACTTCGGGATCGCCCGGGGCGAGTTGTTGAACCGCGAGCCCAGGGGTGAGCGCGCGTTCGGTACTGGTGACGGTGAGCGTCACCGCCCGTTTGGCCAAGGTGATCGTAGTTCGACCAGCGGCGGAAATGTCTTCGGAGAGAACACGCTGAATTACCGGGTCGGTCGAAACCACTAGAAGCGGAACGTCCTTAGGCGGCGCAATGAGTCTGCCGCTGCTTTTGATCGTTACCCCGGCGCCGAACGCGGCGGAGCCGAAGACCAACACTGCTAAAAGCGCCCAGATTCGCCCGCGCATGGTGGAGATTTCCGCCTCCTTCTGTTTACCACTTTGCTGCATTGTTGGCTACTTGCGTCCGACGCCGAGCGCGCGCTAATCGTAGCCCCTCGCGCTACAAGCCATGGCGCAGCAGGTGCTGAATTGATCGAGCGCGGGTGCCGCGAGCGGCCAAAGGCATCGATAAACGCTTTCTTGGCGATGCTCGCCGGGCGGCCGCAAATGCGATAAATGCTTGGAACAGTAAAACGGGGAGGGGTGGCCGAGCGGTTGAAGGCACCGGTCTTGAAAACCGGCAGGGGCGATGAGCCCCTCGTGGGTTCGAATCCCACCCCCTCCGCCGCGGATTAGCTCGCAGATCAGGCGCCGATGAAGTCTTGAGCGGCAGCGACGGGCTTGAGTAGACCGCCAATATGCTCGCTATCTTCCACGGCAGGTTTTGAACCATCGTTTATGCGAAGGGCCGGGCGGTGCCAGAGAAAGCCTCGACGTGTTTGACGATATCGAGCCATAACGCGGCGCTCTTGACTCTACGGAAGCCGGCTGCGTGGAGAAGCGGCTCGATTTCGCGATCGAACCTGGCGCCGCACACGCGGTAAACGATCGGCGAAAGCCGTCTCCCCGTCCATCCAAGCCAGTGCTGCTGTGAGGGGACTCGTTCCAGCAGAAGGA
>Ga0080006_1129491_pt1 | contig 10254 bp, 7 predicted proteins | sample RS3BMetagenome_FD_69209 | JGI IMG/M metagenome (GOLD analysis project Ga0080006, IMG submission 69209) | Ferric oxide microbial mat and aquatic microbial communities from Rainbow Spring, Yellowstone National Park, USA - RS3B (SPADES... ... | reverse complement strand
CGGATCCCCTCCTTCGGAGGGCGGCCGGTGCCGCTTGGAGGGTCGCCTGCCGGGCGGCGCTTGGTATCCGACTGCGGGACGTGGACTGTGGCGCAAAGCTCGTGCGCCGCGACCTGGTGCCTGTGGCCGCGCTTCGCTGCACAGGTGCGGGGGCGTCGGCGGAGCTCGCCGCGCTTCTGCGACGGCTTGACTGCCGCGTGGCCGAGGTGGTGGTGCCGCACCTGCCACGCGAGGGTGGCGAGGCGAGCGGTCTACAGTGGCGGGTCGTGGTGAGGGGCGTGGGAGAGCTGTTCGAGGCGAGCAGGCGGTTCGGGTAGGTCAGAGGGGGCCGGGTCTTGGGACCCGGCCCCTTGTTGGGGGACCCCACTTGAGGGAGGAGCGATGGAACTTGGAACGGTGGAAGGCGATCGGTGTGATCGCGATGTCCGCGGTGCTCGTCGGGGCGGCGGCCACGGTCCTGCATCGACCCAAGGCGGCGGTGCAGGGGGGGCACGTTCGGGTCGTTGAGAGCCGGACCGGCAGCACGGGCGCAGAGCGGGCGTCCTCCACGACCGAAGGGGGCCCGAAGGCCGGTGCGGGGCTTCCCCTGTGGGCGAACTACCGGCTCATCCCGGTGTGGAGCGAGGCCGGGCAGCCGATGTACGTGAACGGCTCGGTCGACCCGGTGCTGATCTTCAGCGTGTCGGACCCGGGACCGGCGGCGCAGGTGCTCGAGACGGCGAGCAAGGTTCGGGGTGCGCACCCGATCACGCTCGTCGCGGCGGGCTTTGCGACGCAGTCCGTGGCGGCCGCGGGAAAGCAGGCCGCCCAGGTGGCGGCGAGGTGGTTTCACGGCCAGGCCGTGATGCTGCTCCAGGGGCCGGCGGCGACATATGCGAGCGCGCTTCCGGTGTTCGCGTACGTCGGGCGCACGGCGACGTCACCCACGGTGATGGAGGCCGGAGGCGGCGTGAAGGAGTCGGCGCTTTCCGCCGCGTTCAGCAGGACGCTCGCCGGGGTGGCGCCGCCCGCCCCCAAGGACGCCAAGGCGCCCACGGCACCGGGTAGTCACCGAACGGGAGGGACGAAGGGATGAGCCGACGGGTAAGCGCGCTTGTCGCGTTCGTCGTGGCGATCGTGGTGAGCATCATGGTCTTCGCTCTGGGACGGGCGGGGCAGGTGGCGCCCGTGTACGCCATCGTCACGACCCAGACGATTCCGCAGGACACGCCCATCGCTGCCTCCTGGGTGAAGCAGGTCGTCATTCCCAAGACCGCGGTCGTCCCGGGCATGGTCGAGTCGCTTGACCAGGTGGTGGGTCGCTATGCCTCCTACGCGATGACCGACGGCCAGTACGTCCAAAGCGCCGACGTCGAGGGAGTGCCGCTGCGCGACGGGCTATGCGTGGGCCAGGTTGGCTACGCGATCGCCATTTCGTCGCCAAGCCAGGCCGTGGGCATCTACCCCGGCATGTACGTGAACGTCGTACGCGCGAACGCGGGCAATACCGCGCCGACGACAGAGACGCTCCCGGGCCAGGGGGGCACGGAGACCGGGCTCATCGCGGCGGGTGTGCGCGTGGTGTCGGTCGAGAACTCGAGCGGCGGCATCATCAGCGGGCCGACGTACGCCAACCAGGACACGCAGGTGTCGGGGGTGTCGATCTCGGCGAACGAGACGCCGGCGATGGTGGAGCTGGCGATCCCGGCGGACGAGCAGAGCACCTTCGCGTCCGCGGTGGCGGACGGTGGCGTGAGCATGTCGCCGGCCCCGTGGCTCGCCCCCAAGAAGGTCACGGGCGTGTGCACGAGCGGCACGACGGCGACCAGCACGAGCGCGACGCCGGGGCAGGGGGCGCCCGGCACAGGGGCCTCCGGCACGGTGGCGTCCGGGGTGGTCAACGGGGCCCCGACGTCGCCCGGCGCGGGGACGGCCACGAGGACACCTGTCGTGAACCTGCCGCCGACGACAGGTGGGGGGCTCCCGGGAGGCTCGCCCCACTCGAACACGTCGGGGACGGTCGGGTCGAGTCCGGGCGGTGGTGCGGCCGGGGCGAAGACGCCGGCGACGGGTGGGACGTCAGGGTAGGCACAACCGAATAGCGGGGTGATGGGACGTGTGGCGGCGACTTCTGGGCGAACGCGGCGATATGAGCACGGTGTTTGTCGGCACCTTCATCACCGTGTTCCTGCTCTTCACGGCGAGCGCGGCCGCGAACATCGTGCGGGTGGTCGGCGCGCAGCAGCAGCTCACGGCGGTGGCAAACGGCGTCGCGAAGGACGTGGCCCAGCAGGGATGTCTGTCCTCCGCGGATCTCACCAGCATCGACACGACGGCAACGACGTTCGGGTGGACCCCTTCCAAGGTGACGCTCAGCGTTTCGCAGGGAACGGCGTCGTCGAGCGGCACCGGCGTTGGGGGCTACGGCCAGCCGGTGGTAGCGACGATGACGACCGCCGAGCCCATGAACATCCTGGGGGAGTCCACCTCGTGGAGCTGGCCGATCACGGGCGTAAGCGCGCCGCAGCCAAGCCAGTACGTCGAGCCCATGGGTGAGCAGTCGTCGCTCGCGTGCACGGCGGACTCGGGGATGCAGGCGACACTCGGGACCCCGAACGCCTACGTGTACGGCCAGAACGCCTTCTCTGGCCAGTCCCAGGGGACCTACCAGACGACCTCGACCCCGAGCGGGGGAACGCCGACCCTGACGGCGAGCGTGTCCACGTCGACCCCGACCGTTGGCGAGGCGGTGACGGTGACCGGCACGGCGGCCGATAGCGGGGTTGCGATCGGTGGGACGACGGTAGACGTCACGCCCTCGGGAGGCGGGGCGAGCTCGACCCAGGCGGTGACGGGAAGCGACGGCGCGTATAGCGCGTCCGTCACGTTCACGAGCCCTGGGACCTACGCCATCGCCGTCACCGATGGAAGCGCGTCCGCGAGCACCTCCGTGACCGTGTCGGCGGACAGCGTGAGTTCGATCGTGGTGAGCACGACGTCGCCCGTGAGCGATGGGGCGACCGAGATCGTCTACGCCACCGTCACGGACGCCATGGGTAACCCCGTCGCCAACGGGACGACGCTCAAGGTCTCGAGCACGGACTCGACCGACATCCCTTCGCAGACCGTGACGACGACCGGCGGCGAGGTCGCCCTGGGCGTCGTGTGGACCCAGGTGGGCACCTGGAGCGTCACGTTCACCTCGGGGAGTGTGTCTGGCAGCGCGAGCGTCACCGTCGACGTCGGGCAGGCGGCGAACATCACGCTTACCGCGTCTGCGAACCCCGTGCAGGCAGACCCCAACCCGCTCACGTTCGTCGATGGCAGCCCCAACATGGTCCAGAACCCGGAGTTTGCGAACGGCCTTTCGGACTGGAACCAGTGCTGCGCCGGAAGCGGCGGGGTGACGGTGGCGAGCGACCCGTCCGCACCGTCGGGGATCGCGGCGTACGTCACAGCCCCGATGAACGGCGTGTGGCACAGCCTGTCCGGCCTCGTGCCCGGTGAGACCTACGTGCTGTCCGCGTGGCTTGACGCACCTGCCGGCATGTCCATCAACATGGAGCTCGAATGGGGCGGCGGGAACGGGGCGTACAACTACAACCCTTCGCCGGGCTACACGCCGTCGGGCACGGGCGGAAACGTCACGGGGACCGGCACGTGGACGCAGTATGACATCTGGTTCACGTACGTGGCCGGTGGCGACGCGAACTTTCACATCGGGGCGTGGTTCTACACGCCCAGCCAGAACTTCGAGATCGCGGACGTACAGGTGGTGCCTGCTCTCCTCGTGAGCGGCACCGTGACGGACGCCGAGGGAAACGCCGTCGCCTCCGGCACCTCCGTCACGCTGACCTCGCCCACGGATCCCGGCGACTTTCCGGCGCAGACGGTCGTCACCGACTCGTCGGGCGAGTTCTGGGCGGTGGGAAACTTCACCCAGGCGGGGACGCAGACGATCGAGGCGGCGGCGGGAAGCGCCACCCAGTCCATGAGTGTTGCCGTCGACGCCGCGGGGTCGGCGCAGTTCGCGGGCGTCGTCGTGGCGCCCTCCCCGGCGACGGCCGGATCCCAGATGGCCGTGAACGGAACCTTGGAGGACTCCGACGGAAACCCGGTGTCGGGCGCTGCGGTGACCCTGTCCGGTGGCGGAGCGACGTCACAGACGGCCACCACGGCGGCGAACGGCACATTCACGGCGATCGTGACGCCGCAGACCGTGGGCACGGACGCCTTCACGCTGACCTCGGGGTCGGCGACATGGACGGGGACGGACGTGGTCGACGCGCCAAGCGGCACGAACGACAAGGTGACCGGCTGGGTGACAAGTCCAGGCAGCATGAGTGGAACGACGACCGCGGGCACACCGGTCACCGTGGGCGCGACCGTCGACACGTCCTCCGGCGTAGCGGTTACGGGCGCGACCGTGAACTTCACAGAGCCCTTCAGCGGGGTCTCCGACGGGTCGTGCACAACGACCGCAAGCGGCCAGTGCTCCATCAGCGTGACCTTCACCCAGGCGGGGAGCGACTATGTCTCGATCGGTAGCGGCGGTGGGTCCGGGGCGGTCGACATCACTGTGGACGCGGCGCCAGCCGCGACGATGACGCTCACGAGTCCACAGAGCGGCGGGTCCTACTCCGCGGGGAGTGCGGGTTCGTTCACCGGCTACGTCTACGACGCGTACGGAAACCCGGTGGGCGGGTCGACCGTGACCCTTTCGGGATTCGCCTCCTCGGCGACGACCACGACCACGGCGAGCGATGGGTCGTTCGCGTTTGCCGTCACCGTGACGAAGGCGGGATCGCCGGATGGGGTGACTGCGAGCGATGGCTCGGCCTCGGCGCAGGTGAGCGTCACGGTGACGGCCGGCGCTGCCTACGAGGCCGTGATGAACGTCGTGTGGGACTACCCCGGCACCCCGGCCGGCAACAACTACTACTTCGCGTACGCCACCGGGTACGTCTATGACCAGTACGGCAACGGCATCAGCGGCGTCGACGTGTACGCATCTGGCAGCCCGGGAAGCGGCGGCTGGCTTGTGAGCGGTTCGGGTGGCGCGTGGCCGACACCGGCGTATGGGACGGACGCCGTGAGCAATGTCAGCTTCTACACGTCGCCGGGGCAGATGTACGGGTACTCGGTGTACTTCGAGGTGGGGACGACCTACAGCCAGACCGGGCAGTGCAGTGCGACGTGGGGTGGCGACTGCACCGCGACCGCCTACTGGTAGGGAAGCTCTCACCCTCGGCGGGCTGCCGGCCATGTGTCGGTCGCATTTGGCCCTTCGCATGGGTGAGCGTCGTACCGTGTTTGGAACGCCCCTGGCAGTTCAGGCGCTGTCGCCCGCCACGGGTGCGCACTACACGAGGGGCCAGTGCGCCTCCACCGTCACCCCGAACCGGTCCGACGATTCGAGCGCCAGGTCGCCGCCGCGCAAACGTAGGAGGTCGCGAGCTAGCGCGAGGCCCATGCCAAGGCCTGATGTCGACGGCACACGGTCTTCGTCCAGGATCGCGACGAGTCGATCCGCAGGTATGCCGGTCCCGTTGTCTCGCACTTGGACCACGCCCTGGTGACCCGAGAGCCGCCACGACACCCACACCTCGGTGCCGCCCGCATTGTGGCGCACGGCGTTGTCGACCAGGATGTCGAGTACCTCCACCACTTCGGCAGGGTCCGCGGCAACCTCTACCGTGCGCGGCTCGTCGGAAAGGTGAACACGGGGGCGACCCCCGAGGAGCCGGTGCGCGATAGCGCCGACGTCCGCTGTTTCATGACCGCCGCGTGACAACGCTCGGTCCAGGCGAGCCCTGAGTCGAACGGCCTCTTGGCGGGCGGTGGCGAGCGTGCGCTGCCGGTCTTCTGGCCCGAGCTGGTCGCCGACGAGGAGTTCCAAGGACGTCAGCACGGTGGTGAGCGGGGTATACAGGTCGTGGGCGGTTGCCTCCAGGAGTGTGCGCTCACGCTGTTCCGAGGAGCGTAGCGCCGCGAACACGTCCCCCAGGCGCCGAAGCATGGAGTCAAACGCGTCCGCGAGGACCCTCACTTCGACCACGGTGGACGTGCTTTGCACTCGCTCCTGAAGATCCGACGTTGCGCTGATGCGCGTCACGCGATCCGCCAACGCGGACAGCGGGCGTGCCAGGTCGCCCGCTGTCCACGCTCCGACAGCCCAAGCCAGTAGCAGCAGAACGCCGGTGACATCGGCGATGATCTGCTCCAATCGCGCCAACGGCTGGCCGACGAAGGCAAACGCGTTCGCGTAGACCACGACCCAGCCGCCCGTCGCGACCCTTCGCGCCACGACCAGGGTAGACCCCGACCAATGCAGGCCGGCGCGTCGCGGAGCGGACAGCGCCAAGGTTGACCCCCGGTGGGCCAGAAGCTGCCCCGCGCCGCCGTACGCGGCCACCGAGACTCCTGCGGGCAGGTGGGCCGGTAGCTGGGCCCGAACGTGCCAGATTCGCGCGGCAACCGTTGCGTCGCGCCCGAGGCTCAGGGCGAAGTCGTGACGCAGGACCGCCCGTAGGATGACCACGTCCGCCGCCGACGCGACGACGAGGACGATGGAGACCAGTGCCAGGAGCGTCAGGGTGAGGCGCGTGCTAAGGTGCATCGTCCCGCAGCCTGTAGCCGACTCCCCGCACGGTTTCGAGCATGCGCGACCCCTCGGCCTCCAGTTTCCGTCTCAGGTACCCTACGTACACCTCGAGAACGCCTTCGCCGACGTCGGTATCATAGCCCCACACATGGGTCAGGATCTGGTCACGCGTCAGAACGTGGCCGGCGTTTCGCATGAAGTAGACAAGCAGGTCCATCTCCCTTCGTGTGAGATCGAGCGGCTCATCCGCTCGCCTCGCCTGCATCGTGTCGAGATCGACCGTCACGCTGCCGACGCGCAGGCGGCGCGCGGTACCGGCTGGGGTGCGGCGTGCCACGGCACGAATGCGCGCGACCAACTCCCTCATCACGAACGGCTTACCCACGTAGTCGTCGGCGCCCACCTCGAATCCGTGCAGTCGATCCTCGACCGCCGTCCGGACGGTGAGCATGACGACCATGACGCCGCGTTCCTTCAGCCGTACACACACGGCAAAGCCGCTCTCGTCAGGAAGATTGACGTCGACAACCGCAACCTCGGGTGTATAGCGCTCGGCCTCCCGAACGGCGTCTTCGCCCAGTCCCACTGTCATTACATCGAACCCAGCGGCGTGCAGCCCTGTTTGCAGCGTCGCTCGCAGGGCCGCGTCGTCCTCAACAACAAGGACGCGCATAGCCTGTGCCTCCTTAGAAGGTCACCGGGTCGCACGGATCTTCACCAGGCCGTCGTCCACGACCGGGCCCCGCCCTTGGCGTCCGACCAACCGAACGTATCGCGGGACGCCCGCGCGACGAACCACCTGGGTGACGCTGGGCGAGGCCGAAAGGGCGATGGCTGTGCTCCGTCGTGCAAGGCACGGATGCGTCACGCGGCGCCGCTCCTGGGTCCGTCAGTTCGCTTGGCGGTCCGTGTGTGCGGTGCGTGAGGCTGCGGTCCTAGGGTGGGCGGGAAGCTCCTGCGCCTCGAAGGCACTGCCCCGAACGCCCTGCCACCTGACCGTTGGCGTCTCGGGGCGCGGGTGCCGAGCAGCCGTGTCAGGTTGTGGTGGGCATCCGAGAGGGGCGGGGCAGGGCGGTGGCGCGATACGAAGCCGGGAAACCCGCGCATAGGGGGGCGCCCAGGCGCAGGGTTGGTGCACGTTGCCGGTCACCGCTCAAGCCAGGCTGCGCACGGCTTCTCGTCCAAGAACGAGGTCGCCGGCTTGCAGGGCTTCGTCCAGGTGGGCGATGTCGGCACTCCATATCACGGGGATCACCCTAAGGTCCGGCTGGCACACGAGCCATGCCAGCGCTAGGGCGGCAAGGTTGTGACCGGATTCGCGCGCGAAGCGGGTCAGCTTGTCAAAGCGCGACCTGTTCAACGGGTTGTCGTACGCGGCACGAAGGTCCGCGTCTAGCCCCTGAAACCCTGCCTTGGCCACCTTATTGAAGAACCCCTTCGCTTGGGCGCTGTACGGTACCACCGGAAGGTTCCACTCCCTATGGAATGCGGCCATGTCCGCGTCCATGGCGTAGGATGTGGCGTCCGGAATACCGGCCGGGTTCACCTCGGCATAACTCCACATCGGTTGGTTGGCGACAAACCCGGTGAGGCCGTGACATGCCGCATACGACATTGCCGCCCGCATCCGCTCCGTACTCCAGTTGGAGAATCCGTAGTGGCGGATATAGCCCCGATGGCGCAGGTCTTCCATCGTGCTGAAGATGTCTTCCAGCGGCCGCAACGGATCGTCCCGATGAAGCCAATACAGCGGCAGGGTGGCGATCTTGAGCGCTGACCGGCTCGCAAGGCAATCCTGCCGGATCTCGTCGCGGGATAGGCGGGGCGTTTCGATGCTTGACCAGGCTGGGTGACCACCCTTGGTCGCCACTACCACGCGATCCCCGTGGCGACGACTGTGCAGCCACTTTCCGACCAGGGTCTCGCTCGCCCCCTCTCCGCCCGGTACCCAGACGGCGTAGGCGCGTGCCGTGTCGATGAATGTACCGCCCTTGTCGACGAACGCATCCAGAATGCGAAACGACGCCACCTCTGACACCCGGGTACCCATGTGCGCCGACCCGAGGCATAGCACCGAAACGGTCAAGTCGGTGGTCGGAAGTGTGCAGTATCTCACCAGACGCCTCCGTTTCCGCGATTCCAGACCGAAGCGGGTTCATGGGCCACATTCAACGGCGGACCTGTCCACGTCCTGCCGGCCCGACACCGCGTCGACCCCCTTGCGTCATGGGACGTTGATTGCGAATCGGCAGATGCCCGTGCACCTGCCGGGTCACGTCGCCGTCGTGTGGTGAACCCCGCTAGGCTGCAGCAGGTGAGTTTCGCGGGCCTCGACGCAGCCGGGACGCGTTGTTACCTGACCAGCGCCGTGGTCGGGGCACCGACGACCAACGTCCGAGCCCTGCCGAGGTCGGAGAAGTGCGATGGCATCGCGTTGGCGACAGCGCAAGGTACGTTCGGTGGCCCACCGGCAACTGCGTACCTGCGCACGGCCGACGGGTACGACAGGCTGGCCGCGGTGGCCGGGATTGCGGCCGCCTGTCTCCCGTCCTCCTACACGGGCGGCGCCGCATCGACCCAGCGTACGTCTGCATCGCGTCCTTCGGCATCTAGACCTACATCCCGGGACTCGGGCTCCGACCGGTGCCGCTTCGCGAGAGATCCCCAGGGGCGAGACCGAACGGCAAGCGACACCCTCACAGGGTGTCGCTTCGTCAAGCATGGCTTGCTAGGACTTGCTCGCAAACGCCTGGGCGATGGCTTGCGCTCGAGTCAAGGCGGTCTGTTCCTGCGCCGCGGTGAGACCGCCCGTGGACACCGCCTTGGCGAGGTGGGCCTGAATGGGGGCCAGCATGGCCGCAAGAAGGTCTGACGCCGTCTTGCCCTGGCTCGCCGCGACGGCGTCGAGACTCTGTCCGTGGCTTTGGTCCGCGCGAAGCGCCTTCACCGTGATGCCCAGGAACTTTGCGGCTGCCCGCGCCTCTACCCGTCGCGTCTGTGCTGTCGCCAGGCTCCGCACGTTCAGGCTGACGGACAACGCCGCGAGCGGGTTGCGCTCGATCCAGGCGGTGAGGGTCTTGGCCCGGGTCACCGATACCTTTCCGCTCTGCTCGAGGGCCTGCACGCGGGCGAGTTCCGCCGACTGGATGGCTGCGGTCAGTCGACCCTGACTGACTCCGAGGCTCTGCGCCATGTCGCTGACGAACACGGTGGTGGGACCGGACGCGGTCGGCGACGACGCTGCCGCGGCAGCGGCAACGCCAGCGGTCGACACGACGGCCAAGAGCGCTCCGACGAGGGCCAGTCGCTGGATGGCGGTTCGCACTCACTCATCTCCCCTTACAGTCTGTTCTTCACAGACATCGTCGTTGACGCCCCTAAGCACGGACCAAGGGAAACCAAAGACTTTCTTGGCCGACCGCGGACGTACCCAACCTGGGAGCCTCAATGCAGCCCGATGCGCAGACGCCCGCGGGCGCCCGCTGTGGAGCAGCTGTGGAGCAAGGGAACGGGAGGGGCGGGACACCCGGGGGTGGGTGCCCGCCCCTCCCGCTTTTGTTGGGCGACAAGGACCCGGAAGGGGCATCTGGGGGCAGGCGGCATGAGGTGGCGAGGAGCGGGAGCGTGATCGGTGTGGAGGCGGTAGCCGTCTATGACTTTGGGTGTGACCT
>Ga0080006_1158752_pt1 | contig 10256 bp, 8 predicted proteins | sample RS3BMetagenome_FD_69209 | JGI IMG/M metagenome (GOLD analysis project Ga0080006, IMG submission 69209) | Ferric oxide microbial mat and aquatic microbial communities from Rainbow Spring, Yellowstone National Park, USA - RS3B (SPADES... ... | reverse complement strand
TGCCAGCCAAAACCGTATCCACCATAGCCGCCATACCCACCTGGGCGACCTACAGCGCCCGCACCGTAGCCAACGCGCGGACCGCCACCAAATCCGGCTCGAGGATAGCCCCCGCCTCCCCAAAATGCCAAGGCGACATCCAGCTTGTCCTCGTCACTTTGACTCATCGTTCGGGCAAACTGCGCGGGAACGTATTGACGCGGCGACACAACGATTGCCTCGTTGCCTGAGATGCGTTCCACCAGCCCGATGTGATGGCCGTAAGGGGTGCGAAACTGGACCCACTGTCCGACGTGTTGCTCACACTGTGCCTTTGTGCACATGTTGTCACCTCCTCCTTACCCGTTTATTGTACGGTGGACGGAGGGCGTGCATCACGGCCAATGAAGGGTGTCATTGGCCTATGGTCCAGGCGTGCGCGCTTCCTGGGCGCTCTGAGTCAAGGTGCCTTTGTCACGATGACTTGAACGACGGCGGTGTCCGCATCTGGGGACAAGCTGCTATACCCCGGCGGAACGATCGCGTACGAATACGTGCCGGGAGCGGTCAGGTGAACTACATTGTCAAGCACTTGGGCGGCTTGATAGAGACTCAATTTGGCGCCCGGCGGCGCGGCGTACACAGAGATCCCAGAGAAGGCCCCTTGCTCGCTGATGCTTCCTAGCATATGACGCACGGCCTGCGAGTTCATCGGTACGAACGAGAGCGTGTCGCCAACGTGCGCGTGAACGACTGCCGGTCCGAGCTCCGCGATGCGCTTGACTTCGTTTGCGCCATGGAGTGTCCAGCCCATGACAAATGGCACCGGATGAGTGGTCCCACCCAGCAACGCCGGTAGGGGCTCAGTGGTTATGCGGGCCGTGCTCGTGCTGCTGACGAGTTCCGTCGCCAGCAGGTTCAGACCCGCCACGCGGACCTGACTGCCACTGACCGTAAGCGAAGTGAGTCCGACCACAGTGGGCAGTTGGGCGACGACTTGCGCCGAGGTGCGCGTCACCTGCAGCGTATACACGTGCGTCATCAAGGCGGTCGCCGCATCGACGATGAAGCCAAGACTGACCGTTGTACCGATCTTGGTCGGATGTCCGATGACGATCTGCTGGATCGCAAATGCATTTTGCGTCTGGCCGATATACAGCGGCGTCCAGCCGTCAGACATACGCTTGGCGACCAGCATCCACGGGGTGGGTTGTGACGGGGACCAGGCGGTCGTGGCGACGGCATACTCCGTCCCTTGCATGTTCCAGGCCTTGTGCATGGCCAGTTTCGTGCCAGCCGGAATGAGTTCCTGCAAGATCGGTTGCGTCCAGGCTGAGCTGGTCTGCGCGTGCGATACAGACATCAGGTTCGCGGGCACCATCACGGCGAACAGCGCCGTCGCTGCCACTTTCCCAAGGCGAATCCAGCGGTTGTACTTCATCCTCATCTCCCCATCCCTTTGGCACAGTTTCTTCAGCAGATATGGACGATCTGGAGTCTCCTTTGGTTACGGAGCGACCATATCCTGGACAGGGACGATTTGCACTGCCCCTGTGCGGCGCGATCGAAGCTCGATGCCGCCGGCCGCGAGCGAACGCGGGCTGATCGTCAGTCGCTTCGGCATGCCCAGTAAGTCAGCATCCTGAAACTTGCGACCGGCACTGGCGTCGCGATCGTCCCAGAGCACGTGGTCTGCAAGCGACGCGTACACGCGCTCGGCCACTGCGATCACCTCCGAACTCGTCCCCACCGTCACGAGGTGCGCAGCATATGGCGCCACACTCTCCGGCCAGATGATCCCGGCTGCGTCGTGATTGGCTTCGATCACGCACGCCAGCATGCGGGAGATTCCGATGCCATAGCATCCCATCACCACTGGACGCCGAACGCCAGATGAGTCGGTAAAGCTTGCATGCATGGGCAAACTGTACTGACTGCCAAGTTGAAAAATATTGCCGACCTCGATGCCTCGTACAGCGCGAACTGGTTCGCCGCACTGAAGACACCTGGTTTCATCGCCACCGCAGACTTGGTAGACTTCTCGATTGGTCGCGCGATGGCAGGCATCGCATAGAAGTAACGTGTCTTCGCCGCACTCGGCCAACATCATGAACTCATGGGCCACGCCGCCGCCCATCATGCCCGTATCAGAGTTCACTTGCAACACGTCGATACCGCACCGCGTGTAGAATGCGACGTACGCCTTCTTCACCTTTTCGTAGTACGCGTCGAGATCACCCTCGTCTGCGTGGAAGCTGTAGGCGTCTTTCATAATAAACTCGCGCAAGCGAATGAGTCCGCCGCGCGGACGGGCTTCATCACGAAACTTGGTCTGTATCTGATAGACCATCATGGGCAACTGCCGATGCGATTCAATGACGTGTCGGGCCATGTCCGTCACGGCCTCTTCATGCGTCATCGCCAGCACCAGGTCCTGTCCGCCGCGGTCTTGAAAGCGACTGAGCGACTCATCTACGGTGTGGTACCGTCCTGTCTCACGCCAGATCGAGGCGGGGTGGACGAGGGGCAAAAGCACTTCCTGGCCCTCAATTCGATTCATCTCTTCACGGGCCATGGTCGCGATTCGCTGTAAGGCACGCCAGCCCAGTGGCGTCAGACCGTAGATTCCGCTCGCGAGCTGGCGAATCATGCCACTGCGAAGCAACAACCGATGACTCGTTAATTCCGCTTCGGCTGGCGTCTCGTGTTCCGTTTTCAGCATCATGGACGACATCTTCATTCCGACTCCCCCTCCAGCAACATAGCAAAACCCCGCCCTAGAAAAGGGCGGGGTTGAACCGCGGTACCACCTTCATTGATCCGAGACATGCTGTCCGGACCCACTCTTCGCGTCGCTACACTCCACAGTGGTGCGATCGCGTTTGCCTTCAGATAACCGCAAGGCGGGCGGTGCGACTCTTCGCCGCAGGCTCAGGGATGGGTTCCACGCAAGGCGCCGACCAACCTCTCATCCTTGCAGTTGGCTTTCTGAACGACGCGGTAGCGTGTACTGGTTCCGTCATGGCCGATTACACGCAGTGTAGCGCGGGGAGAGACAATTTGTCAACTCGCTCGCCGCCAAGCAGCCTCTACGGGGGGCAGGACTGCGCGCGGGCTGCAACGCCGCTGATCAGGTGCTCACCTCGTCTTTAGGTGCCGCAGCCTTCGACTCGTATTCTTTGAGAAAGTAATCGAGGTTTCGCTTGCGAATCTGAATGTCTTGGTACCAGCGTTCAAGTTCCACATGACCGGTGTCGGTCAGCGTGTACATCTTTTTGGCGGGTCCCGGCTCCTCCGTGTTCCAGGATGAGGAGACAGCGCCGCGGTCCTCCAGATCCTTCAATACGCGGTAGATAGCACCGCTGTCGATGTTCCATTCGTCCGGAAGAATGTCTTGCAGTCGATTCCACAAGGCACCGCCGTGCGCCGGTCCATCGCGTAGATAAAGCAACAAAAATGCTGGCAAATGGCGGTTTTGCTTCGGATTGAACGTCATGCACAAGTCCTCCTGCATACAGGGGTCCCCTCTCACTTGGAAAGGGGACCCCTCTGAAATGGATCACAATCGCTTTACTATATCACTCAGGCTTTGGTTCCCGCAAATTCGCGTTTGCGCTCTTCGATCTGTGCAAAGGCCTGAGCGGGTAGGGGCTTTTCGCCACCGATTAAACGAGCGTTCAAGATGAGTTCCGCAGCCTCGTCGAGTGTGGACAAGAGTTGCGCGGTGTCCACAGGGGATTTGGAAAACGCCAGCACGCCGTGATTGGCCAGCAGGACAGCCGAGACGCCCGGGTGTGATGTCACTGCGTCGACAATTCCTTGTACCGATGCGGTCGACCCCCGTGGCGCCCAGGGAATGACCGGCGCCGGCTCCGTCATGCCAAATCGCATCAGGGGTTCGTACACGACCGGAATCGGTTCATGCGCTACGGCAAATGCGGTAGCATGAGGTGCATGGGTATGGATGATTCCGCCGACCGCTGAACGTGCGCGATAGACAGCCGCATGCATCTCGATGATCTCGGCCTGCGCCGGCATCACTTCGCCCTCGAGCACTGTGCCGTCCGTTCGGATGACAGCAAAGCTGTTGTCGTCAAGATTGGCCACGTTGCCCCCGCGCGTCATGAGCATCGTGTCCTCAGAGAGGCGGGCAGACAGGTTCGCGTGATGTCCACGAAACATCAGTCCTGCATCGCGAAGCGAACTGGCGGATTGAATCAACGCCGCCTTGGCCTCTTTCAATGTCATCCATTCCATCATGATCGCCTCCTATGCTGTTATAAACAACATACTGTATGATACAGCATATTGTTTAGGGTGTCAACTGCCGCACGCCACGACGTGCCGGAGGTATGGCCCTAGATGTGAAGGATGAAGGAGAAGGGGGAAGGGGGAAGCGGAGAAAAGCGGACACTGGTCAGGGAAACGTCAGGATCCTGAGGCATGGTAAAGAAGCATCAGTCGCTTTGTGGCACTTCGAATACCCGCGCATCAGGGGCTCCATAACCTGATGCGTTTCTAACCCTATGGTCCACCTTACTTCAAGTCTCAAAATCAGACTACCGCCACCGATCGGCGCATGTGGGTCACTTACCTTCATTGCAGGAGGAGATCGCAGTACAAACCACCTCAGTGGTCAGGGTTCCACGATTCTGAAAATGAGAGCTTATTTGCAAGGTTGTCATCAGCCTTGCTTGCTAGACTCAGTTCAGAGCAGATCCCGCGATGCGAGATCGAGCGTCAGGAGGTGTTACGGACATGGCCAAAATCAGTACACGTTTGATGAGTCTGTGCGCGGCCGCGGTGACGACCGTCTATGCGGCCGGGTACATCGTGACCATGCCGTCTGCACAGGCCAACACCAGCAGTATGCCCGATCTCGGCGGCACCACTCCATCCCAAAGCACACCCGGTGCGGCGGCGAAAGCATTCGCGTCACACCCGCCGTCGACATCCACGCATCCGGTTGCCCAGCACCCGCGTCACCCGCATCCGAAGAGCAACACGGGATCGACCGGGAATTCCGGGACGAAAACCGCAGCGGCTTCTGCCAGCTCGGGCGCCAAGAAGCCGGCCACGACATCGCGCGGCACGGCGGCCAAGACCACGGCCAAGACGGCGCAATACAAGGATGGCGTCTACACCGGCGTGGGCTCCAATCCTTACGGGTCGCTGGCCCTGTCTGTGGCGATCCGCGGAGGGAAGATCGCATCGGTCACGATCAACCAATATAGCATGCACTATTCGCAATCGGTCATCGACCCGCAACTTCCCCAAGAGGCTGTATCCATGCAAACATGGAGGATCTATATCGTATCGGGTGCGACCGCAAGTACGTACAATTTTGCGGAGGCCCTCTATCAAGCCCTGCAAAAAGCTAAAGCGTGAGGTGATGGACGTGACGCCGATTCGGCACTATGAGCAGTCCCGTTTGCTAATGGGGACGTTGGTATCGATTGAGGTGGTGGGCCCGGGCAGCGAGACCAAGCGGCGAGATGCGGCAGCTTGTGCCTTTGAGACGATAGGGTTTGTCGAAGCAGCTTGTAGCCGTTTCGACGAGTCGAGTGCGCTACGCACGTTGTGCCGTCATCCTGGTGAGTGGCTGCAAGTGCCCGATGTCCTGTTTGAAGCGATCCGTGTCGCCCTCGAGATGAGTGAACTGACCCATGGCGTGTTTGATCCGACAGTGGGGGCAGCACTGGTTCGGCATGGATTTACGCGTCATTACTTGACGGGGGAGGAAACTGGAGGAGCGCAGACGCCGGAGGGGGCGAGTTATCGTGATATTGCCCTTGACGAAGCGACTCGCTCCGTGTATCTGGCCAAGCCCTTGCTTTTGGATCTTGGAGCCGTTGCCAAGGGATTGGCCATCGACCTGGCAGCCGCTGCTCTCGAAGGATGGGAGGGTTTTGCGATCAATGCGGGAGGGGATGTGTACGTCCATGGAATTGATCGCACGGGACAGGCCTGGCAGGTGAGCATCCAGGATCCTGCGTCCAAAGAGGGTGTCATTGCGAGCGTTCAGGGAGGCAATATGGCCGTTTGCACATCAGGAAGCTACGAGCGGAGAAGTCCTCTGAATCCTGCGGTGCATCATTTGCTGCGAGCGAGTACAAGTCAACCCGTGACGGATCTGGTCAGTTGCACGGTGATTGGGCCCTTGGCCATGTTGGCGGACGTGGTTTCGACGGCGGCCTATCTTCTCGGTACCGAGCGGGCGCTGGAGTTTGTGGACGACGCGGAACTCGCCGCGCTCTGTGTCGATGAGGCACTGGCTGTAACGATGAACGAATCCATGAGGGGGTATCTCCATTGAGCCGCTTGACTCCATCGCGTCCCACCCCGTCGCGGCTCGCGAAGTTCGCAAAGTCGCCCAAGGGAACGGTCTTGCTGGTGCTGCTCGTCCTGACGCTGATTGCGGCCTTGCGCCCGGCTGATCATGCCGGACTTTTGACTGCAACGGTTTCCATCGTGACGGCCGTGGTGATCGACGTGGGCGTCGCCCTGATATGTGGACGGCGCGCAGGCCTGCCCGATGGCGCGATGATCACGGGGTTGCTGGTCGCGGATGTACTGAGCCACACCACGCCGCTGTATATCGTAGCGGCGACGACGGCCGTTGCCCTGCTGTCCAAGCATGTTCTCAAAGTCGGTCGCAAGCCGGTTTTCAATCCAGCGGCATTGGGGTTGCTTGTCGCTATCTTCGTCTTTAACACGGATCAAAGTTGGTGGGGTAGTCTCGCACTTTTGCCCACCTGGATGATCCTGATAGTCATGGTCGCAGGGGTCTGGATTGCGATCCGGGTCAATAAATTCCCTCAGGTTGCGGCTTTCCTGGGCACGTACTTTGTTTTACTGTTGGCAATGGCGCTGACCCACGTCGGACTACCCACGAACACACCAGCGGATGCCTTGCGGGTCCCCTTTGTCAACACGGCGCTGTTTCTGGCGTTTTTCATGCTGACCGATCCACCAACCTCCCCATCCGGATACGGACACCAAGTGGTCTTCGGGATGTTGGCGGCGTTGGTGGGGACAGCTGTGTTTGCTGCGGTGGGCGGACTCGCGTATCTGCTGATCGGATTGCTTGTTGCCAACGCGTGGCAATCGATCCGCAGTGTGGTGACCAAGCGGCGCACGCGCCAAGACCCGCGATCGTCCGAATCAATGCGCTCGCGTACCGTGCAGCCGTAGTGCGGCGAGCCAAGGGCTAGAGACACGCGCCCGTCTGCTTCCGCGATATGGTATCGTAGACGGAGGTCTCGGAAGCCACGGACATGGGGAGCGTGCCGTTTGATGAACTCGTCTTCCATGATCGCGGCACAAGCCCTGTTTGTGACGGTACTTGTGATTTTCGGGACGGGGACGGTGCTCAGTAAGATCGCCGGTAGGATTCACGTCCCCGATGTCGTTCTCTTTTTGCTCGGCGGAATGGTACTCGGCCCATCCGTTCTAGGCTGGGTTCGGATCGCTCAGGGCAGCACGCTCAATCAGGTCATTGTTCTGTTCGGGGCGTCTTTGATCCTCCTGCACGGCGGAACCATTACATCTTTCGTCAGTTTGCGAAAGGTCTGGCTGACGGTCTCCCTGTTATCCACTGTCGGTGTCCTTATAACGGCGAGCGTCGTGGCGCTCGCAGCGCACTGGATCGCTGGATTGCCCTTTGCGATCTCGTTTCTCTTGGGGGCGCTGTTGGCCTCGACGGATCCGGCCTCACTGATTCCGATTTTTCAACGTCTCCCCATCCGACAGAGGGTGGTCGACACGGTCATCTCTGAGTCCGCATTCACTGATGCCACGGGGGCGATTTTGACCTTTCTCGTGTTGACATTTATCGATGCTCACGGTGGGATCTCTGCAGGCGTCGTCGCCATGGGGTTCTTGCGATTGGCGGTCGGTGGCGTCGTCGTGGGCGGCGTGGTCGGCATTGTCGCGGCGTTCTTGATCGCAGAACACGACAAGGCCCTTTTTCGTGAGTATACGCCGATGATCCTTGTGATGGCCGTTCTCGCGGGGTACGCGATTGCACAGTGGCTAGGGGCCAGCGGCTTCATGAGCGTGTTCGTGACCGGTCTGATGATTGGCAATGCGAAAAGTCTGCGTCTGCCGATTCACGCCCGCGAGCAGCAAGCGATGCATGACTTTATTCATCCCTTGGAATTAAAACTGCGCATGCTGATCTTTGTCTTGCTGGGCAGTCAGGTGAACGTGTCAAGACTTCTTCCCGACCTGCTGCCCGCCGTGTTGGTCGTGCTGGTTTTTATGTTCGTCGCACGTCCGCTGACTGTGCTTGGCTGCTTGCTTCCGGACCGCCGCGCTGGCTTTACGGCAAGCGAGGTGCTCTTCTTCTTCTGGGTGCGAGAAACCGGGGTGATCGCCGCCGCGCTGGTAGGCATCCTGGCTGGCGACCCTATCCTCGACAGCGATGTTCTGGTATCGATCACGTTCGTCGCGATTTTGATGACCTTGCTGATTCAGGCAAGCACGACGGCGTTCGTGGCAAAAAGCCTACGACTTGGACGCGAGCCTTTGGAGACGAGCCTTGACCCTTGACAATGCCGCATGTACTCTTCCCGACTATCCACGAAAAACGCGCAACACCTGTTCTGTGATGCTGACCGGGAGGATGAAAAGCAAAACTTCATCTCCCACTTCGAGCCGCGTTTGCCCGTTTGGCGCCACGACTTCGCCGCCGCGTTCAATCGATACCAGCACGGCCCCTCGCTGCAGGCGCAGATCGGCAAGGGTCTTGCCAGCCGCCTCGCTTTGTGGGGTCAGCCGCACAGAGGTAAATTGTCCGGGTTCGTGCATCTCACGCTGAACCTGACGCACGCGTGCGTTCAAGGTGGTCGTATGAAGGGTGGACGCATTGTAAGACCGGACGACATCTCGCTGAGTCAGGACCCCTACGACCCTCTGCCTGGCCGTGTCGACGACAGGCAGCAGATCGGTATCGTGTAAGCTGAACAGGCGCAACGCGTCCTCCAGATTCTGATCCGGGCGAACCGTTGGCGTGCTCGCCGCGAGGAGATCTGCGATGGGGGCTGTGAGATCGCCTTGGTCGAGCTTCTCGCGAAGATCGGCCAGCGAGAGGACACCCGCCAGTCGTCCTTGGGCATCGATGACCACGGTTTCGTGATCCCGCGACAACGTCAGCACGTGAAATGCCTTTTCTACAGAGTCGCTCAGTTCGATGGACGCTTCGAGCGGCTCCATGGCCATACTCACACGGATGCGCTCGGTTGGTCGCACCTCGTTGCCGCTGAGAATGCGAATGCCGCGCCGAGCCAGTTTGACGGTGTACATCGAGTCCCTAGACAAGACGCCATGGACGACATAGGCTGTGACACAGGCAGCCATGACGACCGGTGTCAGTTGGTAGTCGCCTGTGACCTCGAGCAAAATCGTGATAGCGACGAACGGTGCCTGCGCTGCCGCGGCAAAAATGGCGCCCATGCCGGCGATCGCGTAGATCTGTGGATGCGGGATCAGTCCCGGAACGATCTTTTGCAGACCCTCTCCGAATGCGCCGCCGACCATCGATCCGAGGAACAGAGACGGGGCAAAGACGCCGCCGGACCCGCCGGATCCGACGGTGGTCAGCGTCGCGATGTATTTGGAGATGAACAGCACGAGTAGCAGGCCGATCGCCAACTGCCCTGACAGCGCTGCCCGAATGCCGGCGTAACCGACTCCGAGCACTTGCGGAAACAAGAGCCCCAGCGCTCCGACCGCCAATCCCCCGAGCGAAGACTTGACCCAAAAGGGCACGGTCCAGTTGTGAAAGACGTCTTCAACCCAAGTCAAGCCGCGCGAGTAGGCGAGTCCCAGAAAGCCGGCGATGCCCCCCAAGACGATCATGAATAGCAGGGCGATCGGATGCATGACGTGAAACGGGGCGGTTTGCAGTGGGGGCTGACTGCCCATGATGGCATCGAAGACGGTAGCGCCTGTTACGGCCGAGAGGAAGATGGGCATGATCGCGCCCATGGAGTAACTTCCGAGAATGACTTCGAGACCAAAAAATCCGCCGGCGATCGGGGCGTTGAATGTGGCGGCGATGCCGGCGGCTGAACCGCAGGCAAGCAGGAGCGAGGTGTACTTGTCCGACAACCGCAACGACTGCCCCAAGATCGAGCCGAAGGCGCCGCCGATCAAGGCGATCGGTCCCTCCCGACCGACCGATCCCCCTGCGCCAATGGTCAAGGCGGGTGCGAGAATGCCGAAAAACGCTACCCGTGGCCGAATCTTGCCGCCGCGCAAGGCGAGCGACTCGA
>Ga0080006_1216054_pt1 | contig 10260 bp, 8 predicted proteins | sample RS3BMetagenome_FD_69209 | JGI IMG/M metagenome (GOLD analysis project Ga0080006, IMG submission 69209) | Ferric oxide microbial mat and aquatic microbial communities from Rainbow Spring, Yellowstone National Park, USA - RS3B (SPADES... ... | reverse complement strand
GATCTTTGTCTGGACTTTTTCAACTTTGAATCCCAATAGGCCTCAACTGAGTAGGCGTATTAATTATTGCCAATGATTCGATATCTCTTAAATGCCGTAGTGTATATATACGCTATATGTCAACAAAGCACCAAAGTGGTGGATTGATTAACAAGATAATGATTAAAGTGGGAAAATAATGAAAGTTGAGCAGTAAATTACCCTAAAATAAATGATCTAGTGTCCAAAAACTATGGGAATTTAGGCTTAACTCATAAATTATGACTTTAAATTAAACAGCTTTTAAAGGTTTAACTTGCTCAATTGATTTACAACAGTTGCAGTTACTTATGGGGGAGCAGTCTTTTCGCTTGAACGGTTTTAGGACATTTAGCGCTATGTTTTTCAGATGAGTCACATGCTGGGCAATATGAAATTTCATCGCTCGGAGGGGTCCAAAGTGGGCCCCCACAGATTTTGCAACGTTGATTATATTGCGAACATGTCCACCCGCTATATCGTTTAGAACTTAGTGGACAACCCCTTTTGTTACATACCGCCCAATTGTCATCAATTTCGAAAGCATCGACAGGACATACTTGTACGCACAGCATACAGTCATTGCACATAATGGGATCTACAAAATATCCAACGATAAAACTCTCGCTTTGATGTATTGCTCTTTGAGGACATGCAAATTCACATGCCCCACAACCTATGCATGCGCTGTTAATTAGTAACGCCATAAATATCTCCCTGTATCAGGAAGTTATTTCTCCTAAACTTGAAGCTGAATCCAAAAAGTGCTGGATGGTTTCAGCAAATCTAAACACCTTATCCACGGCAACCTGATCTTTTCCCTGGATCTTTAATGGAAATCCAGCCATAGTTAAAGCATTAAAAGTATTTGAACCGGTGGCCTTAGAATTAGCTTGAATGTTTTTAAACATCTCTAAATATGTAGGAAGTTGCCCTGTGACAAAAGCTTCCACGTCAGAGTCATCAAAGCTTTCCACTTCACCTTCAAAGCTAACTTCATAATTATCAAAATTAATCACGTAGCGTTTTATAGCATTTGCACCAACTATTTCAAACCCCATCTTTAAAACAGCAAATCCTAAAGACTTCTCAGATAAAGTTTCATTTGCGGCTTTAACTAGCGCCTTAAAAAATTCCTCAGACGGGAACTTAATTTGGGTCCTAGTTTCGCTTATCATTTATCCTCCTTTTTAGTTATTTGTTTTACCCTTTCACAACGCGACATCAGACAACAAAGCTTTAGCTAGATTGATCCTGTCCCTTCTGGGAAGACCTGCTTTGTCACACCTGGCTAAATATTCTTCTACAATTCGTTGACGTAATATATCTGCAGCAAAGGCTCCAATCTCTTCTGCTTTTTTTACTCCACCAGCGGCCAAAATGGCCATTGGCTCAACCACTTCAGGTGTTGTAAAAAGTACAGTCATGAGTTCTTCACCTCGATCTAAATATTTGTGAAAATCTTCGGCCATGGATGGATCTCTCTCTAATCGATACTTTAAGTGCATGGTTCCGTAAGCTACATGTCTAGCTTCATCTTGCATACAGAGCCTAAATATTTTCTTTTCAACATCTGAAGGTGCCAAGAATTCACCAGCCCTAAATATTGACAGAACAACGCCCTCACCTAAAAGATGCATTAATGCAGAACCTTCATCATAACTTTGAGCATCCAGAATCAGCTTCAAAAACTGCTCAACGACTGCCTTTGCTTTTCCTAGACCCCCGCCATTTGCTAAGGCCCTTTTTCTGAACACCTCTGTGTGCCTGGCTTCATCCATTATTTGGGTGCATAAAAACATCTTTGCTTCCACAAAATCGTGATTAATTCGCCACAACCACTTAGCCGGGAAATCCGACGCTACCATTTCAACTTCTGACAGCAGGGTAGCAAGCTGACAAATTGAATGCTCTATATCTTTAGGTAATTCAGGTAACTCATTCCACGGAATATCCCTAGTTGCACTCCACTGCCTGCTAACAGCTTCTTCGTATAAGTCCAACAAATTATCTGACCATACTTCCATTTTTGAATTAACCGTATATCCCATATCTGGAACATCAGGATCAATATCTGCACCTCGTGGTGCCATAGTACGTAATTTTGGATAATCTGGAACATCTCCGTAGGTTCCATAAGAAATATCTCGTAAAGTTAGCCCAATTTTGCTAGGTGTTGGTTTAGTACCCCACTCACTTTTTGTATCCTTTAACCAGCCAAGATCAAATTCACCTTTTTTGGCTCTTTCTACATAATCCAGATCTAGCTTTACTTTGCTGTCAGTCATTTGACCTCCTTTAAATTATTCAGTTCGTCCCTTAACGAATTCCATAGGCTCTAGTATTAAGTATAACAGTTTGTCAAATCAGACACCTAACCTATAGTATCTATCTATACGTTGTATTTCTCTTTAAACGCGGCTTTTATAGTTATGCATTAAAAATGCTTCAGTAGCTTAACCATCATTTAAAAAACAATCCTTAACGGATTAAAGTCGTCTTGGCCTAAAATTCCGCACAGCTTTAAAATGCTTTGAGAAAACTTTTTACGCAAAGGATTAGAAAATACCAACAAGTGCTAAAGTAAGTCATTTATGCCTCATCAGACACTAAATTAATTAAATGTAACCGTATTTAAATTAATTTTTATCTACAGATATTGCCTTTTGAACCCACTTATCAGACCCTATGGCTATCCTGGGCACCTTTTAATTGTAACCCTAAAGCTTTAGCTAATAGTTACATTTAAGAAAGTCTGAACACTTCAATAATAAAGCCCTAACAGACAGCATCTCATTTTACTGTATTTTAATGACGATCTGACTATTGTCTAAGGGATTAATTGTTAGACTCTGGAAAGCTTAGCTATCTCTGGATACCTAAGATAAAACCTCAAAGGTACTTTTTAAACAAATACTTAAGTACTTAAAACAACGCGAGTTTCTAAAAGGTCTTTAACATTTACTTCACCCTAAATTTGTTGGCTGTTTGTTTTCCCTTGTCATACCCACAAATTTATATGTCAGGTTTTTAATCTCTTTTGACTAATTTAAAGAAACTCCATTATTAACACTTTAGCTTTATTATAAAGTGTATGACTAATGAAGTGATGCCGGCTTGATTATTCAAAAGATACGCTTTGCTTAAAACCAATTTAAAACAATGTGTCTAGGTTAAATTAAAAGCGTGCCTATCAAGCTTTAACGTAACATATTAAGCAAAACCTTTTAGGTTTAAAACATTTTTAACCAAAAAGCTTTTAATTTAGACTCTCATTAATAAATCCTGACAATTTTGGTTTCTTTGATACCGTAGTAGCTTTTGAAATAACCACCTAATTTTAAACTAAGTTTTAAAGTGAGAATCTAGTCCAAGCATTTAAACCTTAGGAAAAAAGCAAGACCTAACAGACTAATGAAAATAAACCAAGGGCCTTTAAAAAACCAAAATTGCTGCATAAAATCTTTTAAGTTGCTAAATAACCCTTAGCTTTACCCTTTAATTTTTTAAAAAGTATTAAGGTTTACCACGTACCCACAATGTTAATCTAGAAAAATACGACCATTTTGAGCCTTGGTATTTCTAAAGTTTAAGTTTTAAGTCTTTGCCGCAGTTTATAAATTTGAAAAATGATTAACCCGCTTCTAAATCAGCCGCTAGTTTTCTTAAAACCGTTCTAATTAATGCATTTGAGAGTTTGCGTTGAGTTTCTAAATTAAAGGATTCGCTGTAATCCGGTATCCTAATACTGCCTTTTAAATAAAGCTCGCAGCGATCATCATCAATTAAAACTGCTTTACTAATTAAATCCGCGTGAATATTTAAATTAGATACTGTAATAGCTTCAAAGGAAATACCAAAGTATTTTACCTTCTTATCATCCTTATCATCAGATAATTGCTGGTCAGATTTAAAATAATTTGAAATTGCATCCTTAGTTGCAGGTTTAACCACGCAGTCTAACTTTGATGGTTCCCAGCTTGGTAAAAGGGCATTTAAGGAAAATCTTAGGGAGTCAATATCAGTCAAAGTTGTTAAAAACAAATTTGTCAACACTGTTTCTGAATTAAGCACTTTAATGAGACTGTTAAAATCTTTTTCAATCTGTATCCAATCAGATATATCAATTGCCCTCCTTACTTTTCGGTGAGTTGTTTCTGGAACAGAAAAACTGCCAGATTCCAGCAGTTTGTCTTTATCTAATAAATCCTGAAGTGTTGTTTGCTCCAGAATTTTTCTCACAGCTGCTGTTGCTGAAGACCAAATATCATGTAACGGGCAAACAGAATCCCATCTGCAGGGCCCATCCCCTAGCGAACAGCTATCAGCTTTAAGGGGGCCTTCCCCAGCCTCAATTATTTCTATCATCTTTATCTTGTCAGGAGACTTTGTTAGCTTATATCCACCTTCTTTGCCTGATTTTGACTCAGCTATACCAGTTTTAACAAGGTCATTTAAGATTTGAGAAGCATAAGTCTGAGGAACCCCCATTTCAGCCACAACTTCCCTAATTTTGCGTTGAGACCCATTTTCATACGCCCTTGCTAGCGACAGAGCTGATCTAACCACGTAATCGCCTCGTTTAGATAGTAATAAATTCATACTTTAATAATAGTTTATTACTTGACATTTAGTTGGTAATGTTATTTAATGAGTATTAAGGTATAGTAAATTACTAAACGTAATGTAGCTAGCTGTAGTAAAGGAGATAAAATGACCGTAGCCCAGGAGAAACAAATAATTGAAACTGATCAATACAGTATTAACTTCCAAGATTATGATCCAATAAGCCAAGCAGTACACCTAAGACCTAGAAATAAAGAACATATAACTGAAAGATTCAATGACACCGACCCCAAAAAAACATGGGAACTAAGCAAAAACAAGCGTATTAAGGCAATTTTAAAAGATAGAAGAATTCAATTCTTATTAATACTTCCCAATCAAATAATTTTCTGGATGGTCATAATACTTGGACTGGTCGGAACGGTCGTTCCCGGACTTAATTTTGGAACTGCTATCACCTGGTACCTTTGGTTTTGTGTGGTGTTTGTCATGATGGTAGTAGTTGGGAGGGCTTGGTGTGCAATGTGTCCATTCGGCGGTTTTGCAGAATGGCTACAGAGAAAAACTTTTTGGCAGCGCACCCAAAAGGCATTGGGTCTAGGAAAAAAGTTTCCAGAACCACTAGCTCGTTGGGGTTTTTTGCTCTCAGTTGCAACTTTTTTAATTCTGACATGGATAGAAGAGTACTTTAATATTGCAGGACCAGGAGCACCATCTGCAACAGCTTGGATGGTGGTTGGAATCGTGACAACCGCTGTTGCGTTTTTTCTGATTTTTGAAAGAAGAACCTTCTGTCGATACCTTTGTCCACTTACAGCATTAATTGGCTCCATTGGTGCAACAGGCTCTGTTGCTGGTTTTAGGACAAAAGACCGCAATATCTGCTTGGAATGCAAAACAAAAGACTGTATGCGTGGTGGAGAAGACGGGTATGGTTGTCCTTGGTACACTTGGCCCGGAAGCGCTGATTCAAATTTGAGTTGTGGGCTTTGCACCGAATGCTACAAGGCCTGTCCTTCTGACAATATTGGCTTATTCTTACAACGACCCTTAACCTCAGTTATAGCTCCTAAAAGACGTAGAGTAGACATTGCCATTGCAGTACTACTTCTGTGGGGTTTGGTTATCTTCCAGCAATTTAATGCAACTAACGTCTATAGCAATATAGATAACTGGCTAAATGCAAAAATGCACTTCCCGCAATATCCTAATCCTGTTGATTATATTGGCATAATAGGGCTCGTAGCATTAATTACTGGAGCCCTTATATTGGCAGCAGGATTTGCCTTTGGCAAAAAGGATGCAGCTACTTATAAAGCCTCTTCTTCAGTTATGGCAACGCCTAAAAAGTCACTATTATCCAAACGCCCTAAAGTACTGGCCTATTTACTACCAATAAGTTATGGATTAATTCCGGTTATTGGATCAGATTATTTTGCAAGACAGTTACCAAAGTTTTTTAAGCATGTATTAAGGCTTATCCCTTCAATTGGAGCTTGGTTTGGTGCAGGGTCTACACATTCATCACTGTATCACACACGGATTTTAAGTGATCCTTCAATTGTAATTGCACAAATTGTAGTTATAGCGTTAGGAACCTTGGCTTCACTTTGGGCAATGAACAAAATCTTTAACAGGGACTTAAAACCACTAGCAAGAAATGAAATTGCAATGAGACTTTCAGTTTCTCTGATCGTGCTTGCTTGTGGCTTTGTATGTGGTTTCTTGTATTACATAATGCACGCGGCATCTTAAGAGAAAAGGAGATTAAAAAATGACATTGACAAACCAGACTAAAACAGAAAATCAAACTTTTAACTTCCCAAAGGCAACAGTACTTTCAGACAGATGCGCTGGATGTGAAGAATGTCTTATCCGATGCCCTACTCAAGCAATAGAAATGGACAATTTTTCCTGGACTGTGGTGGTAAATGAAGAACTTTGCGTAGGGTGTTTACAATGTGTAAGAACTTGTCCTTTTGCAGCAATAGAAATTGAATCAGATAATTTAAGCAAAAAAAGAGTCGAGCTTAGCTTTTATCATCCTAAAAACCTGCTATTTGATAAATCTGAAACAAGGCGCGGTATTACAAATTGGAAAGATGCATTAGAAGAAGCCTCACGCTGCATCGGATGTCCGGATCCAACATGTGTAAGAGGATGTCCAACGCATAACGATATCCCAGGATTCATAGCTGCACTTAGAGAAGGAAATTTGAACAAGGCACAAGAAATACTAGCTAAGACAACAGTGCTTCCAGATGTTTGCTCTAGAGTTTGTGATCAAGCCTTGCAATGTGAAGGCGCTTGCACTTGGGCTCTTGCTGGCTATGAACCTGTTGCAATTGGAGCACTAGAGCGCTTTATAACAGAGAATTCAAATATAGCTCCAGTTGAACAAAAATCAGACAAAGGTGCTGGATTAAACATTGCAATAATAGGAGCAGGTCCTGCAGGAGCTTCAGCAGCTTGTGAACTTGTTAAAAATGGAGCAAGCGTGACTATATTCGAAAAGAGCGACAAACCTGGGGGCTTAATGCGCACCGGCATACCAGAATTCACACTGCCTCACAGCATTAGTCAAAGGGTATGGGATTGCTTAAAGGTATCCAAAGGGGTTAAATTTGAATTTGGGAAAGAAATAAACATAAACGAACTTGATAGCCTTAAGGATCAATATGATGCTGTAATTCTTGCTATAGGGGCTCAAACTCCATTAAAACTACCTGTTGCAGGATCTGATTTAGAGGGAATCGTAGATGCCCTTGAGTTTTTAGAAAAAGCAGATACTTGCTTAAAAGAAAAGCGCAATATCACTGAGATGTATCCCGAGGTCTTTGAAGACTTTAAAAGAAACTCAAAAGATTCTAATTTACAACCAATGATATTAGTTCTAGGTGCAGGAAACACTGCTATGGACGTTGCTAGAATTGCAAGGCGACTTGGAGCTAATGCACTTTGTATTGACTGGATGAGTCAAGAGTTTGCGCCAGTTAGGCCTGATGAATTAGATGAGGCCAAACTAGAAGGGGTTGAAATTAAATTTAATACAACGGTGTCTTGCTTTGTAGGTGAAAAATTTGTCAAAGCTGCCAAACTTTCATTAACTGAACAAAAAGATGCTACCAAGTTACCAAAAATCATTAAACAAAACGCAATTGAACTAAAAGTTGACCTAGTTGTAATGGCAATGGGATTTAGATTAGATAAGCAGCTTCAAAATAAATTTTCTGAGCTACCTTATAGAAAAACCGTTCCTGAAATGATTGACAGAACTTGGCAGGCAAGCGGCATTACAGCAATAAAGAAAGTTAAATGGGCAAGAGGTCAGTCGGTGGGGAATTTAAGCATTGCACGAGAAAATGCACGTCTCAGAGCTGGATTTCCAATTGTGGATAATGTTTGGGTAGTCGGGGATGCCTTAATTGGTCCTTCAACAGTAGTTGAGGCCATGGCACACGGTAAAAATGCGGCAATTTCTATAATAAATCACTTAGGTCATAAGGACTTAAAGCCTTCAGTTAAAACAAAAGTAAAGGTGCTAGTTGCCTACGATTCAAGATCAGGAAATACTAAAGATCTAGCTGAATCCTTGGTTTCTGATTTACCAGATGATATTTACGAGTCAGCCGTGCTACCAATTTTAAAAATAGGATTAAGAGAAATCGTAGCAACTGACATTTTAATTTTAGGCACCTGGGTTCAAGGGATGATATTGGCAAATGTGAAACCAGCTAAGACCACTTTAAATTGGATTAAAACTATTAATGATTTTGGAAATAAACCAATTATTTGTTTTGTAACTTACGGTGTTAACCCGAAAAAGTCTTTAAATATTTTAAGTAAGGAGCTCACTAACAGACACGGTAATGTAATTTATAAAGAAGCTATAAAGGCAAGTCAAACTAAGTTAAAAATGCCTAAATTTAAAAAGCAAGTTACCCAGCTTATTAATCAGTATTTTGAATAATAGAGCTTAATTAAAAGTAACTTTAAATAATTTCGCTAACAATTATTAGCACAAAAAGAGCCTGCTAAGTTAAAAATCAAATCAGAGGTAAGTATTTTAAAAGGTTAAAGGATTTAACTCATTGGCTATTTCAAGTAACCTTTGCCAAAAACCAAGCATAGATTTTCAGGTATTGCATATTATTTAAGTAACCGTGTTACTTTATGCAATGATTTAATTCAATGATCTGAATTTTAATAAAACTGAACTTTAACTACTTTAAAAGTCTTTGGGTTAGTAGCCCTTAGATCAACTCTACAGTATTTACATACATGGCTTCCACTTTCAACTGGTGCTCCACAGTTCGGACAATTCGTTACGAGAACCGAACTATCATCTTTATCTAAAGCTATATCTATAAATATCTTTGTTACGCTTAAAGAAAAGTCTCCAGAATCAATTGATACCGAAACACGAAAACGCATAAGCAAATCATCTGTTTCATAATCACCGTATAATGTTCCGCCATATTCTATTTCAACTGATTTTGGCACAGCATCCAGCGAAGGGTTATGACCTATAATTCCCGCTTGGGCATTAGGCTTAACGTATTGATGAAGCAACTTTAAATCTTGTGTTTTGTGAGCAATAAACATCGCATTTACTGCTTTTGATAAAAAAGTGGTGATATTGCCTGCCGCAGGCCCTAAAGTCGGTATATCCAGGTTACCCTCTTTGCCTGCTTGAGGCGACCAAGTTATAGGTAATGCTTCAACGTTTATTTCAGACATAGTGTAGGTAACATAAGATTTTATGAGCTTTCTTAAGCTGTTGGAGCAGATGCTACCGCAGCTCCACAGTTAGAACAAAACTTTGCACCAGCATTTAAAGCAGCTCCACAGTTAGAGCAAAACTTGGCACCTGATACCGTTGGAGCTTGCTCAGTAGCAGGGGCTCCTTGAGCAACAGCTGGTGCTTGGTTTTGAACCGGGGGTGGCACGCTTTGTCCCATTGTGTTGCTATTCATCATAAATCCCATCATTCCGGACTCAGTTGTTGCTTTACCTTCTTCAATTCCCCTTGCAATATCTAACATTGCCTCCCCTTTAGCATATTCACTAAATGAACCTGCGACCTGCGTATATGCTTTGGCTTCTGATAACTCCCGAAGGCGATTTAAGTCTTCGTCAGGAACATTGACATTTAATTGTGCAAAGCTTGATATAGCAATTCCATAAGGTTGAAGATTATTGTTTGCAGTTTGAAGGGAATTTTGCATTAAAGTATTTTGAATTTCCCCTAAAAACAATATTCCATGCTCTTTTATTAAACCAGGTAGTTCAGCTCGAATTGCTGCTAAAACTTGATCTTGTATCCAGCTTACAATTTGATTCTCGTGATCATATGCACCCGAGCTTCCAACTAGCTTTGTTATAAGTTTTACAGGATCTACAGCCTTAAATGCTAATGTCCCATACGCACGCACAGCTACTATTAATCCGGTAACCGAATCTGTTATGTTATCAACCGAACCACCAAAATAAACATCAGTAATATCTCTGGTAGCCACATAATAAAGCTCAGCATCATAATAAGCATTCCCAGTTAGCCTATCTACAAGCCATCCCAATGCAAGGGAGGCACCGTTGCATCCGAGTGAGCATTAGTGATCTCTCCCAGATGCACCCATTGCTGGGTTCCTCTGCTCGCTTGCGCAAACTTCGATT
>Ga0080006_1129448_pt1 | contig 10263 bp, 10 predicted proteins | sample RS3BMetagenome_FD_69209 | JGI IMG/M metagenome (GOLD analysis project Ga0080006, IMG submission 69209) | Ferric oxide microbial mat and aquatic microbial communities from Rainbow Spring, Yellowstone National Park, USA - RS3B (SPADES... ... | reverse complement strand
GGATCAGTACATCACCATGTCGGGCTGCATCTGTTCGGCCCATGCAACGATGCCGCCCTGCAGATGCACCGCGTCGGGGAATCCGGCCTTTCTCACCGCTTCCAGCGCCTCGGCCGAGCGCACACCGGTCTTGCAATACAGCACCGGCAGGTGGTCCTGCGGCAGCTGCGCCAAGCCCTTACCGGAGTTGATCAGGGACTTCGGGATGAGCCGGGCGCCGTCGATGTGGACGATGTCCCACTCCACGGGCTCGCGAACGTCGATCAGGGCGAGCTTCTTGCCGGAGTCCAACAACTCGCGCAGCTCTCGCGGGGTGATGGTGGAGCAACTGACGGCCCGCGCCGGCCCGGCCGCCATGGCACCGCAGAGCCGCTCGTAGTCGACCAGCGCGGTGATCTTCGGGCCGACAGGGTCCTTGCGGATCGTGATCGTGCGGTAGGTCATCTGCAGCGCGTCGTAGATCATCAGCCGGCCCAGCAACGGTTCACCGATCCCGGCGATGAGCTTGATCGCCTCGGTGCCCATCACCGAGGCGATAGAGGCGCAGACGACCCCCAGCACCCCGCCCTCGGCGCACGACGGCACCAGGCCGGGTGGAGGCGGTTCGGGGTACAGGTCCCGGTAGTTGAGGCCGCGTCCGCCAGGGGCGTCCTCCCAGAACACCGACGCCTGGCCCTCGAACCGGTGGATCGACCCCCACACGTACGGCTTTCCGGCCAGCACCGCGGCGTCGTTCACAAGATACCGGGTCGCGAAGTTGTCGGTGCCATCGACGATCAGGTCGTATTGCCTGAACAACTCGACGGCGTTGCTCACGTCCAGCCTGAACTCGTGCAGGCGCACATCGACCAGTGGGTTGACTGCGGCAATGGAGTCGCGCGCCGATTGGGCCTTGGAGCGCCCGACGTCGGCGACCCCGTGGATGATCTGCCGTTGCAGGTTGGACTCCTCGACGACGTCGCACTCGACGATGCCGATCGTGCCGACGCCCGCTGCGGCCAGGTACAGCAGCGTCGGCGATCCGAGCCCACCGGCGCCGATCATCAGCACCCGGGCGTTCTTGAGTCGCTTCTGCCCGTCCGGTCCCAGATCGGGAATGACCAGGTGGCGGCTGTAGCGGGCCACCTCCGCGCGGGTCAGTTCGGAGGCGGGCTCAACCAGTGGTGGCAGGGATGTCTGGGGTGTCTGCACCGAACATCTCCTCGATTCTCGAGGCTCCATGATCCTCGTTCACCCTCCATCACAGCAGGTGCGCGGATGACCGGCAACGCACCTGCGGTCGCGGCGCCGCGCCTGCGCACAGATCGCGGTTTGCCGATTAACGCCGTGAGCGCAGTCTGGCGGCCACCGCTGCCGCAGTCAGGCGATCGGATACGGCCAGGGATTGAACCGGCAGGTCTTCCCGTCGGCCTTGACGACGTCGGGGTCGAATTTGGCGGCGTCGTCGTTGGACGTGGAGAAAGTCTGCTGCATCATCACCGGCGCCAGACCCCCCTGCTTGTCGCAGGCTTCGTGCCGCACGTACCCGATGGCGTGTCCCACCTCGTGGTTGATCACGTACTGCCGATACGAACCGACGTCTCCTTCGAACGGAACGGCTCCGCGCACCCAGCGCGCCTCGTTGATGAACACCCGCGCCTGCCGGTCCGGTCCGAACGAGGGGTTGTAGCAGGACGTCTCCAGCCGGAACTCGTAGCCGCACCCCTCCCGCACCGTCAGCGGGGACACCATCGAGATTCGGAAGTCGGGCTTTCCGTCATCGATGCGGATGAACGCGAACTGCGGGTTGTGCGTCCAACCCTTGGGGTTGTCGAGTGTCTGGTCGACCATCTCGCCGAACGCATTGTCGCCGCCGAACATTGCGGGGTCGATGCCGTTCTCGACCTCGACGGTGTAGCGGAACACCTTGGCGGCGCCTTTGCCGACCTGCGGGGTCGTGCCCGGCACGATATGCCACGTCTTGTCGCCCGCCTCGGTAAATGGGCCGCCGTCCGGCAGCGTCCCAGCGGGCAGCTTCGCGTCGAACGCGGCTAGCCCGCGCGGTGGCTCGTCGATGATCGCGGTGCCCACGGCGCCGATGACCGGCGGCGCCGGGAGGGACTGACTCGCCGTAGGCTTCGGCGTACCGGCGCCCGTCACCGTCTGGTAGATCACCACAGCGGTGAGCGGTACCAGCACGGGCAGCGCATACGCGCGCCAGCCGTATGTGGAGACGAACCGTCCCAGCCTCGTTTGCCTGCGCCATTCCCGGGTCCGGTCCCGATCGGTCCGAGCCCGTCCCCCGTCCCGGTCGATCGGGTCGCGCAGGGCCCGCAGTGGCTCGCGCCACTCGTCGCGCAGCATCGGCACTCGACCAGTGCCGTGCGCGGGCCGCTGGGACATCATTCGCCCAGGATGGCATAGCATGCGCGGGCCAGACTGTAAGGAGGCTCTTGGCGCGCCCGAACGCACCGCACGACACCAACCTCTGCCGGCGAAGACAACGTCGATGGCGGGTCGATGGCGATCGTCAAAAACTCCGAGGGTGGTGCGGGTAGTTGCGAGTAGTAATGTCTTGGCGACGAGCGCGGCTGACCGCGGCGGTGTCCAAACGGTCAGTTGCCGAAAAAATCAGATGAGGACTCGATGGGCGATCTGGCCAAGACCGCGGCGCGCCGCGCCGTCAGAGCGGCTGACCGCGTTCGGCCGGAAAGTGGCTCGGCGGCCCAGAACCGGCGCGGCAACCGGCTGCCCCGGGACGAGCGTCGGGGCCAGTTGCTGACTGTCGCCAGCGATGTCTTCGTCGACCACGGCTACCACGCCGCCGGTATGGATGAGATCGCCGAGCGGGCGGGCGTGAGCAAACCCGTTCTTTATCAACACTTTTCCAGCAAGCTGGAACTGTACCTCGCGGTGCTCGCGCGGCACGTCGAAAACCTGGTTTCGGGCGTGCAGCAGGCATTGCGCACCACCACCGCCAACCGGGAGCGACTGCATGCGGCGGTGCAGGCGTTCTTTGACTTCATCGAGCACGACAGCCAGGGCTACCGGCTGATATTCGAAAATGACTATGTGACCGAACCCGAGGTGGCCGCGCAGGTACGGGTGGCCACCGAATCCTGCACCGACGCGGTTTTCGACTTGATCAGCGCCGACTCCGGGCTGGACCCGCACCGCGCCCGGATGATAGCGGTGGGCCTGGTCGGGATCAGCGTCGACTGCGCCCGGTACTGGCTGGACTCCGACCGGCCGATCTCCAAGGTGGACGCCGTCGAGGGCACCGTGCAGTTCGCCTGGGGCGGGCTGTCACACGTGCCACTTACTCGCTCTTAGCCACCTTCGCGGCGAGCCGCGCCGCCTCCGCCCCGATGCCGAAACCGACCCGGCGCGCGTCGGGGGCGCCAATTTCGACGTAGGCGATCTTTGCGCTGTCGACGAGGAAGCGACGGCCCCGCTCGTCGCTCAGGCTCAGCAGGCCAGAGCCCTTGCCCAGTGCCGCAGTCACGAGTTCCTCGACTTCGGCCGGTGTCTGCGCACTGGAGATGACCAGCTCGCGCGGACTGTCCGTAATACCGATCTTTACCTCCACGGTCACCCCTTCCCGTTGGCGTTGAAGTCGCCTACCCGTCAGCAGCAGGCTAGAGGACGCGACGTCCGTGCATCCCGCTCGGCCCCCCAGTCGCACGGTTCGCGGCAACCGAAACCGGGGTTGCAACGGGGTAACGATTCGCTTCCAGCTGGATTCACACCCACGCTCGGCACGTGAGCCGCGCTTTCACATGGATAACGTCAGCACCATGGGTACCAAGCTGCGCCCCCTCGAAGACGGGATTCACCGCCACCCCGGCGCCGAGAACTACCGGACAACCTGGGTCGATCCCGACTCCCGGGACGGCTGCGAGGACGACTACGAAGACGACTACGAGGCCGATTACGAGGCCCTCGCCTGGCCGCGGGACAGCCGCTGGCGACCGGCCGTGGCGGTCCTGGGCGCCGTGGTGGCCGTCGGCGCCATCGCGACTGCCGTCATCATCAACAGCGGCGACAGCGCGTCGACAAAGGCCACGGTCGGAGCGCCGGTTCCGCCAGCGGTGACGTCCACGACCACCACGACACCGAGGGCGTCCCAACCAACCAGCCCACTGCCGAGCGCGTCCACCTCGTCGCAACTGCCACCCGAGACGTTCACCACGTTGACCAAGCCCAGTGCCGCGCCCAGCATGCTCCCGACGGCCACACCCACCCCCGCGCCGCCGACCGCCGCACTCAATCCGCGCACGGTCATCTACTCGGTGACAGGCTCAAAGCAACTGCTGGATCTGGTGAACGTCACCTACACCGACGCCCGGGGCTACCCCCGCACCGACTTCAACGTGTCGCTGCCGTGGTCGAGGATGATCGTTTTGAATCCCGACGTCCAGACCGTGTCGGTGATAGCGAGCAGCTTCTACGCCCGCCTCAACTGCTCGGTCGTCAATGCCGCCGGTCAGACCGTGGTGGCATCAGCCAACAACGGGAACCTGGCGACTTGCACCCGCTGAGCCGTTGAAGCTCGCCCGGCGACGGCGAGCGCCGGAACGGCGCGAGCAAGAAGCCGGGCCGTCGGGCTCGCCCGGCGACGGCGAGCGCCGGAACGGCGCGAGCAAGAAGCCGGGCCGTCGGGCTAGGCCAACCCGAGATCGTGCATCCGCCGGTCGTGCGTCTCCTGCAGCCGGTTGAAGAACGCGTTGAGCTGGCCCAGGCCGCCGGCGCCCTGCAAGACCAGGTCGACCAGCTCGTCGTGGTCGGCCAGCACGTACTGGGTCTGGGTGATCGCCTCGCCGAACAAGCGACGCGACCACAGCGCCAGGCGGCTGCGCTGCTTGCCGCTGGAAGTCACCGCGGCGCGCACTTCCCCGACGACGAACTGGGAGTGCCCGGTTTCCGCCAACGCCGCCCGCACCACATCAGCGACCTCGTCGGGCAGCCCGTCGGCGATCTCCAGGTAGAGGTCGGCGGCCAGGGCGTCACCGACGTACGTCTTCACCAGCGCTTCCAGCCACGTGCTCGGCATAGTCAGCCGGTGGTAGTTCTCCAGTACGGACACATATTTCGTCATGGCCTCCACCACGTCGACGCCACGGCGCTCCAGGGCATCGCGCAGCAGTTCGTAGTGGCCCATCTCGGCGGCCGCCATGCTGGCCATCGAAATTCGTCCACGCAGGTTGGGCGCCATCCGCGCCTCGTCCGTAAGCCGGTAGAACGCGGCAATCTCGCCGTAGGCCAGGACCGTGAACAACTCGTTGACGCCCGGATGATCGGCCGAAAGTCGTGAAGTCGGTGAATCGTCCACCTGGCCGGCGGAAGCGGACTCGCAGGTGGGCCGGGTCATTGCACCACTCTAGTCGGCGGCCTCGGCGGTGCATGAGGGCCAGCCGGCGACCAGGTATCGTAGAAGAAGGTGTCGGCTGTATATCTTCTACCGCCGGCACCGGCGAAATGTGCGTGCACGTGCTGGCCCGCCTGGATTGAGCCCGCTCGGACGAGCGAAGGGCCGGCAACTCGGCGACGTCTTCGGAGTCGGAACTCGTGCGCGCGTGACGCGACAGAACAACACCGACATTCGAATATCGTCACCGAAAGGCTTTGTATCCACGTATGACCGCACCGACAAGCACAACTGAACTCATTACCGAACTCACGTTCGCCCAGCTCGGCGTTCGCGACGAAATAGTGCGCGCGTTAGCCGAACAAGGTATCGAGCGCCCATTCGCCATCCAAGAGCTGGCCATGCCGCTGGCACTCGCGGGCGACGACGTGATCGGCCAGGCCCGCACCGGCATGGGCAAGACCCTCGCCTTCGGCGTGCCCTTGCTGAACCGCATCACGTCCGGAGTCGGGGTGCGAGCGCTCAGCGGCGCTCCCCGCGCCCTGGTCGTGGTACCCACCCGGGAGCTGTGCATGCAGGTCACCGACGACCTAGCGGCCGCGGCCAAGTACCTGACCGCCGACGAGGGCCGACGACTGTCCGTCGTCGCCATCTACGGTGGACGCGCCTACGAGCCGCAGATCGAGGCGCTGCAGGCCGGCGCCGACGTCGTGGTGGGCACCCCCGGACGTCTGCTCGACCTGGCCCAGCAGGGCCGCCTGCAGCTGGGTGGGCTGTCGGTCCTGGTGCTCGACGAGGCCGACGAGATGCTGGATCTGGGCTTCCTGCCGGACATCGAGCGCATCCTGCGGCAAATCCCCGACGACCGGCAGTCCATGCTGTTCTCGGCGACCATGCCCGGCCCGATCATCACGCTGGCCCGCACGTTCATGAACCAGCCCACCCACATCCGGGCGGAGGCGCCGCACTCGGCCGCTACGCACGACACCACCGAGCAGTTCGTCTACCGGGCGCACGCGTTGGACAAAGTGGAAATGGTCACCCGCATCCTGCAGGCCGAGGGCCGCGGGGCCACCATGGTCTTCACCCGCACCAAGCGCACCGCGCAGAAGGTCGCCGACGACCTGGCCGAGCGCGGCTTCAAGGTCGGCGCCGTCCACGGCGACCTGGGTCAGATCGCCCGCGAGAAGGCGCTCAAGGCGTTCCGCACCGGCGACATCGACGTGCTCGTCGCGACGGACGTGGCTGCGCGCGGCATCGACATCGACGACGTCACCCACGTCATCAACTACCAGATTCCCGAGGATGAACAGGCCTACGTGCACCGCATCGGCCGCACCGGGCGCGCCGGCAAGACCGGCGTCGCGGTCACGCTGGTGGACTGGGACGAGCTGCCCCGCTGGTCGATGATCGACAAGGCGCTGGGCCTGGACTCCCCCGATCCGGCCGAGACCTACTCCAATTCACCGCACCTGTACGCCGAGTTGGGCATCCCCGCCCAGGCGCGCGGCACGGTCGGGACGCCGCGCAAGTCGCCGGTCAAGCGCCGCGACGCCCGCGGTGATGCGAAAACCCCGGGAACCCCGGGAAAGTCCGCACATTCGAGTACGAACTCCCGGAGCCGCCGCCGCACCCGTGGCGGCCAATCCGTCACCGGGCACCTCGACGCGAGCGCAGCCGCCACGGGTGAAGCCGCCGCGGATGCGCCATCGGGAAAACCCAGCCGGCGCCGGCGTCGACGTTGCAAGCCCGCTGAATCTTCGGCATCCGCAGCGTCCACCGCTGCTGCGCCCGCCAACTAGGGCGGCACGCAACCCCACGCACCCGAAGCATGGTCGAACCCGAGCGCCGGACGAAGGGCGACATCCTCGCCGCCGCGGCCATCGCGGCAGTCGTCGCCGCGGCTGCGGCGCTCATCTGGTGGACGTCCGACGCCCGGGCCACCATCAGCCGACCGGCCACTGTCCCGGCGCCCAACCCGACTCCCGCCCGGGAAGTGCCCACGGCGCTGCGTCAGTTGTGGACCGCGTCCAGCCCCGCGACCACCGCGCCCGTCGTGGTGGGCGGGACGGTCGCCACCGGCAACGGCCGCCGGGTCGACGGGCGCGACGTCGAAACGGGCGAGTCCCGCTGGAGCTACGCACGCGACACCGACCTGTGCGGGGTCTCCTGGGTGTACCACTACGCCGTCGCGGTCTACCGGGATGACCGCGGATGCGGGCAGGTCACCGAACTCGACGGTGCCACGGGGCGACGCGGGTCCGCTCGCAGCGGCTACGCCGATCCGCGGGTGCGCCTCTCCTCCGCCGGCACGGCGGTGCTGTCGGCCGGCGACACCCGCCTGGAGCTGTGGCGTTCTGACCTGGTGCGGATGCTGGCCTACGGCGAGACCGATGCGCGGGTGAAACCGTCGGCGCGGGGGCTGCACTCCGGGTGCACGCTGGTTTCGGCGGCGGCCAGCTCCTCGGCGGTATCGGTGTTGGAAGGGTGCGGGAACCAAGCCATGCGGCTGGTGCTCTTGCGTCCGGGCAAGGAAGACGACGAGCCACAGCAGCAGATCGTGCCCGAGCCCGGGATCGACGCCGATTCGGGTGCCCGCGTGCTGGCCCTCTGGGAGAACAAGACCGCGGTGTACCTTCCCCGCCCGCAGCCCCGCGTCGAGGTGGTGGACGACACCGGCACCACCGTGTCGAGCACGCTGCTGCCCAAGCCGCCGTCGCAGTCGGCGGCCGTGTCCCAGGCCGGCAGCCTGATCACCTGGTGGACCGGCGATTCGCTGATGGTCTTCGACGCGGGCAAATTCACGCTGCGCTACACCATCGCCCCGGGCGAAAAGGCGCCGCTGGGACCGGGCGTGATGATGGCCGGTCGGCTGCTGGTGCCGGTTACCGGCGCCATCGGTGTCTACGACCCTCTCAGCGGCACGAACGAGCGCTACATTCCGGTGCACCGGGCGCCCGGCGCTGCCGCCGTGGTCCCCGCGGTGACGGGATCGCGGGTGATCGAACAGCGCGGCGACAGCGTGGTGACCCTGGGCTGACGTCAGGTGGCCGCCGAACGTGGGCCCTACGCATGAGAATCGCCCGGAATTCGTCCATAGGCCCCACGGTCGCGAAGCTCGAGCTAAACCTCGACAGCGAAGGTGGGCAGTGGTTTGCCCGTCTTCCAGTGCTTGAGCAGCGCCCTGGCCAGCTCGCGGTAGGCCGCCGCGCCCTTGTTCTTGCGTCCGGACATCACCGACGCGCCGGATGCGCTGGCTTCGGCGAAACGCACCGTGCGCGGGATGGGCGGGGCGAGCACGGGTAGGCCGTAGCGGTCGGCGACGTCGAGCAACACATCGCGGGTGTGGGTGGTGCGGGAGTCGTACAGGGTCGGCAACGCGCCCAGCAACCGCAACTCAGGGTTGGTGATCTGCTGGACGTCGGCGACCGTGCGCAGGAACTGGCCGACGCCGCGGTGGGCGAGTGTCTCGCACTGCAGCGGCACGATGACCTCGTCGGCGGCCGTCAGGCCGTTGAGCGTCAGCACACCCAGCGAGGGCGGGCAGTCGATGATGATCACGTCGAACTCGTCGGCGAGTTTGGCCAGCGCGCGCTTCAGCGCATACTCGCGCCCCGCCCGCATCAGCAACATCGCCTCGGCGCCTGCCAGGTCGATGTTGGCCGGCAGCAGCGTCATTCCCTCCATCGTCTCGACCAGCGCGGCGTTCGGCTCGACCTCACCGAGCAGCACCTCGTGGACCGACACGGACAGCTTGTCGGGATCCTGCCCGAGCGAGAACGTCAAGCAGCCCTGCGGATCCAGGTCGACGAGCAGCACTCGCTGTCCCTCGTCTGCCATAGCCGCGCCGAGCGAGGCGACCGTCGTCGTCTTGGCGACGCCGCCCTTCTGGTTGGCCACCGCCAGCACCCGGGTTTCAGTCACAATGCCCATCCTGGCACGTTCGCTGGGCGCATGCTGCGGTCGACAGACCCGGAATGTCGGGCAGAATCGGTCGATATGGGCCTTTATGACCACCGACTAGTCCTGCTGCGACACGGCGAGACCGAATGGTCGAAATCCGGCCAGCACACCAGCCGCACCGACATCGACCTGACCGATAACGGCCGGATTCAGGCCGAGCTCGCCGGACGCGTGCTGTGTGAGCTGCAACTAGCCGACCCGCTTGTGATCAGCAGTCCGCGACAACGAGCCCTCACCACAGCCAAGTTGGCCGGGCTTGCCGTCGACGAGGCGTCTGAGCTGCTGGCCGAATGGGATTACGGTTCCTACGAGGGGTTAACTACCCCGCAGATTCGGGAATCGGTTCCCGACTGGCTGGTCTGGACGCACGGATGCCCCGGCGGCGAGAGTGTGCAGCAAGTCAGCGACCGCGCTGACCGGGCCGTTGCGTTGGCCTTAGAGCATCTGAGGTCGCGGGACGTGGTATTCGCGGGCCACAGCCACTTCTCCCGCGCGGTGATCACGCGCTGGGTCGAACTGCCGCTCGTCGAGGGCAGCCGCTTTTGGATGCTCGCCGGCTCGATCGCGGTCTGCGGGTTCGAGCACGGCGTGCGGCAACTCGCTGCGCTCGGATTGACCGGCCAGCCGCAGGCGATCGCACCCGGGTGAGCATCGCCGAGCCACCGTTCGCACTGTGCGAGCCCACAGGGACGCTTATCGCCCACGGGGTGCGGCGACGCTACTGCGACGTGGGGGCCGCCCAAGCCGCGCTGCGCTCGGGAGCTGCTCCAATCGTTCTGGGCGCGTTGCCTTTCGACGTGGGCAGCCGCGCCGCCTTAATGGTGCCGGATGTGGTATGGCGCACCGAGGAGCCGCCGGACTGGCCGATGGGACCACTGCCGTCGGTGCGCATCGCCGCCGCCCTGCCGCCTCCGGCCGACTACCGCCGCCGGGTCAGCCGAGCGCGAGACCGG
>Ga0080006_1180323_pt1 | contig 10268 bp, 11 predicted proteins | sample RS3BMetagenome_FD_69209 | JGI IMG/M metagenome (GOLD analysis project Ga0080006, IMG submission 69209) | Ferric oxide microbial mat and aquatic microbial communities from Rainbow Spring, Yellowstone National Park, USA - RS3B (SPADES... ... | reverse complement strand
TGAGGGTTCTCGCCACCTCTTCCCCTCTCTTTCCCTTGAAGTTCAGCATGGAAAGTAATTTATATCCTATTTGTTGTACGTTGTTTTGGTGAGGGAGATAGTGTATTATCACCTTGATCTCCCACACGGTAATACCACATCTCCCTCACCTTAAACCTTTCTACAACTGAATTCTTAATACTCTTATAAATCCTGTTATCTATCATGAATCGATATTATTCTGTCAGAATTATTTTTCATAATACGATTTTGGGTCTACCGTGGAGGAGGGAGAGGCTTCAGTGCTACCTCACGATCTTCACCATCAACAACGTCGTCAGGGATCTGGTAGTGGAGCTGAACCTTAGGAGCGTGGAGGCGTTCCTCAGGTTCTCGAGCGCCGTTCAGGTCGACCGCCGGGGCTGATGAAAATCTTTAAGTTACCTTAAAGTCCCATAACTACTGTTATAAAAATACCTGATTCAAAGGAATGTTTAGAAGTGATTAAAAATATTAAAAATTACTCAGAAACGTTAGAGTCTTGCTAGCGTAACAGCAGTTACCAAATTTCCGTTTACCTTTACATTCTCCCTGAAAGTGAATACCGGTGGAAGGGTGGACAAACCCTTTAATAATGTCGTTGGCGAGTATTAAGCCGTGAGCGGAACAAAGGCTATCGATGACATCCTCAAGAATCAGGAACTCCTTTCTGCCTTAGCCGAGAGAGTTTATGAAAAGTTGAAGGACGACATCGTGATAAAGAAATTGGAGGAGAACAGTAACAGTATTAGAGAGTTTCAAGAGGTCTTGAAAAAGAACACGGAGGCTATAGCTTCCCTGCAGGAGGCTGTGAACAGGCACACCGAGGCGATACAGTCACTCCAGGAGGCCGTGAAGAGACAGGGGGAGGCTATAGCTTCCCTGCAGGAGGCTGTGAACAGGCACACCGAGGCGATACAGTCACTCCAGGAGGCCGTGAAGAGACAGGGGGAGGCTATAGCTTCCCTGCAGGAGGCTGTGAGGGAGCACTCCAAGGTCATTCTTAAACTGATGGAGGGGCAGAGGAAGCTGTCTGTGGAGATAGGCAGTTTTACGTCGAGGGCAGGAAAGGGTCTTGAGAAGACCATACTTAATATCTATAAGAAGGCTCTGAAGTTGCACCACATAGACACTACCAAAATCAAACACGGAAGTATAGTGGATGAACTTGGTTTAATAGAAAAGGGTAGGTCGTTCGAAATAGACTTTTATGAGACCAACGACTACGTCTACGTCTTTGAGGTAAAGAACTTCGCCGACGAAGCGGTAGTAGATCAAATAATTATTAGAAAGAAGTTGTTGGAGGCTAAATACAAGAAACCGGTGAAGGCTTTCGTTGTGGCCAATTACGTGGAAAAGGAGGTCAAGCAAGCCCTTGAGAAGGAGGGAGCCGAGATAATCTTCTCGCATGAAGTCGAATAAAGTGGCAGGGCAGAAGCTTTTAAGAGCAGGAGTTATGGGAACCTTAGGGAGGTAATATCGGAAAGTCAGTATTAGCGAGAAGTTTATACACTATCACAGGATGGTTTGATCCCTCTTTGTTGGGGTTCAGGCTTCATAGGATTTCATAATATTTAATATCAATCCCCGGCCCTTGGGCTTCACCGGGGTCACGGGGAAACCCGTTCACAGTCCTCCGCCCTCTTCGGTAGACCCAACCCACCTACTCCCAGTGGGAGTGAGAAAGAGGTGGGGAAACCCGCACATCTTGAGGAAGATGTTGAGGGACGCGTTCAACTGCCTATCCGGGGTGAAACCACGCCTCTCACACCTGAAAGTCCTGCCTACCTTTCGGGAAACCCGTCCACATCTGGGGCAGGACTTGGAAGTGAGGCGAGGGTTCACCTCCTTCACGAACGAACCGTAAAGGGGGCCTTGTGTTTAAGAACGCGGTGGATTGACCTCCATACAGTCCTTGAAATCTTCTTAGACCAGCAGTTATGGGAATCTTAGGGAGGTAATACGAAGAACTCGGTATTAGCGAGAAGTTTTTAATTTTCGACGTCGTCCCGCTGAAAAGATGAAGATGCCAAATGGAAAAGGAATGATCGGACTCGCTAAGGAGAGGCTGGTCAGGGCGGTCAACCAGGTCCTGGGGATTAGAACCTCTGTCCTGGTTCGGGAGAGCTGGAGTCACCCCTCCCCCCTTGGAGTACTACGCCGAACTTTACGTCAAGTACTTAGAGCTGAAGGTTCGGTACGGTCTACCGTGGCCTAAGGGATTGGGAGAGGCTGGACCAGGGATATCCAAGGCCCCTGCCACCGGTTTCATGGATATGGATAAGTGAGGGTGAGATCTCAGTTGGGATATACGAGATACTCTGGCATGGAATTGTTTATATTGTTAGCATGTTAGCCCTATCATTTCTGCAATTCCGCATAATTTGCTATAAACTCCGAACCTTTTAGCCTTCTCTTTTACCCTTTCATTTAATTAAGGCGGGATTGTGTGGGCTAAGACTTTAACATTCCTGTGTAACTTTTAAACGCTTTTAATTACTTTTAAATCCAATACGACATGAGTTATTTTCATGTGGTGTTACCAAGGAATTTCCTTCTGATGATCTCCCAACTGATGAGGGGCACTGCTCACGAGGATGGGAGTGATTGGATGGGAGGGTATTGAAGTTTCCCTCGACTAACTCCGATGATTAAAGGGGGACCGTGTATGATCCCTAGGAGGGGTGCCCGTGGTGCAATTAGAAGTGACTAAGAGTGAGGAGAAGTTACGCCACGGGTAAACACAGGAAAAGTTATCAGGGCGTGAGTCGAGATTCACCCCGTTGAAGCTCCTCATAGTCAACCACAGAGACCCCTTTCATCCGAAGGCAGGAGGGGCCGAGAGGGATCTCCTGGAGACGTTCAGCAGGTTGGTCAAGAAGGGGGTGGACGTCTACTGGCTCAGTGAGGATGTGGGGAGAGGCCCAGGGGAAGTCTCGGGGATCCACCTGATCAGGAGGGGGAACCCATTGACCCTCCACTTTCGTTCCTTACTCGAGGCAACGAAGTTCGACCTAGTGTTCGACAGCGTGGCCCACGCAGTGCCCTTCCTCTCTAACCTCGTCAACCGGTGTACCGTCGCCAAGATACACCACGTCCATCAACAGGTACTGAGGTACGAGCTCCCTCCCCACCTCGCTGTCTCGGTGGCCTGGGCGGAGAGGCTGTCAAGGTTTTACAAGAGGGTCATAGTGCCCTCCAGAAGTACCGGAGAGGAGGCAGTGAGGACACTCAAGGTGAGGCCTGAGAGGATAACCGTGATTCCTGAGGGGATTGACCACTCCAGTTACACCCCCGGGGAGAAGAGCGACGAACCCTTTATCTTGTGGCTCCACAGGATGAAGAGGTATAAGAACCCTTTACACGCCATCGAGGTCTTCAGGCTAGCCAAGGGGAGGGGGCTTCGTGGGGTCAAGCTGGTCGTGGCCGGGGGAGGGGACTTGGAGAGCCAGGTGAGGGAGGAAGCTAAACGCGTTGAGGGAGTCGAAGTGCTAGGTAGGGTTGGGGAGGAGAGGAAGAGGGAACTCCTGAGGAGGGCGTGGCTCTTCATGAGTACCTCCTTCATTGAGGGCTGGGGACTCTCCGTGCTGGAGGCCAACGCCTCTGGCACCCCTGCAGTGGGGTATAGGGTGGGTTCCCTGGGGGAGATCATAGTCGAGGGAGTTAACGGGTACACTGTACCGTACGGGGACCTAAACAAGATGGCAGACCTCCTGGTCAACCTCTTCAACGACCAGAGGAGGCTCAGGGCCATGTGGAGCTCCGCCTATCTGGAGAGCCTCAAGTACGACTGGGAGAAGACAGCCGAGATGTACCACGAGTACATAGAACGACTGGAGTGTATCAAGTGAACCTACCCTGTGACCGCCGTAGTCAGCAGTTTTCGATGAATCTTAAAATTTATATTATTTCATCATAAACTTTTATACAATGCTGAGACCAAAGGAGTATGCCGACATTTAGGAATATCCTATGCTACACTTAGGGAATACGTAAAGGAGGGTTACATTAAACCAGTCGTTCTTCAGAGCTGGAGATGGAGGTTCAGAGAAGAGGACGTGGAAAAGCTGATGGGAATTGTGAGGAGGAAAGTGATATTATACGCTAGGGTATCAAACACGAAAGAGGGAGACTTGATGAACCGAGTGAAGTACCTCGAGGAGAACGTTTAGGATTACGACCAGCTCATCACGGACGTGGGATCTGGGTTGAACGTGAAGAGGAAAGGATTCCTGAAGTCGAGAACGATACTAAACAACGAAGCGTCTAAAGTCATAGCCTACCTGGACAAGCTGGTGAGGTTCGGTTTCAAGATAGAGGAAGTTTGCAAAGCGCATAACCGCGAACTCCCCCGCTAAGGGGGGTTTCCCCGTGACTCCGGTGAAGCCCAAGGACTGAGGGTTGATATTAGATATTATGAAATCCTGTGAAGCCCAAACCCCAAGATTTATTACCGAAACTCAGATTGAGTCTCATGCCGTTCTCCATCTCTCCCACGGAGATACCTGAGGTGTTACTGATAACCTACCAGAGGTTCCCCGACGAAAGGGGCTACTTCGCCGAGCTGTACAAGTCCTCCTCCCTTCCCTTCCTCGAGGTCAGGCAGGTGAACATGAGCTTCTCCAGGAAGGGAGTGGTCAGAGGGCTCCACTACCAACTGAAACCGTTCGAGCAGGGAAAGCTGGTCACGGTGTTACAGGGTAGGATCCTCGACCTGGCCCTGGACATAAGGTTGGGTTCCCCGACCTACGGTAAGTTCGTGACCAGGGAGATCACCCCAGGTCTCATGCTCTGGGTTCCCCCGGGCTTCGCCCACGGCTTCCAGGCCCTGGAGGAGTCCACTGTGGTCTACTTCACCAGCAAGGAGTACTCTCCAGCTCACGAGAGGTGCGTTCACTACCTCGACCTCGGGATAAGGTGGCCCCTCGACGCGATCGTGAACAGGAAGGACTCCTCCTGCCCTCCCCTATCTCAGGCCGAGAACAACTTCTCGTACCCCTGAGCCTGAAAGTCGGTGCTCAAGAGTCTCCTGGCCCTGGAGGAGTCCAAGGAGGAGTCCAAGGGTCTCCTGGCCCTCCAACCCGGTACCTCTTCCACCTCCCTCACCAGCTCCTTGAGCTTCATCCTCTCGGCTATACTCAACGCCAGTTCGTACCTTGAGACCCTGGGACCGGCCACGTGGAGTACCCCAGTCTTCCCTAGCTTCAGGAGTTCGACTATGGCCTCGGCCAACGCCCTGGCCCAAGTGGGGGAGAAGTAACCACGGAACGCCTTGACCTCCTTCCCCTCCCTGAGGGCGTTGTACACGTAGAGGGGAAATCCCTTCCTCCCGTACACTCCGGAGGTCCTCACCACAAGGGAGTCGTCATACGAGAGGGCGTAGGACTCTCCCACGAGCTTGGTGAGACCGTAATAGTTGATGGGGTTAGGTACGTCAACCTCAGAGTACATCCCCTTCTCTCCGTCAAAGACGTAATCCGTGGAGACGTGGATGAGGTGGGCCTCCACCACCCGGGCCACCCTGGCCAGGTGTCTGACGACCTCGCCGTTGGTCTTGAAGGCCTCCTCCCTCCTCACCTCACAGGCGTCCACGTCGGTCACGGCCACAGTGTTTATTATGGCCTTGGGCCTCCTCTTCAGGATCAGATCCTCGATGGCCCTGAAGTCCGTCACGTCCATCCTTACCCCGTTGGAAGGGCCCTGAGACCTGTAGACCACCAGGGAGTCCGGGATCAGGGAGGCGAGCTCCGACCCCAGTTGACCGTAACCCAGAATGAGTATCATCTACCCTCCCTCCATGGCTCGTCCTCAAGGAAGAACCGATCCTTGATCAGTGGCTCCCACCACCACCTGTTCTCCCTGTACCACCTCACCGTCCTCTCCAAACCCTCCCTGAGTGGAGTGACGTGATAGTTGAGCTTGGTGTTCCTCATGCAGTACCTCCTGTCGTGGCCAGGCCTGTCGTTCACGAACTTGAGCCTGATCTCGACCCCCATGACCTCCCCCAGCGTGCGGAGGAGCTCAAGGTTGTTCACCACGTTGTTACCTGGCAGGTTGTAGACCTCACCCTTCCTCCCCTCCCTGGCCAGCGTGGAGATCACTTTGGCCGTATCTTCAACGTATATCCAGTCCCTCTCCTGCTTACCGTCGCCGTAGACCGGTACGCTCATGCCCAGGAGCGTCCTTATCACTGCCTTGGGGATCATCTTCTCCGGGTACTGCCTGGGGCCGTAGTTGTTGGAGGGCCTAACTATGAAGGCGTCCAGGGAGTAGGTTCTGACGTAAGCCTTGACCAGGAGGTCTGCGCTGGCCTTGCTCGCCGAGTACGGGGAGGAGGGGTTGAGTGGGGCCTGTTCGTCTGCGCACTCCTCCCCATAGACCTCGTCCGTGGACACGTGGACGTACCTGAAACCGAACCTCCTCGACGCCTCGAGGACGTTGAGGGCACCGAGCACGTTGGTCCTGACGAAGTTCTCAGGTGAGTATATGGACCTGTCCACGTGGGTCTCTGCAGCCAGGTTGATCACCGTGTGGGGGGAATACTTCTCCACCACGTCGTGGAGTTCTCGCGAGGCCACGTCGCCTTTAACCAGGACGTGTTTGACCCCCTGCAGGTTCTCCATCCTACCTGCGTAGGTGAGGAGGTCGTAGACCACGACCTCCTCTTCCTTGGAGAGTTCCCTGACCAGTGAGGAACCTATGAACCCAGCCCCTCCTATCACAAGGACAACCATGAGTTCTCACCCACCACGATCCTGTGGGCCCTCTGCACCCTGTCCTCCCTCGAGATCACGCTGTTCTGTCCGACCAAGGAGTCGGCGATGGAGACTTGGTGTAGCTTGACGTTGTCCAGGATGACGGAGTTCTGCACCTCTGCCCCCAGGACCTCACAGTTGTCCCCCAGGGAGGTGTAAGGTCCCACGAAGGAGTCCCTTATCACCGTGTTCCTTCCCACGAAGGCCGGACCCCTGACCACTGAGTTCACGACCTTAGAACCTGGGAGTAGGGTCACCCTCCCCTCGACCCTCCCCTCGACCTCGCCCTGGAGTTCCCTCTGGACGTACCTGTCCAGGAGGGTCATGTTGGCCTCCAGGATGTCCTCGGGAGTACCAGTGTCCTTCCACCAACCGTCTATGATGCTGTACTCCACAGTCCTCCCCCTGTCCACGAGCCCCTGAATGGCGTCTGTTATCTCCAGCTCCCCCCTCCAACTGGGTTTGAGGTTCTCTATCACGTCAAAGATCTCCCTGTCGAAGGCGTATACCCCCACCAAGGCCAAGTCGGATATGGGTTCCTTGGGCTTCTCAACGAGCCTGACTATCCTCCCCTCCCTTATCACAGCAACCCCGAACCTGTTGGGGTTAGGGACCTTGGCTAACATGACTGAGGCGGAACCCCGGAACTCCATGAGGGGCCTCAGGTCGTGAAGGACTAGGTTGTCCCCTAGGTACACCAAGAACCTGTCCCCCACTACGTCCCTGACCCTGTACACCGCGTCCGCCAGACCTCTGGCCCTACCCTGGTACACGTACCTTATCCTCACGTCGAACTTGGAACCGTCCCCATAGTACTCCACCACCCTCATGGGAGTGTTATCTCCCAAGATCACCACTACGTCCCTGATCCCGTTGTTCCTCAGGTGATCTATGACCCAATGGGAGACTGGCTTTCCTGCCACCTTCAGCAACTGCTTGGGCCCGGTGTGGGTCAAGGGCCTCAGCCTCGTCCCCTGTCCGCCGTGGAGAACTACTGCTTCCATGAGAGCTTAGTGTGTGGGCTAATAATAAACATTTTGTTGCATTATGCATTTAAAAAAGTTGAGGACGACCTCGCGATTGAGGAGTTGTTGAAAGGAAGGGTGTTTACCCGTGGCGTAACTTCTCCTCACTCTTAGTCACTTCTAATTGCACCACGGGCACCCCTCCTAGGGATCATACACAGTCGCCCCAGATCATTGGGGCTAGTCGAGGGAAACTTCAATACCCATCCAACTTCTCCCACCCTCGTGAGTAGTGCCCGTCATCGGTCGGGAGATCATCAAGAGAGATTTCTGGGTAATACTACATGAACATAACCGACGTCAAAACGATATTTATAGAACTGCAGCAGTTATCAGATCTTACCTTGATTACAGGGCGCTACCTAAGGAAAATCCCATAACTGCTGTAAAATTGAAATAACGAGTAGTTACGTAAAAGAGTTACAGTCTTCAGTGGACTTGATGCCCTTAGGTCTCAGTGTTAAGTGTTACCCGTGGCGTGACTTACCTCTTCGCCTTAACGAGAGGTCGAACTAGGAAAAGGGAGTAAGATTACCGCTCTACGACAATTATTTCTCTATATTCTGTCATAAATTTAAGTTAATGGATTCACTCTTGGGGTTGTCCATAGCTCGTAAGAAACCTTTCAATCGCTTTCAGAAGCTTTTCTAAATCCATTTTCATGAACTCTATTTATAATTCGCAAAGGAGTCCTGAATCGCCCTCTTTAATTACTTGCCTATCAAAATCCCCATCTCCAAAAATTATCTCAATTTTAGCTTTTTCAGTGAACTTCATTAGATATTTTTAATGCTGTATATCTTAAATCTTCATAATCCGTCCTATCCAAGACTTCTTCCGAAGACAGGACTTCGTATTTACCGTCATTGAGTAATATAAACCTAACATTGTCAGAGCGCCTTTCTGCTAAGTATACATAAACGTCACTGCTCTGCGTAGTTATTAATATCAAATCTACGTCCAATTTCAGTAAGAAACCGTAAAATTGTTTAAGCAATTCTGGGTGTAAGGCAAATCCTTCTAAGTCGTCGATGAGGATAATCCTAGGTTGGTAAACAACATAAGATAATATGAAGTTTAGCAAGCTTTTATACCCATAACCTAATTCATTAATTGAAACGTCAGTCTTATCGTTAAATAATACTCTGATCTCGTTACCCGCGGATAAGTAAACATAGAAAATGTTAGGATCGAACTTACTTAATAGCTCAGTGACTTTACGAAAAGTAGATGCATCAGGAGTAACTGTAGGGACGGCATTGTGAGAATATATTAAAAGTACTCTAGCGTCTCCAATTCGTGTTGAAGAAGTTTCAGAAAATACGCTCTTGTAATATACGTTATTCAAAAATAGTTCAGTTTCAGCAATTTGATTAGATATCCTACCTCTGAACGCCCTTATTTTACTTGCGTTATTAGCGTCAAGTATTGCTATTGCTTCTAATATACTAGTTTTACCAACATTATTCTTGCCCATGATTACGCCGATTTTAAAATTAGGTAAAATCATCTTAAAATCGCTAAGCCTTCTATAATTCCTTATTCTAACACCTATGCCGAGATTACTTAATTTTTCCGGCAATGATAACACGTAGTCAACGTTAACATAAGGTGAGTCGTAAACCCTTACAAATCTACCTTTTCCGTATTTATAAATCCACGTTGAGTAAAGTATTTCTCCGCCTCCTTCTCCTTTTATCATACTTATTGGTATCAGTGACGGGTTAGCTTCTACCGGTCTCCAAGATTCCTTAGGGTTATATTCTAAAATTTCCCCCACGATAGTGTTTTCACTATTTTTAGACATCGGCTTATGCTCAAAGTTTTTAGGCACAAACGGGAACGGGTTTCCTTTACTAAAGATTTCTTCTTTTACACCGTTTTTATCTACGTAATAAAAGGGAGTATCTCCTACCCAAATTACCGTACCTCCTCTCCCCATAAATTTGAAAATTTCCGTCTCGTTTATCGGCTTGTTCGGGTAATCGTACAATGTGTAAGGTATAACATCAGTACCGAAAATTAGGAAAGCTCCCTCCCCACGCGAACTGATCCACTCAACTACTGAGTTATAATTAAGGACAGGGTAACCTGTATTGTACTTACAGACTTCGTGTGTCCAACTATATACTTTGCCGCAGTAGACCGCTATTTCCATAATAACAATCTCAGAGGTCAGTGTAAAAAACTTTTAAGAATCAAACAAGAAGTGTCAATAACTAGATATTAAATATTAATTGGTTTTAAATATATAACTCAGATTTTACTTTGCAATAATCTCAAATTTTTCCCCCGTTTGCATGTCGATAGCGCTAACATAAGAGAATTTAAACAGATGGGCGATTCAGTGCTCCATTGCGATTTCTATTTGTTTCTATAGAATGAAAGTGACTTAATTGATCCTACATCAGTACACGAAAAGGGGACGAGCGCTAGGTCATACCGTGAGACACCTATTTTATCACGTGGT
>Ga0080006_1178610_pt1 | contig 10274 bp, 11 predicted proteins | sample RS3BMetagenome_FD_69209 | JGI IMG/M metagenome (GOLD analysis project Ga0080006, IMG submission 69209) | Ferric oxide microbial mat and aquatic microbial communities from Rainbow Spring, Yellowstone National Park, USA - RS3B (SPADES... ... | reverse complement strand
AGAGGAGGCAGCAATTCTTCCGCGGTGAAAAAGTGGATTTCGAGGGGACGTGGGATAAATGCTACGAGAAGTATAAGGAAGAATTGGGGGTCAACGCCCAAGCAGTCATGCAGAAGAACAATGAGGCATGGAACTCATTCTTCTCCCTACTCAAGTTAAGGAAGGAAAACAAACTACCGCCCCACATGGAACATGTGAGTCCACCGCGTTACTGGAAGGATGAGGAGACCGGAGGGAGGAAGCCCCTCCTAGTCGTGAGACAAGATAGGTATGTAGTGGATGAACAGAAACTAGTCCTCAAGGACTTCGGCCTCGAAATCAGTTTTACGGGTAGATTAAGGTGGCACGGGAAACAAGGGAGGCTCGAGATCTACTATGATGAGGTTAGGAATGCTTGGTATGCCTCCATCCCAGTGGAGGTTGGAGTCGAGGAAACTAGGAGGGGAAGGAGGAGTAAGCATATTGTGAGGGGTGAGAGGAAGAGCATTCAAGTTAAATCACCGAAGGGGAGCAAAATGGCTTCAATAGATCTAGGCATCAATGTCTTGGCGAGCGTGGTGATTGATGATGGTTCTTGGTTATTATACAAGGGGGTTAGGGCGAAGGAGGATTACTTCTATTTCGGGAAGAGAATAGCTGAAGTACAATCCTTGTCAGACAAGGCGAAGAATATCAACGAATACGAAGCATACGAGGAGCTTAATAGGGAGGAGAGGAGGCTTTTTGGGAAGTTAGCCAGGAGGCTCCTTCACCTCTACCGCAACTTCGCTTCCCACCTGTTGAGGGAGTTGCATGAGCGAGGCGTCTCAACGATCTACTTGGGGTACCCCTTCAACATCGCCCAAGAGAAAGGGAATAAGTTCACGGTAAATATGTGGTCTTATCGAGAGTTGATGGAGGTCATAGAACTGAAGGCTCAGGAGTATGGAATGAAGGTGTTTGAGGTCATTGAGTACAATACGTCCAAGTACTGTGCTTATCATGGTGTTGAGGTTGAGAGGGGGCCGAGAGGCGTAGTTAGTTGCCCTAAGGGTCATAAGCTTCATTCGGATCTAAACGGCGCGTTGAATATTCTGAAGAAGGCTACAGGTATAGCGATCTCAGCAATAAAGAGGCCTTTGTCCTTCGTAGTGGATCATAATCGAGTAGCGCCCGTGAAAGGGGCGTAACCCCCAAGACCTCGGGGAACCCTCGCCCTCAAGGCGGGGAGGAGGTCAGTTGAATAATTCCACGGCGAATTGATTATCCACGCCGACGTGGTTCAGCATGGTTATGTATAGGTTAAATGGGAGGGAGCCCGCCAGTATTGTTCTAACTAGGAAGTACTTGCCCGACTCATTGCCGCACGTCTGGATGGCGTACATGGCCTCCAGCGTTGTGAAGGCAGCCCATATGCCTGGATCAACGTTGAACCGCGAGAAGATGGACATAACGGAGTCTATGTATCCCTCAATGCTTGGATTGCCGGCCAATGCCTTGCTCATTTCCTGGATCTTAATGAATTTAGGCGCCAATTCATCGATTGAGCCCGATAATTCGGGCACAAGCATCTTTAGGGCTGCAATGGCATTATTGGTTATTGTGCTTAGGTTTTTCTCTATGCACTCCGTGGGCTTTATGCTTAGAGCCATGTTTATTAATCCAGCCGTGTTCCTCACTATTGACTTGACCTGCTCATCCATGAAGTAATGATGGGGCCGTGCATTAATAAGCATTGCCTAAACCGTTGCTGAGCCTTAATGATTCTGCCCGACAGTGTTTTAAGCTGAACTAACCTTGACTAATCATGGATGAGGAGGCCGTGCGGAAGTATAAGGACTCGGGCAGGGCATTGAGGGCAGCATTGAGGAGAGCAGTTGATGCCGCTCATCCAGGCATGAAGGTAATAGAGCTATGTAACCTAGTTGAGGAAACGGTTAAGGAGTATGGCGCGGAGCCCGCGTTTCCAACCAATATTGGAATCAATGAGGTGGCTGCCCATTACACGGCATTGATTGGAGATGAATTAACGATACCCAGCAATTCCATTGTGAAAATAGATGCGGGGGCCCACATAGATGGATATATAACCGACGCCGCGGTCACGGTTTACTTCAACGACGCGTTCTCAATGATGGCGAGGGCAGCCAAGGCGGCTCTAGGCAATGCCATTGATAACTTCAAGCCGGGAACACAAATGGGTAGGGTGGGGGCCATAATTGAGAAAACCATTAGGAGCTACGGTTATAGGCCAATAGAGAACTTAACTGGCCACCTGATTAGGAGGTATCTGCTTCATGCTGGGGTCTCCGTCCCCAACATAGAGGCGGAGACTGGGGAGAAGGTGATGCCGGGGGAGACGTATGCGATAGAGCCATTCGTTACCAATGGGAAGGGGCACGTCGTGGATGGGAAAACGATCACCATATATAGAGTTGAGCGCGTGGCTGTGAAGAAGTTGGGGAAGGAATTAGAGGAGGCAGCTGAACTAATTTACTCAAGGTTTAACTCGCTGCCGTTCACGCCGCGGTGGTTGCAGGGAGACTTCCGGGACTCCACTATGCCCATAATCAATCAATTAATGAGGCGGGGAGCGCTTTATGGTTACGCCACCCTCATTGAGGGCGGGAAGGGATATGTTGCTCAGTTTGAGGATACTGTTTTAGTGACTGGAGATGGGACGGAGCCCCTCGTGGGCACCATTGACTTAGCCCAATAATCTATGTGGGGCCCGGAGGAATTAGATTAATCGCCTACCATTTATTTTAAGGGGGGTTAAGGGGGCGGAAGACCCGCGAGGTTGGGGGATAGCCCCTAGAAGCGTTTAAATAGTGGCGTTTCAGTGGAGGGTGAGGGCGTTAAAAGCCCAGAGGGCAGGGTGGGAACCATCCGTAGTGCCCGTGGAGCTCCGCCCACTACCCGTGATGATGGGCAAGGCGGGGCAAGGAAGCGGGAAGCCCCTTAAGGATGGGGTAGTTCACTTTCTTGTTTTGCCAGGAATATTCTTGTTTTGCCAATATCTCCTGAGCTTCTTTGACTTGCCCCAGCCACAAGCTGCGCAAACGCCCTTAACTACATTATAGGAGTGGCGACCACAGCGGGGGCAAGTTATGTGGCTTTTGCCCCTATTCATTCTTCCAAATGTGGGTGTGCCTGTACCCATGCCTAATCACCTATAGTGGGGACACGAATAAAACCGTATCCCCCCTTATCATTACGAGGCCCCTCTTCACTGAGGTCTTTGGATCAATTATTTCCTCGGAGTCCTCTAGGAGGAGATTCATGTGTTGATCAAAGCTCTTGAGGACGCCCCTCACGGTTGTGCCGTCCCTCAGCTTCACCATAACTATCTTGCCCGCCATTTCGTTTAGTTCCGATTGAATCATCCCTAGACACCTACTTGCCATATCTGACGCTTCGCCTACGATAATCAATTTAAAAGCTTTGCTATGATGAGGAAAGCATGAAGTTAACGGAACTGGGCGAGGACGGATTACTGAAACTAGTACGGGGAATGAGCGGCATAACCGATAATGACGTATCCTACATAAGGCTTGGCGAATCCCTCCTATTGCTTAAGATAGATGGAGGCGCATTCTCCAGGACTAAAATGAAGTTCATGACGTATTACGACGTGGGGTGGAGAACAACCGTGGGCGCCCTCAGCGATATCTACGTGAAGCTCGGTAAACCCATTGCCCTAGTATCATCAATAACCGCGAGAAGAAGCCTTGAAGTAAATGATGTTATGAGCGTGGCGAGGGGGATAATGGATGCTGGGAACCGTTACGGCGCCCCATTGATTGGGGGCGACTTGAATGAGGGGGATGACGACGTGATAGATATAGCTGTTCTAGGCATAGCGGAGAGAGAGATTGGGAGACAACCGAGGCCAGGCGATTCACTTGTAACGATTCCGCTCTTTGGCTTTAATGGCCTCGGCTTCAAGTTATGGGATACAGCCCATGAGGACCCCACGGTGAGGAGGGGGATTAACATGCTTAAGCGGCCGGAGCTACCCATGAATGTGTATGACTCAGTGGGGAGACTGGGGACATGCATAACGGCATCAATAGACTCCAGCGATGGGCTGGGGAGGGCGCTTCACATAATGGGCGAGAAGAGCAGGATAATAATTACTCAATTACCGGCGCCCCAGGAAGTGATTGAGGCAGCAAATAGATTCGGCGCCTCAATAGAGGAATTAGTCTTCAATGCGGGCGAGGAGTACTTGCCCATATTCTCGGTGAGCCATGATTGCGTAGATAAGTTCCTGAGGCTCGGCATGATTGAGTTCGCCAAGGTAGAGGAAGGAAGGGGAGTGCAGTACAATGGAGGGGAACTAATGTATAGGGGCTGGGAATACTTCGTGAACTAAAGAGTTGTAGCGGTTTGATTTTTTCATAGAATGTTATTGCTCTGGGGCGGGGGCTGCGATGCCTGCACCGGCAGTATTGGCGGGAGGCCTAATTCCCTGGATATAAGCGCTAACTCAAGCATTGCGTACTGCATGGCTAATGCCTGCACTTGATTGGGCTTGCCGGACCGTAACTCGTTTGCCAATGAATTGATTGCCTTGGGGTCGCCCTGCACTATTGCCGTGCCCTTTATCGTTATGCTGAGGAGCGGGGGCACTGAGGAGGCCGATATGGAGAAGGGCACCTCCATCACGTTATCCCTCACCGCCGGAGCATTATTTAGCTGGAAATTAACGGCCACATTCATGTTAGGCGCCACGCCATTAACCTCGCCGTGAATATAAGTTATCCTTATCTGTATCGCGGGTTGACTCATTTGTGGTGTGGGTGTGTTGATTTAAAAACTTACCTTATTACTGCGTGTCCAATTAGTGGTAACTCAATTAATCGCATTACGATGAGTAACTGCTTTGGGATAAAATTAAATAAGGGTAGCCCTATACATTTATCCATGATAAAATATAATCCCCCCGAAGACGGCGAGCCTATTAGAGTTGAGAATGGGGTTTGGCGCACTCCAAGCAAACCAATAGTGTTATTCATCGACGGCGACGGCATTGGGCCCGAAATAACTCGCGCCGCCATGAGCGTCATGGATAAGGCGGTCGAGGTTGCCTATAAGTCATCCAGGCAAATAAAGTGGCTGGAGGCATATGTTGGGGAGAAGGCTGAGAAAATGGCTGGGAATAGGTTCCCCCAGGAATCAATTGACTTAATACAGAAATACAGGGTCGTGCTTAAGGGCCCCCTCGAGACCCCCATTGGGGGCGGGTTCCGATCCCTCAACGTCACCATTAGGTTAATACTCGATGCCTACGCCAATATAAGGCCCGTGAAGTACATGAAGGGCTTGGAGTCCCCTCTGCGGAACCCGGAGAAGGTGGATCTAATAATAGTTAGGGAGAACACGGATGACTTGTATAGGGGGATAGAGTGGAGGTGGGACAGCCCGGAGGCAGTTAAGTTAAGGGACTTCCTGCGGAGGGAATTAAAGGTTGAGATAGAGGATGACGCCGGCATCGGCATTAAACCCATAAGCAAGTACAAGACCCAGAGAGTGGCGAGGATGGCGATAAGGTACGCGCTACAAAACAAGAGGAGAAGCGTCACCATAATGCATAAGGGCAACATAATGAAGTACACTGAAGGCGCATTCAGGGAGTGGGCGTACGAGGTCGCGCTTAAGGAGTTCAGGGATCAAGTGGTGACGGAGGACGAGGCAAGCAAGGGAGCGCCCCAGGCCGGGAAACTCCTCATTAATGATAGGATAGCGGACAACATGTTCCAACAAATAATAACTAGAACCGAGAGCTACGACGTGATACTTGCCCCGAACCTGGATGGGGATTACATAAGCGACGCCGCCGGGGCATTAATAGGCAACATAGGGGTACTGGGCGGAGCAAATGTTGGGGACACTGGAGGAATGTTTGAGGCAGTCCACGGCACTGCCCCCAAGTACGCTGGAAAGAACGTGGCTAACCCCACAGGCATAATTAGGGGCGGCGAATTAATGCTTAGATTCATGGGTTGGACAGAGGCCGCCGACCTAATCGACAAGGCAATAAACGAGGCAGTGAACCAGAAGAAGGTGACCCAGGACCTAGCTAGATTCATGAATGTGACCCCGCTCGGAACAAAGGAATTCGCCAAGGCACTAACCGAGATAATGGAAACGCTGTAAAAACTGTTCCAGTGCTATTGGAAAAAAGAAAAATTTCCTTTTGTTGAAAATCTACTTAGAATTAGTGTAATTAACTAGCACAATTCCCCAATTAGCATAATCAGCTGTGGCAGTGCTACCCCCCACGCCGAAAACGTAACTACCGCTAGTGGGGGGCGCGAAGTAACTAGTTAAATTGACTTGGGCCGTGGCTATTTGCCCCGTATTAAGATCGACGGCGGAGGCATATAAAGTATTAGTCTTACCCACATAAGTAACAGTAACACAAATATAATCACCAGGATTGGGGGCAAAATACCCACTACCATACCCATTCAAAGGATAAACACTGATATAAAATAAATAAATATTAAATATATTAAATACATTGGTAGTATTAACTATCCATATGTTAAATTGGCCAGTTGCATTTGCAGTACTATAGCCAGTTTGCCAGAATGAATTCCACTGAACCATTATATAAGGCGTAATAGAAATGGGCAGTATTATATCGCCTTGAACCGACGAGTAGTTAATAATGCCGAACGGTCCATTATTAAAACCTAACAATACATATGGGCTATCACTAAAATCTGATGCTGCATATGGTATGCTATGATTATAAGGGGAAGATACGCTCCATCCCCATGGATTAATGAATAGGTATATGTCGAAGCCATCGCCTGGCGGCGAGGAACCGCCACTATACGTCCCTATTAATCTAATTGTGGCATTGCCCCCATTATACTGCTCGCTCCAGAACATTGCCCCAGCAGCCAAAGTACTTTGATTGGGCACCAGTTCCAGTATTGGTTGCTTTATGTTGCCTGTGACCCAATATCTATTAGATTTTTTCGCAGTTATTAGTATTGGCCAACTTCTTGTTGGAAAGCCTTGGTAATCACCTTGATATATGTGGGGTACGTAGAACTTGGTTACTCCGTTTAGCAGGTTCATTACGTTGGCGGCCACGGGCACTATAGTTTCATTGATGAAGCCGCTCTGCGATTTATAGGCATAGTTGCCTAGCAACACTATTCTTTGAGTAATTGGGTTGCCGAATGTCAAGCTCTCATTTAATGTGTATGACCCGCTCGATAAGGTCACATTACTTATCTTTTTATTGGGATTATACATCGATCCCGTTAGGTATGTGGTTTCATTCTCGGCATAGAATGATCCGGTCTTCACGACGCTGCTGGTTGAGTTAGGCAATTTGATCTCGAGTTGGCCAGGGCTGGTTACCGTTATGTTGCCGAGGAATGCATTGAGGATGTAGCCATTACTTGTTTGAAGCGTGTATGCATGCAGTACCCTGGTTATTGAGGAACCGCTTTGGGTTAGGCTCCCCAAGCAGTTTATATTGAATGGGTAAATATTGAGGAAGCGGAGCAGCATGATGAATGTGCTCGATGAATTAATGACCTTGCAGGCCGTGGCCACGTCCAGCGTAACTGTGTTTTTGCCCGGCTCCAATAAGTTATTTAGGTCAAGCACGCCGGAGATCGCGATCGGCGATCCAACTGCCGTCGTTGAACCCGTGATCAATAGTTGCGGGATTGAGTAGTGCTTCCCATTTATCACTATGCTCGTCACCGTTGCGTTGATTGGCGCCGAATTGGTCAATCCATTTGGGAAGCCGGCGATTGAGTAGCCCAGGTATGCATTTCCATTAACAATTGCCTCCCGTGGGTATTGGGCGACCGTGACCGTGCAATTAGGTGCCTGGGCTAATTGGGTTGAGGCCGTGGCTCCATTGCTTGAAACCACGGTTACCTGTATATACTTGTATTTGCCGTTGATCGGCTTTATGTTTATCAACCATTCCCCATCCCTAAGCCTATTTATGGAGTAGGAGCACGTCAATGGCCCCATTAATCCCGTTGAGTTGATCCAATTGCAAAGCACTAATTGGGGCTGATAGGGGAATTCGTAGGCAAAGGCAGTGGAATTGATCGCGCTCAGGAGCGGGGTGCCCCCTACAATCGTCATTGAGCTATTAATTGGCGATCGCATGGCCACGACATATATCAGCATTGCGGCCAACGCTATTATCACTATGGCCATTATGAGCGTTCCCTGTCCCCTCATTGGATCACCAAGTAAGCCGTTACCTTAATAGTGGCCACTTGAGCGCCCAACACCGACTCCCCCACAGTGAATGTGACTGGCACGATGGAGGAAGTTGAGGAGGGGGCAGTTATTGTTACTGTTTTCGTTATTATAATTGATGAGCCCGGACTCATCAACTCATCAATCATGAGCGGGATATTTTGGACATTATTATTGTCAACTTGATATGATAGGGAGAGAGTGACCCAGTTGCTGGTGATGGGAAGGTAGGCCGAGTAATTATTTGTGGCGTAAATGACGACCAGGAACTCCGTGCTGCTTCCAGGCTTCGTGTAGTTAATCATTGGTTGAACACTTAATTGAATTACTGGAGCCTCGACCGCCACTGGAACAGTGTTTAGGGGCGTCCCAATCAGGAGTAAACCACCCTTTACTAGGTGAATACTCGTTAAATTTAATTCCCCATCAATGGCCCGCGGCACGCATGTAATGGGGGATTGATTAATTAAGGACAAGGCGCAGACAGCGGTTGCTGGAGCCGGCGAGAGAATTATATAGCCAGTGCCCACCGATGGATTGCCCCCAACGCTAATGGGGAGGGGGGGATTAGGCGGGGGAGCATTAATTGTCATGGATTGCCTCTGAACTATGGCCACCATCATCGCCACCACCAGTATAGCCACAATAAGCATAATTGCTCCAGCCAGCAAGTCACCTAATCCCCTATTGAAGCGGGTACTGCGCCTCACTCCCGGTCACCGTATATATGGAGACAATGCTGGGAACAGGTATAGGAGAACTAGATGTAACGTTATCAACATACGTGCTTGACTTGGATACCTTACCATAAACCAGCTTCACCACTTGCCCAACCCTCACCTGAGTTTTAGGTATATTCAATGAAGCCAGCACAGCATTAGTTGATTGATTAATGACATAGGCTGAACTCAATTGACAGGAGTAAGGCCCAGCATCATACACGTAGATAATCATGCCCGATACCGTGGATCCACTAACATTATACACTATTAATGGGATGGAGACGCTGCACTGATACCTGGGACTATTAATTGAGAGGAGCCTATTGGCGTAACCCAACACAAAGAGACCCAGAACAGCCGCTATCAAAACCAGCATAACCGCCCCAATAATCTCACTAACGCCAAAACGCAAAAACATAAAGCAAACACTGAATTCAAAAATATAAATTTTTTAGTGAATATAAATTTAGGACTACGACGCAGTGGTAGTATACTCAGCACTAACGCCATTATTACTAATCAACTGAATAGTATACGATTGACCACTACTAAATGTGCCAGAGCTGCAAGTGAACGAGACGGTACCAACATTACCCGAGGAACTCACCGTCTCGTTCGTGAGACTTGTTGGAGAAGAGGATGGAGAACCGTTGCCTGTGCCGCCAACCGCCGCTGAACATACCACTTGACCATTCTGCGGATTTAAGACGTTTGCCTGCACGATGGTTACAGGCACATTGCCCGTGTTCTCAACATAAGCCGTAACTGATCCACTAGATGATATGCTTGCTCCCGTTACTATGAATTGTTGAACTGTGTTTATTTGTGGTGCTTTGCTTGCTGTTCCAGTAAGGTATCCGGTGAACCATAGGTAGAGGAGCACGGCCGCCACCACCGTTATGACTATCAGCAGGACGGCTCCAACTATGGCCTCAATTCCGCGCCTATTCATAGATTTTCCGTTACTCATATCACATATATCTTATAGTTACCCCTTTATAAATATTTCTTTCAACAAACTTAATAACGAAGCAGTGAGCCACTCCCCCGCCCTAAAGGGCTAGGTTTCTCGCTCCCCTTTGAATCCTCTCATCATGATGAAACCATCTCATGGCGGTAAATTATCTCGTCCTAATTTGGGCGAGGGGCGAGGCGGATCACATCTTGGGAGTCCCTTATCGTGTGCTGTGGTTGGCGCGTTAACTAGATTGCGTTACCACTAATTGGACACGCAGTTGCTTTCAACGGTCACACAGGAACAAATATCGATGAGAGGAGCGGGGCTGCTTCATATATGGCTAGTGAAATAAATATGAGGAG
>Ga0080006_1148718_pt1 | contig 10278 bp, 7 predicted proteins | sample RS3BMetagenome_FD_69209 | JGI IMG/M metagenome (GOLD analysis project Ga0080006, IMG submission 69209) | Ferric oxide microbial mat and aquatic microbial communities from Rainbow Spring, Yellowstone National Park, USA - RS3B (SPADES... ... | reverse complement strand
GCGTCCACCGACCCGGTCGCGAACAGGTAATCAACCGGCCGGACAACCAGAAACTGGATCTGGGCCTGCGCCGTCACCAGGTTGAGGTCACCGGTCAAGAAGTCGTCGAGGATCGGGTCGGGAGCCCGGCTCAAGGGGGCGGCCTGCGAACTCCGGGCGCCGATGGTGACGGTTCGCGAACGGTCCCGGGCCACCCGGTCGACCCGGTCGAGACCCCAGGGGAGACCCCAGTGCAACCCAGGAGACCAGGTGTCGGGAAGGACCGCGCAGAAGCGTCGGACGACCCCGACCTCATCCTGCTGAATCATCACTATTCCCGAAGCGAGATAGGTTGAAAATCCTAAAATGATAAGGGCGAACAAGATACGCCGAATGGTCATGGTCGGCCCCCCTCGACGGGCGAGGCGTTGAGACTCGGCGGGGTCTCGGCCCGCTTGACTGTGGCTGCGGTTGACTCGCCCGGCTTGACCGGGGAAGGGGGGGCGACTCCCTGGGTCAGGAGCTTGAGGAAAGGGCTGTCGGCCGAGAGGATCAGGGTGGTCTTGCCGTCGAGGGCGACCCGGTAAGTTTCCAGGGTTTTGAGAAACTGGTAAAAGCTGGGGTCGGTCGCGTGGGCCTCGTTGGCGATCCGGGCGGCCTGGGCCTCGCCCTCGCCGACGACCCGGGCAGCGTCGGCCTCGGCCTGCGCGAGCATCCGGGCCCGGTCAAGGTCGGCGGCGCTCCGGATCGTCCGGGCCTGGCTTTCCCCCTCGGACCGGGTCGCCGCGGCAACCCGCCGCCGCTCGCTCCGGATCTGCTCGAAGACCGCCGAGCGAACTTCCTCGGGATAATTGAGCCGTTTGAGCCGGACATCGACGACCGTCAGGCCGAATTCCTGGCCCGCCTGGTCAGCGATTCGCGCAGTCACATCAGTCATCATCGATTCAAGAGCCGAGACCTCGCCGACCTGGATCAAGGAGGTCAGATCGTGCCGGACCAGCTCCGAGGCCAGGACCGAGGCCGTCATGTCTTCGAGTCGGCTGGAAGCGTCGGGAAGGGTCCGGACCGACTTGAGGAACCGGTCGACGTCGGCGATCTTCCAGGTCACGTACCAGGCGACTTCGAGGTTTTTCTTGTCCCTGGTCAGCATCTCGCGGGCCGGCGGGGCGTCGAGCTGGAGCCGACGATCGAACCCCCGTCGTGACTGCCAGGGGGCCTTCCAGTGCAGGCCAGGGTCCTCGATCAGGCGGATCGGCCGGCCAAATTCGGTGATCGAGACGGTCTCGGTCTGGTCGACAATCACGGCCGAACTCGCCAGGATCAGGACCGCAACGAGGGCGACCGAGCCCAGAATGAGTCGATTTCGGGTCATCCTGTCAATCCTCCGGCTCGACCGGTTTGGGGGGAGGGATCGCGCCGAGGCCGGCGGGCCAGGGTCCGGGAAAATCGCCGACCCAGAGCTGGCGACGGCCGGTCGCCCGGGGGTCGAGGATCAGCTTGGCTCGACCGGCATAAGCCGATGCCAGGGCATCGAGGAAGATCCGCGACGAGTCGAGGTCGGGCCGGGCGGCGTGGGCCTGGGCCCGGGCGTTGAAGGCCTTGCGGTCCCCCTCGGCGCGGGTGGCCAGGGCGTGGCCCCGGGCCGAGGCGAGGTCGCCCCGGGTTCTGGCGTCGGCCTGGCCCGACCAGTGCCGCTCGGCGGCGTAAGCCTCAGCCTCGTTTCGATATCGGGCGGCATCGGAGACGGCGGCCGAGACGTCGCGATAAGCCGGGACGACTTCGAGCGGCGGGTGGGCGTCGACCACCCGAACCCGGTCGACCGCGACGAGCAGGCCGGTCGTCGCCAGCCGAGATTTGAGCCGATCTTCGAGCGCAACCTCAAACGGCCGACGCCCTTCGGCCAGGATATTTTCGAGCGGGGTCCGGCCGACGGCCTCGCGAAACACGCCTTCGGCGGCGGCGAGAACGGTCGCTTCCACCTCCGCCACGCCGAAGACCAGGCTCGATGCGCCGGCTTCGGTCAGGCGGTACTCGACCACCCCGGCCAGCTCGACCAGGTTCTCGTCGCCGGTAAAAAAGAGGGCCGACTCGTCGCGAGTCGTCCCGTGGACGGCGTTCCAGGCGACCGGCCCCCGGGGACCGGAAGGGCTCGACGGGCCGACCCGGGCGACCCGGACGAGGTCGGGCTCGACCTTCGTGACTTGCTCGAAGGGCAGGGGCCACCTGACGTGCAGGCCGGGCCGGAGCCGATCGGAATCGACCCGCCCGAACCGCTGGAGCAGGCCCAGTTCTCCCGGGGCGATCACGGTGATTCCCGAGCCCAGATAAACCAGGACCAGGGCGAGACCCAGGCCCCGGACCAGCCCTCGGCGATGATCCCAGGCCCAGTCGAATCCGCTCGAAGGTCGGCAGGCCCGGCAGTAGGCGACGACTCGACCCGAGGCCCGAGCGACACCCAGCAACCCCGTCCCCTCGAAGCCGAGCAGGCGAATCGCATTGAGCAAAACGAGCAGCGAGCCGATCTGGTGGGTGATCGCCGCGGCGACCGGACCCAGGATCCGGAACCCCGCCAGGACGACCGCAAGGCTGTTGAGCCCGAAGGCGAAGATCAAGATATTCTGACGGATGACGCGGACCGTGGCTCGGGCCACGCGGATCGTCTCGGGCAGGGGTTCGAGCGGGTCGCCCATCAGGATGATCGACCCGGCCTCGGCGACGATCTCGGCTCCGGGGCCGCCAAGGGCGATCCCGACGTCGGCGGTCGCCAGCGCCGGGGCGTCGTTGATCCCGTCGCCGATCATGGCCACGACCCGGCCGTCGACCTTCCGGGTCGCCACCCAGTCGGCCTTGGCCAGGGGCGACAGACCGGCCTCGACCTGCTTGATGTGGACCTTCTTCGCGACCGACCGGGCCGCGGCCTCGCGGTCGCCGGTCAGGATCGTCAGGTCCTTGAGCCCGAGATGTTTCAGGTCGTGGACGACGTCGTGGGCTTCGGACCGGACCCGATCGCGGGCCCCGATCAGCCCGACGACCCGGTCGTTCTCGGCGATGAGCAAGGCGGTCTGCCCCGAGTCGTCGAGCTGCTTCAGGGCGGCCTCGACCTCGGCCTTGATCTCCAGGCCGTGCTCGCGGATCAGGCGAGGGTTGCCGACGAGGACCCGCGGCTGATCCCCGTCGCGAAGGCTCGCCTTGACCCCCGCGCCGGGCTGGGCCTGGAAGTCGTCGGAGGCCGAGAGAGTCAGCCCGAGCGACCGGGCCTCCTGCACCATCAGGCGGGCCAGAGGGTGCTCGCTCGACTGCTCGACCGACCCGGCCAGCCAGAGAACATGCTCGGGGCTGGCTCCTTCAAAGGGAAGGAGATCGCCGATTTCAGGGCGTCCCAGCGTCAGGGTTCCGGTCTTGTCGAAGGCCAGGGTGTCGACCGAGGCCAGGCGTTCGAGCGCCGCGCCCCCTTTGACCAGACCCCCCCGACGGGCCAGTCGAGCCGTCGCCGCCAGGACGGCGGCGGGCGTGGCCAGAACCAGCGCACAAGGGCAGGCGACGACCAGCACGGCGAGGGTCGGCATCAGGTCGATCGTCGGCAAGAGGCCCGACCGATACCATCCCAGAAGCCGCCCCGCGTTCGTTCCCAAAAAGACGACCAGCGACGCGGTCAAGACGGCGGGCAGGAACATCCGGGCGTAGCGGTCGGCTGTTCGCTCCAGAGGCGACTGGTTCCGCTGGGCTCCGTCGAGGAGCCGGATCACCTGGCCGAGCGTCGTCTCGGTCCCGACCTTCTCAGCCTGGATCTCCAGCCGGCCGAACTGGTTGACCGTGCCGGTGAAGACCGGGTCGCCCGCCCCCTTGTCAACAGGCAGACCTTCTCCGGTGAGGATGGCCTGATCGACGGCCGACCGGCCATCGACGACCACGCCATCGGCGGCGATCCGCTCGCCGGGACGGACGATGATCCGGTCGCCGACCCGGAGCGCCTCGGCGGCGATCTCGACTTCCTCCCCGTCCCGGATCACCCGGGCGGTTCTCGGCCGGTATTCGAGCAGGCCCTGGATCGACCTCCGGGCTCTTTCAAACGTGAACGCTTCCAGACATTCGCCGACCAGGGCAATGAAAACGACCTCGGCGGCGACGAAATATTCGCCCATCAGGCCCGCCGCGATGCAGGCGACCGCCAGCGCGATATCGGCGCCGATCCGGCCTTCGAGCAGGGCGGCCAGAGCCAGATAAATGACCCGGCCGCCGCCGATCACCGCCGCGATCAGGGCGAGCGACACGCCGAATGGCCGACGATACCCATCAAGTCCGGCGAATCCGAAAATCAGGTCAAGCCCGAGCAAAAGACCAACGACGACCGTCGACGCCACCAGCGCCCGGAACTCGGCTTCCGGGTCGTGGTGGTGGCGATGGTCGTCGTGGTGATGGTGGCCCGAGGCCATCAGACCCGCTTGAAATTCGCGGTGCACGTCGGCGGAACCTTTCCGGGTCTCGGGTCACTTCTCGTACTTGATCCAGGTGGGCGAGCCCCATGCGAGGTTGCCGTCGGCCTGCTCGATCCGGACGTAGTAATAATGCGACTCGCCCGGCTTCGCGTCGTCATCGACGTAGCGGAAGGTCACGTCGCGGGTCTTCGGTTCGGTGGTCATCGCGTACTTGTTATCGCGGATGATATGAAGTTTCGCCACCGGGGCGGTCCCCTTGACCACGACCTGAAGCCCCGGCTTCTCGGCGGTGGTGAAGGTGTCGCCCATGAAGTGGTCGCCCGACCGGACGTCGAGCAGGATGTTGTCGGTCGCCGCGTAGCAGTGCCGGGCCTTGAACCCCTCGATCAGGGCCGGGCGGGTCGTGTCCTCAGCATAAACGATGGCGTAGCTGAGGTGGGTGCTGACGTGGTCGCTGCTGCTCTGAAAGCCGAGCTTGTAGCCTTTTTCGAGGGCGTTCCAGATGAATCCCTTGGGCTGATAGCCGCCGATGTTGGTGGCCTGGGTGGGAGATCGGGGGGCGCCGAACTGCTCGTAGTTGTGCCGGTGCCCCTGGTAGATCTCGACGATCGGCTCGACCTCGGGGTCATTGTCGCGCCAGTCGGTCCCCATGTCGGTCGCCGAGGTGTGCGAGGCGCAGATCCCGCCAAAGTGCTTCAGGTAGGCATAAAGCAGCTTGGTATCGGGCGTCCCTTCTTCGGCCGTGCCGGGCAGACCGCCCCGGGGCAGCGGCCGGATTCCCCTTTTGGGCATCATCACGTTGCGGTGGCCGTTGGGATAGACCACGCTTCGCTCATAAGTCTGGGCGCCGATGAATCGAGGGGTGTTCAGATGGAGGTCGGCGCTCTTCTGGATCAGCCACCAGAGATACTCATAGCCGAAGCCGTTGTCGTGGTCGCCGTCGCCCATCCAGTCGTGGTTGGCGGCGTCCAGAGCGTATCGCCAGGCGTCTTCGAGTAAGCCGTCCTGGTCGTTGTGCGAGCTGACCTCGGTGTGACGGTGGAACTCGCCCCGGAGCGGTCGGAGCGTCTTGCCGCCGACGGTCACGCGATGCTCTCGGATCTTCTTGATGTCGGCGGCTTCCTCAGGGTGAACCGTGGCGAGCGATGACCCTGGAGGGGGCGGGTCGTCCACCAATTTCGGGCTGGTCGAGGCCGACGACTTGCTCGCGAGCCGGGCGGCGTAGAGATCCGACTCGCCCCGGGTGTTGGCGTTCTGGCGGAGATCCGAGCTATAGACCGCCAGCAGGTCTTCGCCGACGCTCGTCAGGGCCGGGCGGTTGTCGATCAGGTTGGCCGAGTTTCCCAGGCGGATCGGGCTCGACCACTTCTCGCCGTTGAACGAGAGGGCCGAACTCACCCAGACCTCCCCTTGACCGCCGGCCAGGGGGTGGTGCCGGACCAGGAGCCAGAGCGTTCCATCCCCTCCGAAGCCGAGGCGAGGGACGCTCTTGTTCCGGTCGGCGATCGGGCCGAAAGTCGGCTCAGGCCCGCCGCTGGGGACCATCAGCTTGCCGCCGTCCAGACACTTGAGCTTGATCGTCCGGTTGACGTAAAGGGCGAATCCCGGATTCTTTTCGAGCCCGACGTTGGTCACGTTACCGGCGTGGGCGTAGTCCTTGCCCCACTGCTCGTCGCCTTCCTCGTAAGCGATCCAGACCCGATTTCCCTTGTCGATCGCCAGGCCCGGCCTGGCCTCGAACCGAGGCGACGAGGCCACTGCGATCGGCGGCCCATTCCGACCGACGTCGCGGAGCATCACGTCATAATTGCCCTTGTCGTAGGTGTCCCAGGCGACAAAAACGCCCCCTTGACTGTCGGCCGCGATGATCGGAGCCCAGTCGTCGGCTGGACTCGACGAGACCACCACCGGCGCGGGGATCGGGGCGTCCGCCTGAGCGGGCAGGGGGGTCGCCAGGATCTCGTAATTGTCGCCCCGGAACGCTTGCCAGGCCAGCCAGACCACCCCTTTGGCGTCGGTTGTCGCGACGACGTGGAAGTCCGAACCCTTGGTCTTCGTCACCTGCCGGATCGCCGACCAGGTCCCCGCGTTCGCTCCGGCCGCCGGAGGGGTATAGACCCGGTCAAAAATGTCCCAGTCGCCGTCAACCTGCTGCGCCCAGGCGACCCCGACCTTCCCCTGACCATCGACCGCGACGGTCGGCCGCCAGACGTCGAGCCGACCCTCGGTCACGTCGATCCCTGGCGACCAGCTCGACCCATCAAACGAGCGGAGCCGGACACGGTCGCCGTTTTTGGTTGGAACGAGGGTGTCGAACTCCTTCCTGGAAGCGGCCTTGGTCAGCTGGGGGACCTCGGGCCGATACTCGACGGAGGCGAGCCAGACCTTGCCATCGATGGCTTTCGCGACGCTCGGGAAGTCGTCCTCGAACCCATAACCGGTCAATCGGACGGCGGCCTCCATCCGCTCGACGGCCACCTGATCGTTGAGGAAGAGGGTCCGCCCGGTCCGATTCAAGGACGACGGCTTGAACGAGATCGTTCCCGGGGTCGACTTGACGGTGACGGTGGCGGTCTCGGGAGCTTCGAGGTTGACGTGGAGCACGGCCGGGAGGGTCGAGGCGGCTTTTTTCTTGGTGGCGGCTTTTTTCTTGGTGGCGACCTTGAATCGAGGCCCATCGGTTGTTGCGTCGAGTGCGCCCTGAACAATATCGATGCCCAGGACCCGGCCTTCGGAGACGGTGACGTCGCCGTCCCAGGGGGTTCGCGTCTCATCCTTGAGGCCCAGGGTAATCACCAGGCCGATCAGGCCGCGAGGCATCACGACCGAAGTTCCCCGAGCCGGCCCCGGGCTGACGCCCTTGGGCACGGTCGGCTCGTCGTCGTCGTCATGCGAGGCGTTCGAGACGATGGCCAGCATCGCCACAGCGACCGACGCCACAAGGACCGTGGAGATGTGGACCCACCGCGACCGGATCGCCATGATCGAAGCCTCCCGCGCCCTGACATCGAGATTAAGTCCGCTGAAAATGACCGTGGGCTCAAGCTAATCGAGACCTGAGCCTCGATCAAGGGGCGAGGCTCTGACTTGAAAACAAATCCCGAAGTTTCGACAAGCAGTATGAGTCCCGTATGAGAGCACGCCCATCCAATGAATTCGTGACCGAGCCGGCCGGGATCGGGTGCAGTAATTGTTTCCGGTCCGGCTGAGTAACTTGGGATAATGGGGTCATCTTCATCGAACGGAGGTGCCCCATGACCCGCCACACGTTCTATGCCGAGGATGAGGTCGAGGTCGCCGCGGTCGAGCAGGCCCTGGTGATGGTCCGGGAGCTGAAGCAACTGGCCGCCGCCACCCCCGACGGCCACGTCTTGGCCGTGGTCGAACGCGCCGCCGTTGACCGCGGCCGCCGGTTCGTCCGCGACCGGCTCCAGGACGTGCTCAACGCCCAGGCCGAGGACCTGGAGAAAAAGGGGGGCGCGGGTGGGACTGCCCTTGCGGCGGCCGGCGGCGTCATCACGGCCGGGCCGAGCGCCGCCTCGTCACCGCGGCCGGCGACGTGACGATGTCCCGGGTCTACTTCACCTGCCGCCGCTGCGACCAGCACGCCCACGCCCTGGACGACCGCCTGGGGCTGGAGGGCTTTGTCAGCCCGCACGCCCAGCGGCTGCTCTGCTCGCTCGGGGCCGACTGGTCGTTCGAGCGCTGCGCCCGCCACCTCCGCGAACTCGCCGGGCTGGTCGTCGGCGACAACACCGTGCGCAAGGTCTGCGACCGGCACGGGGGCCTGATCCGGGCCTGGCAGCGCAAGGACCCCGAGGCGGCTCTGCCGTTCCGCGAGGCCCTGGGCCCGCGGTGGCGGCGGGCCCAGGGCCGGCTGGGGGTGACGCAAACGGCCGAGCTGACGGTGCTGGCCGACGGGGCGAAGTGGATCTGGAACGAGGTCGAGAAGAACCTGCCCGGCGCCACCGGGGTACTCGACATCTACCACGCCGGCGAGCACCTGCACGAGGCGGCGGTGGCCCTGCACGGGGCGGACCCGGCGGCCGAGGCGTGGTACCAGCGCCGCCGCCGGACCCTGCTGGAGTCCGGGGCCTCGGGCCTGCTGGCGGAGCTGGCGGCCGGGCCCGGCGACGTCTCCGACCTGATCGGCTACCTCGCGCCGCACGGCGACCACTCGCCGTACCGGGCGCGGTTGGCCGAGGGCCGCTCGATCGGCAGCGGGATGGTCGAGGGGGCGTGCAAGACGGCGATCGGGAGGCGACTGAAGCAGCCCGGTGCACGGTGGAAGGTGCGGCGATTAGAGCGGATGGCGGCGGTGTGCTGCCTGGATTACGGCGACCAGCTCGAGGCTTACTGGAAAAAGGTGGCCGGGTAGCGACCAGATTCCGTTACCGCACCCGCCACGAACCCACCAGGACTGGGCGGTTTCCTTCTGACCTAGCCAAAATCTGCTCTGTGGTTTATATCCATCCGCCGCGGTCGATGATTTCGGAGGGCCTTCGGATCAGGAGTCAGGCATGGAATCCCAACTCTCCCTGATGGAACTGCTTGAGGGGCTTCACGATCCGCGACGGGCCCAGGGCAAGCGGCACCCTCTCCCCGCCCTGCTCGGCCTGGCCGTCGTCGCCCTGCTCGCGGGCATGACCTCCTATGAGGCGATCGCCCAGTACGGCAAGGAGAGGGGCTGGGAGTTCCTCCGGCATCTCGGCTTCACCACCCGCCACGGCCTGTGCAAGGCCACCTACTCGCGGGTCTTCCGCCGGATCGACGTGGCCGACTTCGAGACCCGGCTGGGCCGGTGGATCCGCGGGCGGCTCGGCCGCGACGATGCCCCCCATCTGGCCGTCGACGGCAAGACCGCCCGGGGCAGCCGCGACGGCACCGCGCCCGGGGCCCACCTGCTCTCGGCCTACGCCCCGGACGTCAAGGCGGTCCTGGCCCAACTCCGGGTGGACTGCAAGACCACCGAATATAAGGCCGCCCTGGAGCTGCTGGGGGTGCTGGCCCTGAAGGGCAAGGTCGTCACCGGCGACGCCATGTTCACGCATCGCGACGTCTGCGCCAGGGTGACCGAGGCGGGCGGGGATTATCTCCTGCCGGCCAAGGAGAATCAGCCGACGCTGTGCCGGGACATCGCGGCCGCCTTCGCCGGTCCCGAGGCCGGCCTTTCCCCCCCTCCAGGTCGCGCGAGGTGAGGCCGAGATCGAGCGGGCCCGCGAGGTCGAAAAGGGGCACGGCCGGGTCGAGACGCGGTCGATCGAGGTCACGTCGTCGCTGGCCGAGTACCTGGGCTCGGACTGGCCCGGGTGCGAGCGGGTCTTCCGCCTGACGCGCGTCCGAAAGACGGGCGAGAAGGTCGAGACCGAGGTGGTCCTGGGGATCACCAGCCTGCCACGCCAGCGCGCCGGGGCCGCGGCGCTGCTGCGGCTGATCCGAGGGCATTGGGGCATCGAGAACGGTCTGCATGGGGTCCGAGATGGGACCCTCCGCGAGGACGCCAGCCGGGTCCGCAAGGGTTCGGGGCCGGAGGTGATGGCGGGCCTGAGGAACATCGCCGTCTTCCTGTTCAAGCGGATGGGCTACAAGAGCGCCGCGGAGGCGACGCGGCACTACGTCTGTCACCCGGAAGAGACGCTGAAGATCGTGTCAATCCGAATCTGAGAATGAAACGGCCCTGCTCACCAGGACAGGGCCGTTTCATTTTCGATTTCGGGTTGACAGAAGTTCCAGCGACTTCTGCGGGTGGCACATGTGGTAGCGCGTTGCCGCCGCCAGAGTCGGCTTTCCCGACTGCGGTCGCACGTAGATGACCAAGTTTCTCAGCGTCGCCATCACCTGCGAGGCCGCACCCCGCCGAACT
>Ga0080006_1153701_pt1 | contig 10279 bp, 11 predicted proteins | sample RS3BMetagenome_FD_69209 | JGI IMG/M metagenome (GOLD analysis project Ga0080006, IMG submission 69209) | Ferric oxide microbial mat and aquatic microbial communities from Rainbow Spring, Yellowstone National Park, USA - RS3B (SPADES... ... | reverse complement strand
CCTGAGGAAGGAAGAGTCCTTGTTTATCATCCTGAGAACCTTTGCCCCTTCCTCACCCTCCATCATCTTTGAGAACCTGCCAAAGGTGAGTATCTCCTCTGGTAGGGAGAGTTCCTTCCTTTCCCCCTTCTCCCCCATATTCTCAGCGATAGCTCTTGCGAACATTTCTGCTTCTGTCAGTCCTTCGTCTATGATAGCATAAAACCTGGAGAATGCCTGTTCCCCCTTTTCTGAATATAGCTTCTTAACTGCCATGAACCTCCTTATTCCTATGTAGACAAGGTAGCCTGAAGCGTCATTCTTTGGGACTACCCTTCCAGGTTGGAGTTGCCCAACCTGCCTGATAGATTCTGAGAGGCTCTTCAGAGATTCATCATCATAGTCGAACCTGAAGAGGAATTTAGGATGAACGTCTATGATGCCTATAGCAAGGCCTACTGAGGATTTTTCTTCTGGATGATGGCTCATCATTTTATTACTTGTCCCATCCTTTTAACTCCGAAACAACCACCAGTCCACCGTTCTTTCTTGGAGTAACCCCTGCCTGGGCAGTAGCTAAAGCAACAGAAGCCTTCTCCTCCGGGGAGAGGGAGGAGTATATCTCAGCGTCAGCCTGAAGCATCGCCTCCTTCGCCAGGCTCCTTGGAGACCTTCCCATTCCCCTCGTGAGTGATTGCTTGAATAACTGTTCGAACCTGCTCTGAAGCCTGCCAGCGCATCCTGCCTCTCTGGCAATTCTTGCAGTCAGCGGAAGTGAGGAGAGCGAGTACCTTCTCATGTAAGCCATGCTTTTATCAGGAAGTTCAAGCTCACCATCGACAACCACCTCCTTCATCAGCTTGAATATGCGGAAGGATTTTGGGAAGCACCGTTTGAGCCTCAATGTATGAGTGTCGACAACAGACACCCTCTTGTCAGCAACCCGCACGAGCGTGGCGTTGTGTACTGCAATCATAGCACCTGCATCGTACTCGTACAAAGGAAGACAGACTGAGAAGCAGTTTCTTCCTCCCTTATTCAGGGGCCATAACTTGAACCTGCGCTGTGCACCGGCTACCGTTACAGATATTCTATGCGGGTCTTCTGATACAACTTCGAAGACAACAGGCCTCAAAGCAGAGGTCTGGAGTTGCTGCGCATTTGATGCGGTTTGAATGTTATCCACACCAAGGAAGCTCAGCTCTAAGTTGGCTGCAAGGAGGATTGATTCGTTGATCGAGAGCCCCCTGCTCCTGAACCGTTTTGCCATAAGAGTAATCCGTATTACCAGAGCTGACTTCGTATGCTGGTCTAGGTTGATTCTTTCCATTGCAGACTGTGCGGCTTCGCCGATTCTCCTTTCTTCGTCGTTTGTGAAGAGAGACCTGAAGTAGTTGTGCTCCCTTGTCGAAGGGACCCTCCCAATTATCCTTCTGAACTCCGTCCTTGAAGGGGTTGATTCACCGAAAGGTGTTCCAATAAAGCTGGAAGGGTCGCATTTCGGGCATCTTTCGCTCTCGTCCAGAGGCGAAGAGCATACAGGGCAGAGTCCATTGATTCCCTGAATATAGTCTGCTTCCTCTTTAGGTCGGTACTTTTCTGAGATCAACTCACGATTTAACCCCCTTAAACAAAGCTAGGATATGAAATGGAAGCGGGTTTGATGAAGAAGGTCCTAAGAAGGAGTAGTCAGGATATCCAATCTTCTTCAAAGATTCGAGCCTCATATCTACCCATGTCATTACCAGCTTCCCAAATTTAACGGCACAATTATTCCTCAATTATACGGTACTATACCGTAGAAATACTTATAACTGTTCCGCTTTATACCTGTGTAGCAAAGGTGATCTATAGAGTGCCGAAGAAAGGCTCAGGGTACGCGTCACTAACTGTTAGTCAAGCTGTCTACGAACACTTCAAGGAGAGCTTCCAGCAGAACAGGAGGATGCTGGAGAGGAAGGGAATAAGCAGCCTTACGGGTTATGTAACCAGCAGGCTGGAAGAGCTTATGCTGAAGGATAGAGTATTTGCTAGATACGCTCCATTTATGGAGGAGTTTGGATATGATGAAGACAGCAACACTATCTACATAAAAGACAACAGGACGAAGAGGATAGCTGGGATAACCATTGTTAACAACAAGCTGCACTGTGATGTAGATGAAAAGGAGGACTGTGCCCACATAGGTTTTGCTTATTCACTGCCAAAGGTTTACGAAGCCATGATTAGGCTGGGGATACCTGCGCCAGGCAGAATAACGGGAAAATACAGGAAGGATAATGAGTAAAATCTGACAGCCCTCATTATTCAAGCACCTGTGTGCACTCTTTTGGAATGGATGAACGAGGAACGAGAAATCTGGTCCGAACGAAATTACGGCTGCCTTTCTGCGGCAGGAAACGCAGAAAAGCTGAACGAAAGAGTTGAAAGGATTATGGAATTTGCGCCGGTGACGACGGCGGAAGGTTGCACTAGGCTTGAAGTGTATTCATACCTTAGCGGGCCGGATACGGCGCTTTTGAAGGTGAAGAAGGAGCTGGAAGTGTTCAAGGAAGGAGGCGCGCTGGCCTCAGGCGAAGATGCATTAGCCTACTTGTCTAGCCACAAAACATGGGTGAATCTGGTTTTTATACGGTGCTGGTATCTCGCACCTCCATCCCTCGATTTTGGATATCACTTTTCAACTCATCAATGATGCAAGTTGACCGCTCAACTAGGAATTGGCATAAACCCGCGTAACGCCACCTCTAGCTTCACAAGGTTTAAGTGATGCACGAACGTCTGTATTGCTTATGTCAAATCCAAAGAGGGGTCGGCTTTGGTCCCAGTTAACTGACTATGCGAAATGGTTGATTGAAGAGAATTACTCGTCTTGCAATCTAAAGGACCTGATACTAGATGAGATCGACGATGTTGTAAGTAGGGGGATTTCCCCGAATTCGGGTATCATAGAAGCCGGCCTTGAAAAATGCATCAAACAAGCCAGAGGTCTTGCAAAAAAGTACGACAAAGATGTCTGTTATTACCTGCAGATGTCATTTGGACCAGGTAAACGATGGTTTTACAACTAGTAATCCATTATGTGAAAGGGATAACTGACCTGTAAATATCTTCTTGCTTCCCCAACTTTTCGATTAATTGATTTAAGTCCCTTACCAATGTCTGTTGAACATCCGGAAAAGAGATAAAATTTCTGGTACTTCCTCCACTGCTCCAGCATAGGGATGTCGAGGTTCAGCTTTCTTACTCTTCCGTCTGAAGAAAGTCTCGTTGTAGTTGTGCCGTTCTATATGGTTGGACATAAGGTTCGAGAAAATACACTTGGTATAAGCACACTCAAACCAAGATTAATGACGATGAACTCGATTTGTGCAACATAACACATAATACGTAACCTAATATTTGAAACAGAGTAAGGTAATGCAATAATCTGACGTATAACTATATTTATTAGAAATCATCATTCTCTTGGATACCAAACACATGCGGAATGCTATGGATAGAGTGTCCCACAAGTCACGAAATAGCACGAACGACTAGACTAAGAACAAGGAAATAATCGAAGAATTGAAGCTAGATGTCGATAGAATGCATCTATTTGAATATCTCGATGCGCTTGTGGATACAGGAATACTCCAGTTCAAGCAGGTCTCTTAAGTGAGGCAGTACAGGCTGAAATCATTGTGAAGGGTATTTTACGAAAGATCATCTATGCTGCGATAATTTAGTATGTACCATAGGCAAGCAATCGAACGTATGTGTTCGGTTAAACGAATACAAAATTCTCCTAGGTCAAGCTTTTTACTATTAATCATCGAATGTGTTGACTTTTGGTATTCGTAGTGTTCGTTTAACTCCTTTGAATCAAAATTATTCGACCTTTTTTATTAATTATTTAATTACATGCATGTATTCATTTGTTAGTGTTTTAGGTTCTGTCAGTTCGTTTTTACATGTGTTCTTCAGTTTATCCAAAGTGCTATCGATTGAGCGAGCGAGTGATCGATTCTTGAGGCGAAAAGGGAGCAATGGCGAGAATGCGTGGAGGGTCTGCTGGTGATGGATACAACCCGAGTCTAACCCTCCATGATATAATGAAAAGTGTCTTGAATTATTTTACATCCTGAATTACTGATCTAATGTTAAGCTGTGGTTTTGTCCTTCAATAATAAAATTAGACTTATCCTTTTTGCTTCTTCTTTAACTTATCTTTCTCTTTTTTCTCGGCCTTATAAACAGACTTTAGCCACTCGTCCGCACCTACGTCAGTTTTTGGAATAAGTGAACTGAGCTTGCTTCTTCGCTTTTTGTATATATAATACCCTTGTGTGTTAGGAACATAACCAAAGTTAGTTTGTGGTTTGTATTTGAGAAGGGTACCATCTTTTTTGCAGAAACGACCTTTCTTATATTCTTCTTCATCGAGAAATTTGTATATCTCTTTGCAGTTTGGACAAAAATACTGAAGCACATTTTGTTGTTTCGCTGATAGCTATATAAAGCTTATCACTTCCTGATATGCTTGACCTTATTTCACATCGCATATTTTTGGAATCTTGAAACGATTCCCAAATGAGATATTGGATCATAAGAGCCCTATGGTGGGATTGGCGTAATTACAGCTAATCCGCTAACATCCGCCACATAAAGTCCGATTGGTCGTATGCGAGCTCACTAGGCTTCTGAATGTGTCAAATGTTGCCAAGTTAGCAGAGTTTTCGTGCCGAAAGATGGACGTTTGACAAAATTCAGGCCGGAGATTTAGTGATCAGAAAGATAAGGTTCCAGCATTCCGGGCCACAAGCCGACTCCTCTGTCCACCTTTCTTTTATGATCACAATACGACAACTGGTGAAGTTTCTAGAGGAATGCCCTTCACCGTAATTTTTACACCATCAATTGACCCCTAGACGTTAGGAGGAGAAAATGCACGCCTTATTAATCAGACTCATATCAAATCTCTATAAACAGACTAGAGCAAAACTTCTCTTGTAAGGCCTTGGAACAGACACCTCCTTTAATTTGCCAGCTTCGAAAGCTCGTATTCATGATTCTCTCTCTTTATCTAGGGTGCCCTGTGTATAAGAGACAGCTGCAACCAGATCGTTAAATCTGAGTCTGGAGTTCATCTGAAAGTCCTTATACATTATCTTCACGAACTTCCAGCATGACTTCGTTACCTTACTTGTGGTCTCGCACCACTTCATAGCCGCCTTATCCTTGTATTTGACCATCTGTGTGTCATATTTCTCGCCTTTCGTTTGAACGAGATAGTAGCAGTCCTTGGTCTTAACGATAAAATCAGGTATGTAATAATGCACATATCCTCTGTCATCGTAGTAAAGGATCCTCATGGGTATGCCTTCCCTGAATATGCGAGTGTATGCAATGACATCCGGATTAGTATCTAAGTAGCTCATGAAGTCTATTTCGAACTGGCTGTCCGCAGGTAGAAGATTAAAGACGGATTTGACAGGTTTATGCAACATGTCAGGGCTTTTAGTGGTGTGCAGCACCTCAGTGTCGCTGAGCTTGAAGTATCTTGTTACGTACACCGGTTCCTCCTTCATTGATAGCTTGGTCAATTCTGAGACAAAGACCTCGACTATCTTCTCTCTTATCCTCGGGCTTATTCACCATTCTTCTTTCAGGCTCTGCCTCAATGGACTTCAACACATCTTCTACACTTTTGTCCTACGAAGCCTTCGTCTTCCTGATCAGCTTTGCTCGTAGCCCTTACAGATACGCTCCGCGACGCCCTTAGAACGCTGAACATGAACCCCCTTCGCTTTCTGTAACTGCAATCATCTTGTATTCACGAGAAATTGAACAATTTACTGTAATGTTTATATAGGTCTTATTTAAAGAAAAGCCTAGCATATACTGCGACATATATATAGTCCTTATTTATATTGATATATGGTGAAAATAATGGCAACACAAAATACAAGACAAAAGAGAAAAGATTACATAATAGCATTAGGTCTTATACTATTGTATGCACTCACAACTTTTGGTTTATGGGTCGCAACACTTAATGAAACGTAGTGTTGGACTTTTGCATTAACATGGCCTACAGTGGGAATTGATATGTATAGACACCCTGAAAGATGGCTCAGAGGTTCACGTAGTACACCATATTATCAAGACGCTTATCTTGTTAATTCAGGAATTGGTGGCACAGCAGCAAATGAAATTCGCAACTTAACACAAGAAATGCAACGACTTAGACAAGAATTAGAAAATATGAGATACAGTAGATACTAAAATGTTCAAGTGCAAACGAACCCTCAGGCAAGATTGGGGATGAACTTCCTTGATTGCTCAGAATCTCTGCATATTGGCAGGAGCAGAAGTGAAAGAAGGACATTATTCATCCGTTTTGCTTTGTTACAATTACTCATTGAGCACACCTCCTTACTTAATTATCCAACAACTATTTCGTCCCCTTCCTTTCCACCAACCAGCCACAGCTCGCATTCCTGCAGAGACTTTGTTTCATAAGCAGGTGGAAGGAAGTGCATCCAGTGTTGTCTTGCTTCATCTAGACCGATTGGGGCAACGCCTGTTCTGGACTCCCTTAAAACCCCATAGGAGTCAGAACTGTTTGGATCAATTTATCCACGAAGCCAGTTCATCTTTTGCCCGCCCTAAACGATCAGATAGAGGTGAACCATGATGAGTGGCACAACCATCACATTCTTCGGTGGTATAAATGAAATAGGCGGCAACAAGTTCCTTGTCGAAGACAGGGGGACCAAGATATTTATCGACTTCGGGATGCAGATAGAAAAAAACAATCAGTACTTCTCTAATTTTTTCCAACCAAGGACTTGTAACGGAATGGGAGACCTTTTTGAGTTCGGTCTGTTGCCAAAGCTGAGAGGTCTGTACAGACTTGATTATGCAAGGCATACGAATTTTGGAGACGAAAGGGAGGCCTCCTCTTTCGATGCCGTCTTACTTTCTCACGCCCATCTCGACCATGCAGCCTATCTTCACTACCTGAGACCAGATATTCCTATCTTTTGCACAGAAGAAACCAAACTAATCTTACGGGCGCTTCAGGAAACGACAAACATATACCAGTACGTTACGTACAAGGAAAACTTCGCTGTGTACAAAAACCGAAGTGGACAATTAAGCCGCTCGATCTACGATGAACATAGAGAGGTTGTTTCAAGAGACATTAGGACCGTTCAGGATTCGAAACCATTCAAAATAGATTCCGTCGAAGTCGAACCTATATCGATAGACCATTCTTTACCGGGATCCATGGGCTATATCCTGCACACATCATCTGGTTCCATAGCATATACTGCTGACATCAGATTTCATGGGCGAAGGGAGGGTGATACGCAACGCTTCGTCTCCCGCTGCTCAAACTCCTGCCCTGACATTTTGCTGTGCGAAGGTACACGAATTGATCAGACGTATTCCAAAACGGAGTTCGACGTTGAGTCTGAGTTGACACAAGTAATAAAAGCAACTCCCGAACTAGTCGTATGCAACTATCCCTGGAGAGACCTCGACAGGTTTCTATCTTTCTACAAGGCGGCTGTAGCTTCTGGTCGTGACCTTGTTATCAACACAAAACAGGCCTACCTTCTCTGGTTGTTCAGAAACTCCAACGTATGCAGGGGACTTTATCCCAGTGAGGATGATAGGCACATCAAAATATTTCTTGCAAAAAAGTCGTGGGGGTTGATCGATAAGGACCAAGGCGAGTGGCCACGAAGGCTCCTCGAACAGGACTACGACGCTTGGGAAAGAATGTTCCTCGATTATCCCAATGGAATTGACTGGAGAGATGTTTCGTCACATCAGAAGGATTTTATCTTCTATTGTAACGATTACGAACTGCAAAACCTCATTGATATTCGGCCAAACAACGGCTCATCATACATCAGATCCTCAACCGAGCCATTTAACGAAGAAATGGAGCTGGAGGAGCAACGGGTAAGACGTTGGCTGATACACTTTGGCCTGATTACAAGAGAGAATGACTGGCATCAGATTCACGTATCAGGACATGGGGACGGAGGACAGATAAGACAGATAGTTAACGAATCCCATGCAAAGGAGGTTGTTCCAGTCCACACAGAGCATCCTGAATACTTTCAGAAATGGCATGACCGAGTCAAGATAGCCGAACTCAATGGAGCTGTGGGTTTATGAGCAGAAAAGCCTTTCAAATCGAAGATTCCAAAATACAAGCATGAAGGGGGAGCTTACATGAGTAAACAACACAAAAGCGACATGCAGAAAATAGTTGCAGCAGTAGTTCTCTTAATTCTCACAATCATAGGGTTCCTCATATTGGAATGGTCAGCCGTATGGGGTTGGTTGTTTCTCTTTTTCACGCTCTACACAGGTCTAGCAATCGTTGCAGACGGAATTAAGAAGAAATGCCCTTCTTGTGGCGAATGGTGGTCAAAGACAACTGTCGCAAGGCAATTTCTTGGAAGCAGAGGCAGATGGGAGACCCATTATCAATATGCTACGACAATAACCAGCACAGATCACTTCGATAAGCTTGGCTACTATTCGGGGAGGTCAACATCTACTTCGACTACCTCCTTTCCTCGTACCGTGTACGTGACTTATGAAAGCTACCTGGAAACCTACCGCTGCAAATATTGTTCATTCGAGTGGCGTGGAACAAAAACGTACAGAAGGACCAGGTGACGACAAGTGGTCACTCTCGAATCAGTTCTACAAGGGTCGTTACCAAACCCTCTACCAGATGTATTCACCCCAAATCCTGACGAAACAGTCAAGGTGGTAGCAGCCTCAAGGGTGTTCTTGATAGGAAAGTATACAGGATGCTGGTTTTTGTTGACAACCGAGCGCATAATGGTTGTTGACAATTCGACAAAATATGTAATCTTTGACCTACCTCTTAAGATGGTGAAGTTAGTCGGTTTGGATCACAATGTCTTGGTCGGTCACCAGTTGCGAACGACTCTCAAGCTGGGATACAGCAGGTGGACTTACTTGATAGATCTGGTCAAAACTTCGCCTGATGGTGTTAGTGTTGAGCTGCTTCGGGAGTTAATCATAAAGCTGCGGGATGAAAAGACCTTGGGCCCCAAAGTTGGAACGATGCTGGACTTCGCATGGCTGAGTAAAATAATCAAACAGGAGAGTTTGTCGATTCGCCCCCTCAGATGTCCTAGCTGTGGCGCTCCGTTAGATATGCCAAGTTCAGGAAGGTATGTTAAATGCTCCCACTGTGGCGTAGTTGTGCAAGTAACCGACATAATTGACCTCATAAAGGACCAAGGAACTTGAGGGAATAGGTATGAAAAGTCGGAATAAGCCATGAAGAACTATCAACCAAGACTCTCTGCTACGGTCTTTATTTTTCTGTCTCCTATCATAGACGAAAGTTTTGATAATTTGAGTGTACGATAAGGCGACGTAAAATCCTCGAATGAAGAGATGCGTGATTTCTTATGTACCTGCTCTGCAGAGCAACCAGCGTTAGCTATGCCCCGGTTATCTACGGTTCTAGCGACCGTTCCAATGAATGGGCTACTCTCAGAAGCGGCTTCTCGGGTTGTAGCTTTTCTTTTATTGGTATGCTTCATCCGCACTTTGAACATGTAATCGCTTCGTCGGTAATCGTAAATCCATATCTATGGATAGTCGAATCTTCCGCTTTGCTCATGCCTTTGTCTACTCCTTCTCCTTCGACAGCCCTTCGGCCTTCACGCAAAAGAATCAACTTTGGGTTTTTAAGGCAAAATAACAGATCACGGCGTGCTACGACCGCCGGGGGGAAGAGGAAGCGACGGCGCAGAAGCTTATTCACTTGGTGAAGGGAAGAAGGTCGAAGCCCAGCCCCATTGGTCCTCCCGCTGACCCTCCTCTAGGATGGGGTAAAGTCGTTCCATATAGCCTAGGAAGGCGAGCTCCACTTCGAATGTGGTTATCTTATGGACGTCGTGATGGGGTGTAAAAGCGAGCTCGCTTGATATGGTATCCCCCCAAGCTCCCTATGGTTTTGCCTAGGACTTCGGCCATATCTTTTCGCTCTCGCTCTACTTAGGCCCTCTCGACCAGATGCCTTCGTTCCAGTTTCAGGGTCTTTTCCACAACTTCGGGATCATCAGCCTTCCCTCAGGCCTCAACCTTCTTCCCCCTCCTGCCGTCGTAATGGAAGTAGTACAGATACTTGGTTCCCTTGACCGTCTTTGTCGTCGTCGGCATGATGGATCATTTAGTGCTATGTATCGGGAAGTTATTTCTGAAACTTTGACTCTAGGTAGCTCAGTTTATTCTTAAGCTCATTTAT
>Ga0080006_1258013_pt1 | contig 10281 bp, 18 predicted proteins | sample RS3BMetagenome_FD_69209 | JGI IMG/M metagenome (GOLD analysis project Ga0080006, IMG submission 69209) | Ferric oxide microbial mat and aquatic microbial communities from Rainbow Spring, Yellowstone National Park, USA - RS3B (SPADES... ... | reverse complement strand
CCCCCCCCAGCAGGATTTAATCATAATCCTTAGTAAGCGATTTGTGCTTACTAATAGTTAATAGTAGAGCGTGAACTCTTTACTTAGTCGAGCCATGTAGAGATATTGGCACAATTCGCATACTTGATATTTGCAAATGGGTATGTAGCGGAAATCGTAAAAATGGGGGTCTCCTTCACGACCCATGGTTGACAAAATAAAGTTATATGTTCGATTACAAGAACGTCAATACCAGGATTCGACATATGTAAATACATGAGGGATGAGGATAGGGAAAAAGGGGGAAATGGGTCGTGGTCCGCGCGAGGACGGGCTCAGCCCCCGCCGAACAGGGAACGCAGCCCGCTCACGATCTTCTCGCCGAAACTCTTCAAAGCGTCGTACACCTGCCCGAAAACACTTTTACTCTGTTGGGCCGAGAACGCGGGTTCTTCGTGCTCGACGAAGGGGGTAGGTGGCAGGTTTTCGACTTCGGTTACGACATCCTCGGAGGCACCTGCTTCTTCGAGGAGCTGCGCGAGATGCTTGTCAGCTACTGCCTGCGCTGTATCGTTGCCAAAATTGAAGGGAAGGTCGCCCGAGACGATCAAATCGAAGTTGTCATCGATCCATTCGATAATATCTTCGTAGCCCTCACCGGCTTCATGTGGCAATTACAACACTCTCCCCAAAAAATGTAAAATTGCGGTGGCGGCGACAAGCAGTAGAATAACGAGAACGCTGAATATAATCGATGAAACAAGTAACATGTTTGCATCTTTCTCCGTGATAGCCGTGACAGGTAGGTAGGATAGTGTCGTCATGGTGCGCCATACCGCTAACAGTTCAAGCACTGTGTAGTACATTAGTAGGAGTAAAGCGATTATTGTGACAAGCACGACTGATACACGTAGCACACTCATACTAATCACGCGTGCGGTACCACTTTTTAGGGTACATGTCCTCTCTGATTAACTTGTAAATATCTATGTTTTTCGGGTTGGCAATTATGGCTGGCATCGCCGACACTACTTGGCCTGTTTGCCAATCCCACTTTTCTGATAATCGTAAGAATAGCGGTATATCCCACAGGTAATCGCTCGGAAACTCTCGCTGGAACTGGTCGTAGTATTTGCGTAGCTGCTCAAACGAGAATGTAAGAGTGCTCATAACCATGACACCATGTTTTGTTCTAAAGAGTACGTACGCAACGTAAAAAGTGTATTGCACGCGCTTCGCGAAACGCTGCACTTCTTCTTCACTCTGAGTGTCGAAGTCGTAAAAGAAGTAGCCGCGCCCGATTTTTCGCGAAAGGTTACCAGTCCCGTAGGCAACGCACGGCAGCTCGATACGCTTGTTGCGTTTCAGTGCGCTACGAATTTTTGCAAGGCTAAATGTGTGGTTTGACTTCAACATCTTCATCACCAGTCAGGTGGGTTAGAAAGACGTGCGGGTCGTTGAATGTGTTCAGGCAAATCGGACATAAAAAGTGTTCCGCGCCGTCGGCCGGCTGGGGCTGTGGTTCACGCAACGCGTAAATAGTGAGCACGATTATAGTCTGATTGAGCGCAAGATGCAGCTTTTCTGCTATCTGCGCTATTTCGTCTAAAATGGGTAGCGGCACCCAGACAATCTGCATATTCTTGCGTTTTGACGCGAGTAGCTTCTTGATTTCGTCCGTCAACCGGTACATGGGTGCTCATCCCCCGTGTTCCCGAAGAATGTGCTTCGGCAAATACGTTACGGAGTACATTTTGCCGCAAAATGGGCACATCACCAATGGGTGTCTCCTTATGCCCGTCACTTTTGTCGCCGCCTACGCTCGAAGGCACGCATAGCGAGTATGTTGGGATGTGTTTTTCGCCTAACAGCTATTCTGCACCTGTCACATAATAACAAGTACCCGAGATCTTTAACACGCCCATAGAAAACAAGTGGGTAAGCCCCGCATCGGGGGCAAAGGGGTACCACCACACCATCCAGCATTTCCCACTTCATGCTTCACTCGCCACGTCGAATCCCAAAGCGAACGTCGACCCTTTCGACGTCGAATGTCGTGGAGCAATGCTGGCAACGAAGAGTTAAAACGAGATAAATGTTTTGCAGTTCACCGGTTGAGTCGACCTCTGGGTCGACATCGGTTGAAACACTGACCAACTGAATTTTGTCGTCGAGATTGCAGGAGGGGCATGCAACAAACCCCTCCGACAAAAGCTGAATCTGTTGTTTCTGTTTTCTCATCTTGACCGCCTTCTCTCGTAGGCACGTAGAGCAAGCGTGTTGGGATGTGTCTTCATGCCTTACTCACCAAACGTTTCAAGCATGAAATCGGGAACCACGTTAGGAGATATTGGAAATATTTTAGTGTAATACTGCGGCTCCTCCACAACCTCATAATATTTAGTGGTAATGTCAGTGAATAACGCATAATACGTTCGTCTTATTTCCCCGTAATTTAGAACACCTAAGTACAGCAATTTTCCTTCACGTGGGACAATTTTCAATGATGGACTGCTTGGGTCGTGGGTTTCATGGTTACAATTTTCATTTGTACACCCAACGCTTCCATCAACGATACTGACGTCAAAGAATTGCGTGATTTCATCATCTACGTAAGGTCTCCACAGAACTATCCCGTCCGCTTTAAGACGGCTAACTGCTTCTTTAACTCTTTCCACGAAGTCGCTAGGTAAATCTTGCTCGCTCATGCTTTACTCACCTTCGAATTCGTCTAAAATTTCACCTAGTTTCTTCATCGCTTTATAGTCATTGTGAAGTTTTCCGAACGGATTCTCTTTTTCACTCCAGCGACTCATAGCAGAGAAGACTAAGGTTTCCGCGTCGAGATTAGCGAAGCCGGTTAGTGTCTGCACAGCGTAAGCGTATTCGTCGCTTGTGTCGTCGAAAGCTATTATTGCGAACTTTGCTACCTCGCTTTGCGCTAAGTAGACGTATATATCGCCTCCCCCCTTCACAGCGAAGGAAAAAATTGGGTCGAGTTCGGGCACGCTGTTAGAAGCCCGACCGGTGTCGGTATTGCCGGAAAGGTTTTCCACCATTTCTGGTCGGATATCATATATCCTATGTGGTATATAAGTGTTACTATTTACTTCACTAATAAGACGATAAGATTTACGGTGGTGGTAACCAGGCTGATAGCAAGAAGCATAAGCACATAATTCTGCCGCTCGAGCTGCCGGAGCTGCGTTGCGCGTATATCGCTGATTTGCTCCTCCACACTCTGTATTCGCTGCTCAATTGCGCTTATACGTGTACGTGCGACCGCGTCTTCATTCATCCTGTGTCTTGGCTACCTTCGCCCTGCGCTTTTTATGCTTTTCGGGTGCTTGTTCAGGTTGTTCAGGTTGTTCAGGTTGTTCAGGTTGTTCAGGTTGTTCAGGTTGTTCAGGTTGTTCTTGCTCTTCGGGGTGAATCTCACCCACCATGATTACGACGCTACACCGCGGGCACACGTAGAAAAGTATATTATTTTTTTCATCTCGCGTCTGAAACACGAAGTGAGACATACAGTTAACATGTATAATGTCTAAGTCGTTTTCGAGAGGTACTTCTATTTTCCCGCTCACGGTGTAACACCTCTCAGAGCCTTGTTAATCTGCAAGTAGAACGTGGCTTGGATGCACTGCGGTACACCAGCCGCTTGTAACATGCGCAACATGTTTATGTTCGTCACCTGCTGAAGCTGCACGTTAAGCACTGTGCAATCAGTCTGCGCTATGTACTGTCTGATCTTCTGCAACACCTGCACCCGGTCCGCGCCGAAAGCCAACACGGCTTGCTGTAAGAGTTCGGCTAATCTATTCGTTTGCTGAGACATACTTCTACTATTTTTCACACACATATAAATGTACCCCCGGCGGCGGTACGCCGTCGTCGACCCCCGAGTGGGTGCCACCCATATCATTACGCCAAGAGGATTTTTTTAAAAAACGAATAGAAACATATATATACTTCAAACTCATAATCGAACAAAGGTGTAAATGTATGGCTAAAACCATACGTAGTCCGGAAACGGCTACCACAAATTGGGTAAACAGAGCAGGCGCAGCCGCAGGCTTCTACGTCAGCCAGGCGCAGGCAGCGGCGTGGAAAGTGTACGCGGCAAGTAACACTAGCGAAGCTAACTACGCGACAGCAATGCAGGCGGTCATCGCAAACAAGACGAGACAAGCGGGCGTGAACGCCTCGTCAGATGAGGCGTGGAAGCAGGGTATATCTTCGCTCGGCTCGCAGCGCTTTCCGCAGGGTGTCCAAGCGTCACAACCGAAAATGGCGGCTGTCATGGGCAAACTCATACCCGATATCGAAAACATCAGGAGAGGATTGCCGGCTCGTGGAGTGGCGGGCAGTCAGGCGAACATCCAGAGGGTTACACAGTTTATAACCAGCTTGCACGCGAACAAGGGTAAGTACAAGGCGCGCGGTATTCCACGCTAGGTGGCAGTAATTGGCAGCTGAAGCAGCACCAGCACCCTTCGTTTCTTCCACCACACTTAGGAGAGTTACAGGCAGCTCGACAACGCAGCTAACCATACCAGCACGGGTTGGGCACCGGCATGTGCTCTACGATTTATTCGTCACCGGTGCGCCGGCGTACGGGTACGCTGATGTGGCGGTGGGTACACGAATATTCATACGCCTACCCTTCCAAGCCGGGAACTGTACCACTCTTTCAACACCCGGGCAAAAAATTCAAGGTAAAGGCTTCCTGTGGTGGTTTTCGGATTTGTTCGGCGCTGAGCATTTACCGAACGCAGCCGAAGATGAGGATATCAACATTACGTTAAACGCTGCAGCTCTACGCGTCGATGCGTACTACGCTGAAATTAAGCCACAGGATGTCTCAAGCCACTCGGTGACGGGCGGCTCGGACGCGAAGGTGAAGCCCTTCATCGAAGTGCTTGACACGTTAGTCGCGACAACGGGCAACGGCATAAACGTGTTAAACGAAAACATGCCGACCGGGCTGGGGCTCTTGGACAATAATGGGCGTGTGAAGGCTACTACGCAGTTCACGCTGTTAACAGCGTTCGCTGACTACACGAGTGGCGGCACAAACTTCACAGAGTACTCTCGTCTTCACATTTACGACGAGGACGAAGAACTCTACACACCGCTGAACCATGAAGGTTTGTTCATCGACTACACTGTCGCGCAGGGCGACCTATTCATGGACTTTCCGAACCAACGATACTTCAAACCCGACACGCCTTACGTGTTCAAACCAAACCATCAAGTGTCGTTAAAAGCTGATGTTCCCGCGGTGACTGGTACAGGCTCAACCCTCAGAGTGGCGTTGATAGGAACACGTGAGAGGATCGGGTGAGCGCGATGGCTACACGAATATTCCGCTTTTATATATCGCTTACCGCGTCACAGGCGAACAACGGCGCGAGCGGTAACCCTTCACCATTCACGGTTACAGCACCAAGCGGCATAAATCGAAGAATAGTAGAAATACGCCCATGGGGCACTCAAGCGTTCGAATTCCAAGGGAATTATGACACCGAGCTCTACCATGATATCGACTCGAACGACATAAACACGTATCACCGCCCGCACTACGTAGCGTTGGACATCAACGGTACACACCAATACAGCATAGTTATTACAAACAACGGTTCTGCGACGGGTACTTTTGGTGTGGACGTAGTGGTTGAAGAAAGCGCGCTAGCAACGGGTGGCGCAGCGGCGCCAACTGCAGGCTGAGCGTGAAGTGTTAAACCGTGAGCACAAAATACACTTTTCTTCGCGATGACTCGCTTCTTCAGACGATGGCTGAGAACGCGCAGACACTACTATTAAACAATGTACTTGTGCAGCTGAGTGATAGCACAGCGTACTCACCCGCAGGTACAACCAGTACAACGCTCGTGATGGCGGGGTACGGGCAAACCTTCACACCAAGCAAAACAGGCAGAGTGCTTGTAATACTTTTAGCGAACGTAAACAACAATACGGCGGGTGACGGGGTTCAGGCTGTGTTAAGCTACGGCACCGGTGCTGCACCAGCCGCGAATGCTGCGCTAGCAGGCACGCAGGTGGGTGGTACAGCGAAGGAGACAAGCGCCGTGGCGAGCGCAGCGAATGAATTAGCATTAGCAGTCGTCGTAAGTGGTTTGACCGTGGGTACAACCTACTGGCTTGATGCAGCATATTCCGCTGTAACGGGTGGTACAGCCACCATTACTGTTCGATACGCCCTCGTCGTCGAGTTCTGAGTGTGCTAGTGATGCATAGTGTCGTACGCACAGTACGAAGCGGGCGAAGTCGAAAAAACGACTGTCGTAGCTCTACCGCCAAGCCAAGCTAACGTTGTAACACGTTTTCAGCGAACAAGGACGCGTGAAAGGGTAACCTTACCCGCCGCACTGTCAGGCGCAGTAGTGTATCTCACGTCGTTCGCGGCACTGCAAGAAACACCGCCGACATTCACCGTCACTACGCCAACACTCATTCAGGGTGAAGGTGTATCAGTCGCGCAAATAGGGCAAACACAACCCACGCAGCAACCTACACAACCGCAGAAAACACAGCTACAAATACAAACATACAAGTTGCTAGTGGGCACGAATAGCACCCCTGTTTCTACTACTGTGACACAAGCAAGGCGTGTAACGATATTAGCAGACAGCAACAACACGGGCGTGATCTGGATCAACACAGCGTTTAACTCACCAGCTGGTGCAGGTTTTCCTCTCGTAGCGGGTTCAGCTAAGGACTTTGGTTCGCCCACGCTGTCAGATAAATACGTGAATCTGACAAACATGTACGTGGTGGGCACGGCTGCAACGGATACTGTGGAAGTAGCGGTAGAGTTATAACACTGTAACGTAATAAAAATAAAAAGAGGCGAAGAATGATTAGCGTTCCAAAGGAGAAGAAAACTGTGGAAGTGTTAGGCGTAGCAGAAGTACCCGCGATTGAGCCGCAACGGCTCGGGCAGTTCGACACACAAATCACTTACAGAGTTGACCCGCTTCACGTTTTCACGTTCAGGGTGCCCCAAACAAATATGAATGCACAGCAAATCACAGATGCTGTGAAGAAAGACTACGCGAAGCGAAAAGGCATCGTAGGAATGCAGGTAGAAGTGTGAGCGAGGCGTGGCGTGCGAGTACGGCGTCAGCGTCGACGGCTTCACTGTCTGTTTCGACCCCATCTTCGTGCCTTTGGTGGATAACGTTGTAGACCCGGTTGAGAATTTCTTTTCTTCACTACTACAAAGTATCGAGAATGACGTACTCACAGCTTTGAATAGTGTTTACACACAACTTTCTACGGCTGTTAACAGTGCATTAAATACTATCACTAACGCACTTACACAGCTTGGGCAAACTATCTATAACGCCCTATCAGACTTCATAAATAATGTTGTTATGCCCGCCCTTCACGCGGTATACACTACACTGCTAAACGTGTATAACACCGTGGCTACACAAATAGATAGTGGGCTCAATAGTGTACGTGATTTTGTGAGTGGTGTAAGCTCGCAAATACTGCAAAGTATTAGCGGTATTGGTAATCTTGTAGAGAGCGATGTAGAGAATTTATCGCACTATATTGACGGCGTGTTCGCTTCTCTATCACAGTATGTTGCGCAGGGTTTTAGTACGATTGTATCGGGGTTGGAACAAATCGGTCAAGTGGTGGTGCAGGGGTTTGCGGGGCTGTTTCAACCCCTCATTCAAGGTGTGAATGCATTCATACAGGGGTTCGAGTCGTTTTCCACTTCGCTTCTCTCCACTGTGCAAAAAGGGATTGAGCAGTTCGGCGCAGAGCTCTACGATGCGCTAAAAGTGATAGCGCAGGACGTTCTCGCGGGGCTGCACGACTTGGTGAACGCGTTCACGCAGGGTATGCAGGGGCTCGTGCAACACTTTTTTAGTGTTATTACCCCTAGGGGTAGGACGGAAATTAGTGGTATTCTCGACAGGGCGCTCGAACTCACAGGCATCGTTGGCGCTACATACGTAGCGGGCGCGGTGGGTACGAAAATCGTCGAAAACCTACATCCTGTGCACAGTTTGCACCTACAAGAGCTCTTCGACCGCATTGTCGAACTCTTCTCGGTAGATAAAATTCCCGAGAAAATTATAGAAGGCTTCTTTGCCTTCGGTTTATTCAAGCAGCTTGAATATGCCCTTAATTACGAGTTGCGCCCCCGCCTGACGGAGCTCGCCACAGAAACGCGTGCGGTGTGGTATGGTTACGAAACCGAAGACGAATTGAGGCAGGGGCTGGCGCTTGAAGGCTTCACGCCCGATCTGGCAGACAAGTATGTGAAAACCATTTACAGACCCATGCCGCCCTTCATACTGAGGTATTTGGTCGAGACTGGTCTCGCAAGTCACGACTTCCTCACGAAGCAGCTCGCAATGGAAGGTTTTGACCCCGCAGATGTGCCCTACATAGCGCAAATTTTCGACGCACTCGAATTAGTACCCTTCCAAAACCAGATCAAACAAGTTATATATACGTATTACAAGACAGGCTTGATTGACGATTCTCAGGCGACCCAGATCATGAATGTGTTTCAAATCCCGAAGCCTCAACAAGAGTGGATTCTCAGGACAGCTTCGCTTGACTTTGTGAACGAGCAGAAAACACTGCTTGGTAATCTCACGCTCGATCTGCTCGCGAAGGCTGAGCTCACAGTCGATCAGGCCATCAGCTCACTCACGAAGATAGGTTACAAACTGAGTAGAGCCCGCCTGCTCGCGAATATTCGCGCCGTCACAGCCGCACCACCACCACCCAAATCCACGCGTGCGCAGCTACTGCAAGAAGCACTACAAAATCTGGGGGTGCTGGGCTTTGCTTAATCCTCGCTTTCCATTTACACGCAGTAGTTACTACCCGCCTTCATTAATCGAAAAGTATGCGCGAAGTAGCTACCGTAGCTATAAGAGTGGTGGGCTTGTGGGTTACGCCGCCACAACTGACCCGGCCATGAACTACACCTTCGTATTTAACACGAATATAAAGGTGAAGCAGGGCGACCTGTTGGTTATCATCCCGTGGTTGACGGGCACCGACAACGGAGGGTCATTATTTGCCATTTATGACAACTTGGGCTCTACAATGTATGGAGTGGGCCCTGCCCTCACAGACATAGGCGGTAGTTATTATTGTAGTGGGGGTACAGTAACACCATGTCCGTCTGGAAGCGGTTCCTTCACGGCCACCCCATACTCCACGGATCCCACCACACCCCCCACTTTAGCACGGGGCATACCGTTTGTGGCAACTGCTGCGAGCGCGGGGTCTTGGGCCGTAACTTTCGAGTGGGAGAATTATCTCGATACTGTGCCGGGCTACGTTGGATACGTGCTTCGCGGGCAAGTGTGGAACGGTAGCTACTACTATCTATATAATTGGGGGCTGACGGCCACGGGAAACAGTGCTAGTATTACCGCGAGTGGTTTGGCTAATGTAATGTATCACTACGCGCTTCTCGTGGCATACGTGAGCAACAACCCAAGCTATAACGCTCTGCCGAGCCTCTCGGCGCAGGGCTTCAAGCAGGTGCTGACGTGGGGGGATAGTTGTCTTAATGTTTGTTCGCCTCCGGTGGCTACACTGTCCGACGCATTGTATTACGGCTACAAATACAGTCCGAACGACTTTACGTTCGATTTACAGTTTACGTATGCGGGCACAACACTGTACGGCTACACCATTATAATAGTGTGATCATAATATTTTTATTCGACTATGTTTATAGATAGATATGAGCGCACAGCCACCTAAGAAAAGGTTAGGCGCGAGAATAGTGAGAGCCTTCTTCGTCGGTCTGGCAGTCGGGTTCGCGGGTGGCTTCGGCGTGTACTTGTTAGCCGTAGCCGTTGACGCACTAAGCAATGTAAAAGTGCTAAGCCCGTTGGCCTTCCTTCTACTGGTCCTAGGGTTTTCAATAGTTGCGAGCGTGGGGATCGAGCTCTCGAAGGATTTAGCGGGTGAATAAACGCCGGTCCTCGCGCTTTCCACGACCCATTTCCCCCTTTTTCCCGCTCTTCATCCCTCATGTATTTACATATGTCGAAACCTGGTATTGACGTTCTTGTAATATAACATATAACTTTATTTTGTAAACTGAGGGACGTGAAGGAGACCCCCATTTTTGCGATTTCCGCTACATACCCATTTGCAAATATCAAGTATGCGAATTGTGCCAATATCTCTACATGGTTCAACAAAGTAAAGAGTTCACGCTCTACTATTAACTATTAGTAAGCACAAATCGCTTACTAGGGATTATGATTAAATCCTGCTGGGGGG
>Ga0080006_1117604_pt1 | contig 10282 bp, 9 predicted proteins | sample RS3BMetagenome_FD_69209 | JGI IMG/M metagenome (GOLD analysis project Ga0080006, IMG submission 69209) | Ferric oxide microbial mat and aquatic microbial communities from Rainbow Spring, Yellowstone National Park, USA - RS3B (SPADES... ... | reverse complement strand
ACTGCGAGACCTGGCAGGCTGTTTTGAAGCAAGACGCCAACGGATAGCAGCAGCAGCGATAACCACAGCGCTCGAGGATCTCGTGGCGGCAGGTATTTGGGCGATGCGCCTGAATCCGCGAGCGGGGTGAGCCTGGCTGTGTGATCAGGGCCGGCCTCTCGTTGTACGCCCGCCACCTTGGAACGGGGTTCGGGTGCTACCGGCGTATCGGGGGCGCCGTGCCTGGGCGCCGGTCGCTCTGAGTCGCGCATAAAGGGTGCCAGGGATCGGGCTACGGACGCGGGCGAGGTGAAGTCGGTCGTGAGTTCAATTCCCTTTTGACGAAGTGCCAAGTCAAATAAACGGCCAGTGCCTGCGGCTTTGGTATCTGCGCCTTGCGCTGACGCCACGGCCGAATCTGGGGTTGGCATGCGCGTCGGTCCTCTCATCCTCCCGTCGGCTAGCGTTACGAAGCCGGAGGCAACGGGCTGCCACAGATCGACATCGTGCGTGGCGATCAGGATGCCCATGTCGCAAATGTCGGCAAGCTCTGCCACCGATCGGACGAACCGGTTGGCGGAACGCGGATCGATGCCTGCTGTCGGCTCGTCAAACAAGAGCCATCGCGGATTCGTCACCAGCACGCTGGCGAGCGCCACACGACGCCGTTGCCCGCCGCTCAACATGTGGGGGGATTGGTCCAGCGTCGACTCGGCGAGGTGAACCGTCGACAGCGCCGATCGCACTCGTCTTGTTCTTTCTGTTTCTGTGAGGCGTGCGCGGCGCAACGCGAAAAGGATCTCTTCGCGGACAGTCGTGGCGAATAACTGGCGTTCCGGCTGTTGCAAGCAAATCCCCAATGGAGCGAGAGTTGCAGGTTGGGGACGACCGTTGCGGCCATAGACACATTGATCATCTATCCATATATCACCGTATCTTGGTGGCGTTAAGCCCGCAATCGCCTCGAGCAATGTGGATTTTCCGGCACCGGTCGGACCTGTTACGAGTGTGATTTGACCTGGTTGCACGGTGAAGGAGACGTCCAGAATGCGCGTGACCGACACGCCGACCGTGAGATTTTGCACGCGAAGCGTCATGCGTAGCTCGCCACGGCTTCCGCGAGTGATGTGACCGTGAGTGGCAGCGGGTCCAGAATGATCCCGTCTTCACGCAAATGCCGCACCACTGCCGCGGTGTACGGAAGTGGGAATCCCAGTTCCGCGCACGGACAAGACGCGCGCGCGGCCGAGGCGGGTCCGGGGAAGGTCGAGGCGACGCCGTAGAAAAAGTGGCGCGGTGTGCCGGAGTAGACCATTCGCCCCTGTTCGGTGCAATGGACGCGGTCTGCATAGGCCAATTCCTCAAGACGATGGGTCACCCATAGAACCGCTGCACCCTCACGACACAGATGGTGAACGCGCTCGAGGACGAGTTGCTGATGTCCGGGATCGAGCATAGAGGTGGGTTCGTCAAGGACCAATACCGTTGCTCCGACCGCGAGGCAACCGGCTATAGCCAGCAGCTGTTGCTGGCCACCAGACAATGTCTTGATCGGCTGGTCAGGATCGATCGACAGCCCCACCCGATGCAGTGATTCCTCCATCTGCCTCTCCCAGATCTGACTGGACAGATGCGCCGACTCCATGACTGCGTAGAGGTCTTCGCGGGCGGTTGAGCCGAGCAATTGTTGCATAGGACGCTGGAGTACCATTCCAATTTGGACGTTAGCAGCGAGCGAGCGCTGACCGGACGAGAGGGGCAACAGACCAGCGGCGACGCGGGCAAGGGTGCTCTTGCCACTGGCATTCGCGCCGACGATCGCGTCGAATTGTCCAGCGTGAAGGGACAAGTTGATGTCTTGAAGAACAGCCTGGACGTCGCCATCGACAGCGAAACTCAGATTCGCGGATTCAAGCGTGAGGAGCGAATCGTAAGCAATCTCCATCATAGGTATTTCATTCTCCTTAGCGACTGTGATACAATCTCGACGTCATTTATTCATATATCGGAATAACGGCGGAGCCGATTATTCTTCTGGTGGGCGGTGGCGCGAGAGCGCCATGGTACCGCCTGTACGCTTATTCACGCTATCAGAAAAGGTGGGTGGTTGGCAATGCGTTTCTCCTTGACCCTGCGTGGGGTCGTTTTTGCAGCGTTGTTTGCAGCGTTGTTGTCTGTGCTCAGCTTGTTCAACATCAGCCTCGGGTTTTCGCTGGTTCCGATCTCACTGGAGAACTTCGCCGTGATGCTGGCTGGTGCGATGCTGGGACCATGGTACGGACTGATGAGTATGCTGTTCGTCATCGTGTTAACTGCACTGGGTTTGCCACTGCTTCACGGGACTGGTGGGATGGCCGTATTGCTCGGGCCTACGGGAGGCTTCCTATGGATGTACCCCGTGAGCGCATTTTTGATTGGGTGGTGGGTGGGCCGGTTGCGCCGGCGTCCGGTCCTGTCTTATGTCTTTTACTTCATTGCCTTCGAAGTGTGTGGGTCTCTCCTCCTGTACGTGACCGGTGTGCCATGGTTGGCACACGTCGCAGACTTGTCCATGGGCAAGGCGCTGGTGCTCGGGTGCCTGCCTTATTTGCCAGGTGATGCCGTCAAGGCATTGGCGGCGGCCGCGATTTTGGTCCCCGTGCGTCGTTTCTATCCCGTATCCCGACTGATTGGTGCGACTGGCAGTCAGGTGGTCAAGTTTGACGAGTAGGTGGGGGGCAGGGATTGAGGATTGAGGATTGAGGATTGAGGTTGGGCATCAGGGATAGTCGGCCGCGCGTGCGGAAACACTAGCCGTGGACGCTTCGGGCTCGAATTCTGGGGCATCTCAGAGGGGGGAACCGGATGACGCGCAGACGTGGAGTGATGTCGGAACAGTTCAAGACAGAACTGGCAAAAGAACTCGGATTTTACCCGACCTTGCAGCGCGAGGGATGGGGCGGAATCACAACCCGTGACGCCGGTAACATGGTCAAACGGGCGATCGAGATCGCCGAGCAATCGCTTGCAACGCGTGAGCATAGGTAACCTGCAGTGAGATCGGCGTACCGCAAAGAAGCGGCCTGCACAAAGCAGGCCGCTTCTTTGCGGTTGGCAAAGGCGACGGCAAAGGCGACGGCAAAGGCTCACGGCTCACGGCTCACGGCTCACGGCTCACGGCTCACGGCTCACCTAGGGGGTGCGGCAGCAGACGCGAGCTGTTGGATTGACGCACCCTCCCTCTCCATCAACCCTGACAGGAGCTCAGATGTTGATAGACCTGAGCCAAGGCGAAGAGCGCAAGGTAAAGGCATCGAATCAAGCGCAAAAGCGGCACCCGAGGAAGGCGACTACAGGTGTCACGACCGCGGTCGCTAAACAACCACCAAGGCAAGACGACCGCCTCATTTTTCCTTCCGGGGGGCCTGTAAGTCTCAAAATGAGACTACCGAGGGTCTGTAAGTCTCAAAATGAGACTACCGAGGGTCTGTAAGTCTCAAAATGAGACTACCGGGGGCCTGTAAGTCTCAAAATGAGACTACCGAGGGTCTGTAAGTCTCAAAATGAGACTACCGGGAGTCTGTAAGTCTCAAAATGAGACTACCGAGGGTCTGTAAGTCTCAAAATGAGACTTGAGAGGTGAGTAGCGGTCAGTGTTCGTCATAGTGTTGATTATTTCGCTGGCACGGCGCCCCGCTCGCTCGGAATTCTTTGAACACGAGATCTCGTGACCCAAGAGTCGAAGGGCGGGCTTGGTGTGCCGGTTTGGGTTTTGCGTAGGGTTGCACCGGTAGGTGCAGCTTGGCGCTCGTGTACCTCGGCCTAATCCGCGCCTGCCTCCAGCCTGCCTCCGCCCAGGGGCATTCGCGCGTGGGCGTGGATTGAGAGCCCCTTTGATCGAAGTCGAGATCAGCAACAGAAGGCCTACACCCAGGCCAAGGAACATCGAGATGATCGGGTACGTGGTGGAGAGAAAGGCAAAGTCGTCAGCGCGATCCATCGGCATCAGTCGTCCGAGCGCGAGCATCAACATGGCGACGGGTATGGCATAGGTGTTTCCGCGCGCGGTGTTACTCAAATCTGTGATCGCACGCGTGGCCCCGAAGCCAATTTCCAAAAGAATGACACCGAGCAGATCTAGCCGTGTCAGAATCTGCTGGGCATCCAGGTAGTTCAACTCGGCGAACGTTGGCTAGGAAAGGGTACGCGCGAGAGGGTACGCGCGACCGTTTCACCAACGATCATCACAGGCTCGGCGATCGGTCCGAGGTACATGACCGTCAACTGCAACGCTATGATGGACCCTTTCTTGACCAGTCTCTCGTGATATTGCACGTCTGGCGTGAACATGTTGAAGATCACCATCTCGCTGACCATGGTCACGAACGAGGGTGCCTCGCAACACAGGGAGAAAGCCGTTGTACATCACGGGAAGCCATGGCGAGTAATCGCGCTGACCAAGTTGAATCGCGCAATGGCACGGAGGCGATGCTGGTGCTCGACACGACGATAACCATATGGCACGGAGGCGATGCTGGTGCTCGACACGACGCTAACCATCGGCACTGAAACCATGCCGGCTTGTACTGCAACCTGTTCGCCGACGAGCGTGCCGACGATGCAGATGGCCGAACCCAGGGCCTTAGGCATGCGGACACCCGCTTTGCGGAGCGCCGCAAAGGTCGTATTCAGGCGAGGCCGAGGTGACTTTGAGATGGATAGGAGCGATGAGTGCGAAGCGTGTCCTCGATCAACTTCTCGATGTAGCCGGAGTCAATCACGCCATCGATCTCGATAGGATTCAAGCGCGATGTGGCTTCGGTATCAAGTAGGCGCCGCGTGGCTTCCCTTTCTCTGGAGATTGGAAGTTTGCTATAGTAGACATGTGATCTGGCTTTCGGCAGGTCATACACTCGGACTATGGAGATGAGATCGTGACCAAGAGCAATTGGACGACGATGCTGGCTGTGGGCGCCCTGTTTATCGCAAGTGTGGCAGGAACCGCTGTGACGGGGGCTAGTACGGGATCAAAGCGGCACGATCAGGCACCCGTGACGATTACGTTTGATGAAGCCATGGGCGGCAATTTTGGCAAGGAACTTTCCGCACTGACTAACGAGTTTCACCGTGAGCATCCAAACATCACGGTGCAGTTGATCTTCACGGGGACACAGTACTCGACGCTGCAAGAGAAGTTGACGTCTGCTCTCGCTGCCCATCAACCACCGACCATCGCGCAGGTCAAGGAGACATGGGAGACTGAATTCTACAAAGACCATCTGTTGCAGCCGCTCGGACCCTTGTTGCCAAAGTCGACGACGGCGGATATCATGCCGGTCTGGCGGCAGGACAGTTCGTACAATGGACAGTTGGTCTCGGTCCCGTTCAACAAGTCGGCGTATGTCCTTTATTACAATACGGACGATTTCAAAAAGGCGGGATTGACGGCGCCACCGACGACGTGGGCACAACTGGAACGCGATGCGATCCTGATCACAAAGAAGACGGGCATCCCGGGGTTTGGCATGCACGCCGACTACTATACTTTTGAGATGCTGATGAAACAGGCGGGTGGCCACGTGTTGAATCCGCAGCAGACCAAGGCGGGATTTGAGAATGCGGCGGGCCTGCGTGCGCTCGAGTTCATGAGCACCCTCGCACTCAAAGACAAGGCAGCCGAAGTGGTGAGTGCCAACGCCTATATCACGGATGGATTTAATCTGAATCAGTATGCGATGGACTTCGACTCGTCTGCGGCGATCGCGTACCTTACCAATCCTGCCCTGCATTACAAAGCTGCGCCGCTGCCTATGGGTGTACGGCGTGCAGTGAGCAGTGGGGGGACCAATGTGGTCCTGTTCGCGGGAGCCACGCCTGCGCAAAAGGCTGCGGCCACGACGTTCATTAACTTCTTGATCTCGGTCCCAAGCACGATCGCGTGGGCTGAGCATACGGGCTACCTCCCTGTTCGACAAAGCGCGCTGAGCAACCCTGCCTGGATGGCGTATATCGGAACGCATCCAAACCAGGCAGTGGCACCGGAACAGGTGCGCTTCGCGTATTTCACACCCCGCCTCGCGGCCATGAACTCCGCCATTCAGGAGGTCACCTCGCAAGTGGGTGATATGCTGGAAGGCTCTCAGACGGTGACGCAGACCCTTCACAACATGGCGCAGGCAGTCAACGAGGCGCTTGGCTAGAAGATCAATTGTGCGTGGCAAAAAGAGGCTCATCCCGGAACAAAGGGTGGCCTCTTTTTGACGTGTCCCGGTATACGTGGTCCGGAAACGGAAACTCTAGACAGGTGGCACGAAACATCAGTGGAGTCGCGAATCAGGGAGGCGAACGATGGGCGGGACGATAGGCACGCTCGTCATTATCGGAGGCGCGGAAGACAAAAAGGGCGATAAGGCGATCCTTCGCCGATTCGTCCAACTGGCTGGGGGCACTCACGCCAAAATCGTGATTATGACTGTGGCGACGGAGTTGCCCGTGGAAGTTGGGGCCGAGTACGTGGATGTGTTTGAGGAAATCGGCGTGGCTGATGTCCGCACCTTTGATGTGTCTTCGCGCGCTGACGCGAACCGGGCGAGCGCTGTGAAGGCCATGGAGTTGGCGACCGGCGTCTTTTTCACAGGCGGCGACCAACTGCGTATCACCACGTTACTCGGGGGTACGCGACTTGATGCCGGGATCCAGGAACGGTTGGAGTCGGGACTGGTCTTGGCCGGCACTAGCGCGGGTGCGTCGATGATGAGCAGCACGATGATCGTGGACGGGGCGGCTGAGACCAATCCTCGCATCGGCATCGTCAATATGGCACCCGGGATGGAGTTTCTCGACGGGGTGGTGATCGACCAGCACTTCGCGCAACGAGGGCGACTGGGACGGTTACTCTCTGCGGTGGCTCAGTATCCACACCACCTTGGCATCGGCATCGACGAAGACACGGCGCTCGTAGTCCGCCATACGGAATTTGCTGTCATCGGCCGCGGAGCGGTGTCTGTCGTGGATGCGGGGGCTTTGACCTATTCAAACTTGGCAGAGTTGAAGCAAGACGACGCCCTGACGCTGTGCGGCGTCCAGTTGCACATCTTGCCGGCAGGGCGGCGGTTTGATCTACGCAAGCGACAGCCAATTACAGTGGCCGCTGCTACCGAAGCGACAGGGAGTGGACAAGCGTGAAAGCAGTCCAGATGTGGGTCATGGAAGGTCCCAATGTCTACACGTATCGGCCGGTTATCCTCTTCCGGATTGACCTGGAGGAGTTTACAGAACGGGAAAGTTACGAGTTTCCTGGACTCGCAGAGCGACTTCTCGAGGAATGCCCTGGACTCTATGATCACTACTGTGCCATGGGGCGTCCGGGCGGCTTTGTGGAGCGGCTGTTCGGCGGGACTTACTTTGGCCATATCATCGAGCATGTCAGTCTTGAGTTGCTCTCGCAGATCGGTTGTAAAGCGAACTTCGGAAAGACGCGGAATGCCGGCGAACCGGGGTTGTATGACATCATTCTGGAGTATGAATCCGAGCCGGCGACGAGGTATATCTTTGATTGTACCATGGAGTATGTGGCCGCTTGCGCGCGTGGCGAGGCCTTTGATCTAAAGGAACGACTCCAGGTTGGGCGACGGATCGACGAGCAGACCCGTCTCGGACCCAGCACGGCAGCTATCGTGGAGGCTGCATCGCGGCGCGGGATCCCGGTGCGCAGAATGGGGAGCGGCAGTTTGTTGCAACTCGGGACGGGACGCTATCGGCAACGGCTTCAAGCGACCATGACGGGCCAAACCTCTGCCGTGGCGGTGGACATTGCAAGTGACAAGGCGCTCACAAAAGAAGTGCTCTCATCCACAGGGATTTCTGTTCCCTTCGGCGAGGTGGTCACCACACTTGGCGAGTTGGACCACTTCGTTAGACGAGCTCGGGGTCCCCTAGTGATCAAACCTCTCAGTGGTAGTCAGGGGCGCGGCGTCACGATCGACATCCGCGACTGGGCCACAGCTGAGCGCGCTTTTGCCGCGGCTCGCGACGTGTCGGCGAAGGCCCTCGTCGAGGAGTTTGTTCCGGGTCGGCAGTACCGACTCCTCGTCGTTGCAGGGCGTATGGTGGCAGCGTCTGAACGAATCCCGGCCCACGTCGTGGGGGATGGACGTCGGACGGTTCGAGATCTGGTCGATGCCGTCAATGCCGAACCTGACCGTGGCGTGGATCATGAGAAGCCGTTAACGCGAATTTCAGTTGACGAGTTGGCCTTGGCCTGCCTCTCGCATCAGGGCTGGGGGCTGTACGATGTGCCCGGACAGGGCGAGACCGTCTATCTTCGCGACAGCGCCAACCTCAGTACCGGTGGAATCGCCTGTGATGTGACAGACCGCGTCCACCCCTCTTTTGTGACGGTCGCGGAACGGTGCGCGCGCGCGATCGGCCTCGATGTCTGTGGTGTGGACCTGATCGTCACCGACATCTCTGTGCCGGCCGACACATCCGCCTACGCGGTGATCGAGGTCAATGCAGCTCCTGGCATTCGCATGCACCATTATCCCAGTTATGGTCAGCCCCAAGACGTGGCGGCTGCTATCGTCGATTCGCTCTATCCTTCCGGAAGTCCGACGCGTGTGTCCATCATAAGCGTCACTGGCACCAATGGCAAAACGACGACCGTGCGGATGATTCGCCACATCTTGGCGTCCACGGGTAAGTGTGTGGGTCTGACGACGACAGAAGGCGTCTTTGTCGGCGATGAGTGCTGCCTGCAAGGGGATACGACAGGACCGCAAAGCGCGCAACTCGTCCTCTCCGATCCGCGCGTGGACGTCGCGGTTCTGGAAACGGCGCGCGGGGGAATTCAGCGCGGCGGGCTGGCTTACACGGCGGCCGATGTGGGAATCATCACCAATGTTACTGGAGATCACTTGGGACAGGACGGACTGAAGACGGTGGCCGACGTTCTTCGCGTAAAATCGTTGGTGGTCGAGTGCGTGCGACCGGACGGGATCGCCGTGTTAAATGCGGATGATTCGGTGCTCATGGGACTCCTGGTGAAAATTAAGGTCCCCGTCGTACTGGTTAGCCTGCAAGATCAGAATCCAGTGGTGGCGAGACACTTGGCATGCGGTGGGACTGCATTTTTTGTGCGTAATGGGTGGTTGATGGAAGCGGCTGGCGCACTGGTTTGGCGCATCGCCAAAGAAAGTGAACTGCCCATCACGCTCGACGGGGCCGCTCGGTTTCACGTGGCCAACGCCTTGTGTGCGATCGCCGCGGCCCGTCATTTGGGCGTGTCCCGGGCGCAAGCCGTACAGGCGTTGGCCGAGTTCCGTTCGGATACGCACAATCCGGGACGGATCAATATCTTTGAGTTGCCGACGGGTCCTCGCGTGATCTGTGATTACGGTCACAATCCTGATGGGATTCGTGTGATCGGGGAGACCGTCCGCCGTCTCGTCGGTCGCAGGGCGCCCGCTGTCATCGGCTTTCCGGGGGACCGCAACGATGACGTCATCAGGTTGGCAGCGGTGACGGCGGCTACTTATTTTGAACCCCTGTACGTCAAGGAAGATGAAGATACGCGAGGACGCGCGCGAGGGGAAGTGGCGGACCTGATCGTCGCCGCCGTGAACGAGGTGCGACCGGAGACGGCGCTGGTGACGCAGTACGACGAATGTGCGGCTCTGCGACGCGCCATAGACGAACACGCAACGGAGCCCGTGATCGTCATGTTTCATGAACAATTGGCACCCGTCAAGTCGGTCCTGGCTCAACTCGGGGCGCGCGAGGTCTCATCGTTTGCGGCCCTTGTGCCCCACTCCGCTGATGCCGCCATGTAGTCGGCCGTCCCTGTGGGTACGCGTGCCCTCGCGTGGACATTCGTGCTATAGTGTCCGGTGGAGGGGACTGCCATGTTGCTGGAAAAAGCGCGTGCCAAGATCAATCTTGCACTCAACGTACTAGGAAAACGCATGGACGGGTACCACGAAGTGGATATGATTATGCAAACCGTAGACTTTTGTGACTTTTTGACACTTTCGCCACGTGTGGACGAGCGGATTGAGGTGCGGACCAACGCGCAGTTCGTTCCTGGGGACGAGCGGAATCTGGCTTGGCGTGCGGCGGATGCCCTGCGCAAAGCGACGGGGTGTCGCCGGGGCGCGCTGATCGACATCGACAAACGCATCCCAGTAGCGGCCGGACTGGCGGGCGGCTCGGCCGACGCCCCCTCGGCGGCCAGGCCCCCGGCCACCCCCGCGGCCAGGGCGCCGGCGGGGGGGGGCGCGGGCCGCCACCGCGGCGAGGCGGAGCAACCGGGGCGGTGTTACCCCTG
>Ga0080006_1231912_pt1 | contig 10289 bp, 13 predicted proteins | sample RS3BMetagenome_FD_69209 | JGI IMG/M metagenome (GOLD analysis project Ga0080006, IMG submission 69209) | Ferric oxide microbial mat and aquatic microbial communities from Rainbow Spring, Yellowstone National Park, USA - RS3B (SPADES... ... | reverse complement strand
CCCCATACGAGAAGAGCCTGATAGAGAGAGTAAACCAATACCTGAAGGACAGGACTAAAGGGTTCGATGACCATTCTTTAATCCCTGCAGAAAGAAGGGGTGTAGTTTATCGCATGTTAGAAGGTGGTTGAACCTGTTCTGTTTCATGTACAACCAAATGAGGGACAGGGTCAAGTTCGATGGACTATTGAACCTAATGGAGGTGAGTCCCTAAGTTAACACCACTACTCTCCATTACTTCACCGTCAATTTGAACTTCATCAGCTATCTGAAAGGCAGACGAACAAAAGAGGCTGACAGAGGGTTATTTCAGAGATGTGTCAAAATATCTAACGTGTTTACGAACTCGACTTGATCTTTCCGTCGTCTTACTTACGTCAGTGAAAACTTTCAATCCTACTATAGTTCGATTCAAACGACTCTTGTCAGCATTCTTGATTACCACTTTACCTTCTTTCAATCCTACTATAGTTCGATTCAAACGAATCTGCCACTTGGTAGCACAATTACAATCATGGTCTTTCAATCCTACTATAGTTCGATTCAAACAATACCAACTACTGATTATTCTTGAGATTATTACTGCTTTCAATCCTACTATAGTTCGATTCAAACGCACTCAACTTGTGCCGACAGTAGTATTCGATGTTCACTTTCAATCCTACTATAGTTCGATTCAAACCGTGATGAATTGCCATACATCACTCGCTTGTATTGTTTTCTTTCAATCCTACTATAGTTCGATTCAAACGACAAATACCCATTTAGCACCAGCTAAATCATCTATCTTTCAATCCTACTATAGTTCGATTCAAACTGTATTCTCTTTTATCACTCAAGTTGGCGAAGATGACTTTCAATCCTACTATAGTTCGATTCAAACATTATAAGTTGAATTTAAAACTAAAATTTCCCAATTCTTTCAATCCTACTATAGTTCGATTCAAACACTCGTAGAATGTACCGCTTGAAGGGTCTATTCCAACTTTCAATCCTACTATAGTTCGATTCAAACAACAAAACGGGAGATGTTACGTAACAAATCGGGAGTCTTTCAATCCTACTATAGTTCGATTCAAACACCAACCCACTTCGAGGCACTGGTACCGCAATGACTCTTTCAATCCTACTATAGTTCGATTCAAACTAAACACAGCTATGATAAGAATGACAAGGCCCACAGCTTTCAATCCTACTATAGTTCGATTCAAACGCGTTAAAGGGCTTCGAATACGAGACAGCAAGAAAACTTTCAATCCTACTATAGTTCGATTCAAACTTATCAGTGGACGTTCGGAGATCCCAGTCAAGTATGGACTCTCAATCCTACTATAGTTCGATTCAAACCCGTGATTGTTGAGGATGAAGGGATCGATATACTCGCTTTCAATCCTACTATAGTTCGATTCAAACACCGGCATGGACGCAATACAATCTTGTTTCTCAAGTCTTTCAATCCTACTATAGTTCGATTCAAACTTGGCTATATCGCAAAGCAAAAAAATTATGAAGTACTTTCAATCCTACTATAGTTCGATTCAAACAGTTGAAAAACTGCTCAACCATGAATTGCTGTATTGCTTTCAATCCTACTATAGTTCGATTCAAACAACCGCATGGATACTTGTTATAGCTGTATTAATTGCCTTTCAATCCTACTATAGTTCGATTCAAACTTGTATAACAGGCGAGGCAGGAGAATTAGCTAATTTCTTTCAATCCTACTGTAGTTCGATTCAAACTCTTCTATATCTGGAGCATTAAAGCCTTCTAACATCTTTCAATCCTACTATAGTTCGATTCAAACCAGGTAGAGAGCTAGGAATTTGTGCGTTCTTGAGTCCTTTCAATCCTACTATAGTTCGATTCAAACTCTGGCTGATGAATTCACTCGTTGTAGAAGCGTAGTACCTTTCAATCCTACTATAGTTCGATTCAAACATGAAAGAAGCGATAACTATTGCTGTTACGGGGTCACTTTCAATCCTACTATAGTTCGATTCAAACGGCTTTGTCATCATGCACGATAACTGTCACGATGACCTTTCAATCCTACTATAGTTCGATTCAAACCCTCTGAAACGGCGCTGAGAAAAGCCCACCTCACCTCTTTCAATCCTACTATAGTTCGATTCAAACGAAGCAGGAACTATCCTCCTAAGAAGCGGTCACTGTTCTTTCAATCCTACTATAGTTCGATTCAAACCCTGTAGAATGTCCAAACTGCCATAGACTTTTCTCGCTTTCAATCCTACTATAGTTCGATTCAAACAAGGAAAATAACTATTTCTCCTTATATATGCAGTGTGCTTTCAATCCTACTATAGTTCGATTCAAACTACTCGATATGAAATCAAACAAGATAGTTTAAAACGCTTTCAATCCTACTATAGTTCGATTCAAACTAGTTGCGGTCGGGGGAGTCTTTCTTTACTACGCTCCTTTCAATCCTACTATAGTTCGATTCAAACAGAAAGTATTATTGTGTTTTATTATATCTGCTTCCCTCTTTCAATCCTACTATAGTTCGATTCAAACAGAAAAAAGTCTGTCTCTGAGCTCTTTATGTTGTTCCTTTCAATCCTACTATAGTTCGATTCAAACGGGATAATGTCCTTGTAGTATTAACGCATAAGTATCCTTTCAATCCTACTATAGTTCGATTCAAACCCATGTGCCACCCACAAATCCAGGTACTGTTCTCTGCTTTCAATCCTACTATAGTTCGATTCAAACGATTACGGGAAGATCGAGCAGGTTAACATCACATATCTTTCAATCCTACTATAGTTCGATTCAAACCCCCCTATTTTGTGGATTGTCTCTCTCCCATGTAATAGCCCTCTCCACCGACTGTTATCAAGAGAAACTTCGGGCCAACTCTACATCTTGCATTATATTTATAAACCCTGCCTAGCCTAATGAAAAAGCATTCTTAAACGATAGAATCTGTGGGTCCTTTTTCTTTTCCCCAAACCCTTTTCTCTATCCAGCTTGGATTTGAGATAAGAAATACTACAATCGAATCTTTTTCTTCATCTATGACCTCAAGTACCTTTATTTTGAGCTCTTCCAGTTGACTAAGAGACAAATCCCCCTCAAACGCAGAGTTCTGTATCCAGTTGAGATATTGCTTCATTATAAGGTACACCCTATGCAATCTTTCCATTCCGATATCGTAGGCAATAATCACATGCATACTCTAGCTAACTCGGTTGTTTGACATCATAAAAATTTTCTTAATCGTCATACTTGAAGTCACCACTGGCTTCTGAAACCTCTATACTGCTCTTCATCCAAAAGATGCCGTATCAGCTTAAAAGCTTCTATTCTTATCAATCGTTGATATGTAACATGTCTTTTAAGTCTCACGTGTCTTAAAGTAGTATTCAACTTTTTATCGTACTCCGTGATGAAAATTCGTCTTCCGTTCTCGTTTAAATAACACAAATTCAGCTCTTGAAGAAAATGCTCTTCTTTAATTATCCTGTTATTTATTAAATTGAAGATGACCCTGTCCACTATTACCGGTTTGAAAACTTCTGCAATATCTAACGCCAGCGAGTATCTCCTCTCCCCCGGCTCGTGAAGATAAGAGACGGTGGGAGTGAGCTGTGTATGATATATTTCCGAAAGGGTCGTGGCATACGCCAACGAATTACCAAACGAAATCATGCAGTTCAACATGTTCTCAGGAGGTTGCCTCGTTCTTCTTTCAAACTCGAATCCTTCTCTCAGTATAGATCCAAAAGAAGAATAATAGCTCTCTCTTGCCCTGCCCTCGACACCCATTATATCGGGAATTGTGTTCTTCTGATCGAGCGTGTCTTGCTCTGCCTTTATTTTATCTATAAATTTATTTACTTCCTTTCCGTTATTCTTGTAGTGATTTAAGTTTTGAATAATATTATGAATTGCAGATCTCACAAATTCTTTTGCAATTATAATTCTCTTGTCTTGTTCTAGATAATGCTGTACCTGTTTGACGATGAGAAAGCCAGAGAGTAGTTTCTCTCTTGGATAGAAGCTTCCAGAATAGTATCCGTACCAATTGTACACATGTACTGGAACACCATATTGATTCAAAAATACAAGTAACTTAGTATTTAGGTCTGTTTCTCCAAATAGATGAATTGACCGAATGTCATTTATTGGAACATCTCGCTTAGTACCATCTTTGAATTCAAGCTCTATTGTATTTTCTTCTCTTTTCATTCTCCCCGCCTTTGTTATGTAATAATCCCTCACTGCTCATCTTCTCCTTTGCTAACCCCAGCACATCTCTCTGTATGCACATGACTTACAGGGTAGTATCCGAGTAGCTGCAGGCGGGTATGGTAGCGATAGCACCCTTTTCATTTCACTCAACAAGTTTTCGACTTCATTTACCTTACCATCACTCAGTTCAACTGGAACATTTATTCTGAGAAGCGGGTAGTGAAGGATGCCGCTGTTGACATTAATATTATAATTTTTTCGAAGGTAGTAAATATAGTAAAGAAGCTGGAAGACATGCGCATTATGCATGGACTTCGATTTTTTTATTTCATGAAGCGTAACAAATGATTTTTGAGGCTCTTTTTCAAAGCTGATTTCCAAGATATCCCGTTGAATGATATTCTGATCTGTCACAATTGACTCTTTACGATCGAGGAAATCGATCTTTATTCTTCCGATTTGTACTTCTCTTAACCTTCTTTTATAACTATACCCATGAAGTAGCCTGCCCAGGTGGACCAAGTCAGATTCTGACTCGAGATTTATATTATGGGAGAAAAGCCAAAGTTTTCTTTTACACACAAGATAATAATTTACTTGTGTACCAGTATAGACAAGCTCATGTTCATAATTTTCAGGAATGTCATTCAATTTCATTTTCTTTCACTGAACATTAAAACTAGCATTAAAGGTACGAAAAGAATTCTTTTGCAGAAGCCAGCCCATAAACTTTGGCAGCTTTGCCTTGCTTGATTCTCTTGCCCCTTGATGATAATGTGGTGTCTACTTTCAATTCTACCAACTTACCTAACACTTCCCCATTTACTCTGTTGTATCTGAAAAGGTAATACGATAATTTCTCTCTGAGATCAACGGCCAAGTCGTGAGTCGCCTTACCTTCTGTTGCACTTATAGCATCAACGAAACTCAATATCGCCGGAGTTCTTTCTCTGCCTTCTATAAATCCTTCGAACCAACGGGAAAGTAAGGGAACAAGACTGCTAAAGTAATACATCTTCTTCTTTTCGCGTGGGCCACCTGAAATTATTATCAATGTGCTGTTTCTGTTAAAACCATAATCACGGTTCAAATCGAGAATAATTTCACTTAATCCATAAGGACCACTAATTTTACGTGATTTCACTTCCTCATCTCTTACTTTAGCAATGAAATAGCCATAAGCCAAGAGGGATGTAAAGAAGGGACCAAAGCCTCGAGAAGCCAATCTGAATTCTGTTCTTACTTCCGAGTAGAACTGGGCGGGGTTCTCTGAATGAAGTTTCTGTCTCCAGTGCTTCCTGGCATTATCATCGACGTTATCTAAATTGAGTAAAGTATTTCCAACTCTTACTGCTGAAAAAATCAAATAAATTGATTTCCATTTTTCGTTCTCGGAAGCTATGTCATTCTCTCCCGGAACATAGAAGTTTGGTGCACTTTCTCGTTGCTGAATCGCCGGAAAGAGGAACGTAGAGTAGTTTTCTTCACCTGCAAGTTCTTCAAGAAAGGCATAGAAGGCTTCTCTATTGCCCTTGTCAATACTCTCTTTGAAGCCTGCTCGAGGTCCCTCAAATAGGTTTCTGGCGTTCATTGTGCCGAGGATGCTCCTCAGCGATTCTATCGGTGCATTCATAACGTAGTCCTTTGTCATTTCTTTCCAGCTCATACCACGTTCCCCACTTCTGAACTTTCTAAGAATCCGTACCTACTTGAATAGCGCTTATTTGTAAAATGAACAGTGGTCATCATGCCGTTATTATTGTTCACAGAAATCCCTTTCAACCAATATATAGGTACTTGAACCATGTACCCTCTTAGTTCCTTGAATAGAAGACTTTTAGCACTCCGAGAGTTCTCGACTCTCATTTTAGCCAATTTTTCGGTCAGTTCGTTTTTAAGAGGTTCTTCAACGCAGCTGGGATCAGGTAATATGTTGACGGTAAGCTCGTCCCTTAAGTTGAATAACTTATTTCTTGTTTGGTCCTCATCGAGTCTGTACGAGAAAAAGTATGATGTCCTGCCTTGCCCTATCTGACTATTTCCAAACCAAGAAGAATCGAAGTCCACATCTCGAGCCGCTTCTTCATATTTTTTTTGTAACTCATCGAAGCTTTCCATTTCATTAAACTTTTCTATCAACTGATACTCATTCTTGAGGTCTCCCACTTCTTCCAGGATGTTCCGTGATTTTACAAGTTCATCATCGTCGTAGGGATATCTGTTACTCATTCTGTCTTCTTTGCACACAATTACATTTGGATCGTCTGTCCTCAGGCCATAACGATTTACCCTTCCGAACCTTTGTATTATGGATGGTAAAGGCGCGATCTCTGTAAAGAGAAAATCAAAAGATTCATCCAAAGATACTTCACAAACCTGTGTGGCTACTACTATACGAGGCCTATTTCTAGAAGCACCTATCAGCCTTTCCTTTATAATTCTATCTCTATACATAAACCGCCCATGTAGAAGGAGAACATTATCCTTTGTAGTGTATTGTTCAAGTAATTGTGCGACCTTGATAGAAACAGGGACAGTGTTCGCGACAATAAGTACTCTTTTACCTTGATTTGCTTTTTCGATTGCTTCGCTAGCAAGCTCCATTAAATTTTGACTGTCAATACTGTATTTTACTCTTCTCAATTGCCTGTACCCCTCGCTTCTATCCATAATACCAACCCTCTCACCGTCTCCCCCGATTTCCTGCTTCATTAACGACAGAATAGCATTTGAGAAAGTAGCGGACATGAACAATACTCGAAGGCCATAGATTTTTTCAAAATCCTTCAAAAACTTCAGAGTAAGAAAGAGCATCTTCTGGTTCAGGAGATGAACCTCGTCTAAAATTATCCCCGCCTGTCTATACATGCACCGCTTCATGTAATACTTGCCGATCTGAAGAAAGGTGAGAAGAAACTGATCCACCGTCGTTATCATTATAGGATAAAGAAAGTGTGAAGCCATTAGTGAACCCAGTTCGCTATCAATATACTCTGCATCAGATTGTTGGCTCTTATTTGCAAGTTCGTATTCATAAAGGTAAAAGTACTTCTCTACAGCATTTGGAAAGGAGCTTGTCACCTTTTCATAGAATTTATTGATTGCAGTAATAGTAGGAAATAAATAGAAGACCTTTTTTATACTCGCACCACTGCAAAATAGAAGAGATGCATCTGTTTTTCCCCAACCAGTGTATGCACTTAGGAAAGAAATATTTGGAAGTTGGGCAATTCGAAGCTGATCTTGCCATCTGACTTCGTCCAGCTTCTTCCCATTTTTCCTTGATATCATTTCCTTAATTTTATCATTGCTAATATTTTCCGACCGGGGTTGAAAGTCAACATTATCTGCCGCTGAGAGACAATCGGATATTTTGAATAAACCAAACGCATCAACGAGATTAACTTTTCTATCAAACTGCATTTTTTCGACCAACATTCTAGTATATTCACACAAACGTTTCAATTCATAATCGTCAATACCCGTGCTATCAGATAGTGAAGAATGGTGTTTCAATATAAAATAAAGAGTTAATACGAAATCCGTCATTCCGTGTCTTTGTTTAAGTATCTCATAGTAGCCTTTCTCGTGCAGATATCGCAGAGAAACGTCGGCATGGCTCGGCCTCCTGTCTTTGTTTAAGTTCCACTCAGGGTTTAGTTTTCCCATGTCATGGTAATTTGCGACGTCTTTCATGATTTCTTCATAAACTGGTGAGATTTGATAAAAGTAACAAAAACGCTTGAATAATTCATTTACCTCACTGATATGGGTTGAAAGTGTCTTTCCTGGGTGACTATACTTAGTATCAGGATTATCCCAGTTAATTATTCTATTATTTTTCTTCATATAATTCGAAATCTCCCAGACTATAGAGGGCAATAGATTTGGCCCCTACCCTGCAGACGTCCATTTCCTTCTTAGATATTACATTCCCGTTTGTAATGAAACAAAAATCAGGTGTACCTTTTTCAGGCTCAGAAAATCGTGAAATTCTATACTTTACTGGTAACATTTCAAGCGAAGTAGATTCTCCGATTCTTTCTACATAATCTGCTGGCAAGTAATTCATGATCTCTTTTGATTTTCCAAGTTGTTCTCCTTCAACAAGCAACCAGTCCCTAGCAAAGTAATCGTTCTGTCCTCCAAAGGGTTGAAATTCCATCCCATCTCTCAATATTTGTGCCCTATATTCCTCTATTTTGGCGTCGTTGCCTGCCATAACAATGTAATAACTCGGATCAATTAGAAGGTGACTAGGCACCACTCCTTTAATATAGAATCTTTTGTCCCTTGACTTATATTGGATGAAAGTTGCTTGCTCAACACCTTGTTTAATAACACCAGATGAGCAAGATGCACCAAAGATGCAGTCTCTGAATTCATCCTTAATATCATCTCTACTAATGCCAAGTGCAGATGCAAACATCCCGGCTACAGATGTTGGCAGTGGTATAGGGTAAGTTAATCTGAAGGCCTTTGTATAATGAACCTTGAACTGGGCTTCAAAGAAATCTATTTTAAATGTGACTGCTTTCATGCCTAGCGACCAAAAAGGAATTCACAAGCCTCGCTAATTACCTTCTTAATGTCGGTTCGGATAACAGTGTTTTGCTGAAATATTTTATTCTCAGCCATCTGATGATAATCAATTAAGTAAAGCCTTGCCTCACCTCCTTCCACTTTAGACGCTATATCTGGACGATTTGTAAGGGATTCTAAAAGGCTGCTGTCCAACAAAAGCTGATTTTCATACTTAAAATCAAGATACTGGTATATTGGAAGTGGACCCTTCTTGCTTATACAAATAAGCGCAACAAGATATTCGGGTATGCTCAATGAATTTGTCCTCCTCGGCAAGACATATGATGGAGTCAGCACAATATCTAAAAATTCAGAAAGCCTCTTTACCCTCTCAGCTTTATCTAAAATTAGATCTTCCTTTAGTCTTCTCTTTACATCGTCCTTCAGGGTAGTTGACTTGCTGAAATCACCAATATAGTCGTAAATAACAATGTTCAATCTTCCTATGAATTCTGCAACTTCAACCTCGAAAGGCACCGGATTATTTTCTTTGTCACCTATCCTTGGAAACTTTGCTGCGAATTCAGACTTTATTGGCGTATCGTGAAGTGCTTTGAAGTAGGATATTGCAACTGGTGCGTGCCTTCGAAAAGACCTTCCCAATTCTGTACCGCTTCTCCCCTTTGTTAGCATATATCCAAAGAGGTCGTCATCCACATATTTGTCTGGTTCACCGATGTCAGCGAGCCTAAGGACCTCCGTAGCAGTCGGATCCTCATTTAAGGGGTCTATTGGTAACCCTCTGCTCAACATTGCCTGTCTAATGGCAAATTTGATGGCTCGCGCAGACACAAAGGGGAGCACTTCGCCTGTTGAGGAATACATTCTTTTCAAAGTAGTTCTGTTCCCGATAACCTCATCAGCATTGACATTCCCACTTATCTTCCCTAAAATTGAAATCTGAACCACTTTCCCCATTTTATTTCCCTCCAGATGCAAAAGCATTTAGAAATCCACTAAGAATAGAAGCCTTTAGATAATGAAAGTTGTCTGCAAACCACTCGGCCCTGTAGAGCTCTGGGTGCATACTCACGTCTAATCCGATATTCTTATTCGTTTTATATTCTGTGAGTGTTGCAGACAGTTTTTCAAGGAATCGACCTGGCGTTTCTTCAGCTCTTATACTGAATATGAGTCTCTTAAGAAGATCGTCTCCTCTTCCTGTCTGGTAATCTTCAATTTTCTTACCTACACTGTAAGCCCAGTTAAAAAACTGTTCATACACATGCGTTCCTATATTTTTTGAATTATATAAACATAATCACACGTTTTTGCGCTCTTAACTTCTGTGCTCATCACTCAATACGCTGAAACAAAGCCTACCAGCTCTTTTTCTAATAATGTACAACATGAATTTAAGATCATCTGCTCTGTCGAATAACTAATTAGCATTTGATTCTTATCGGTAGATCTCATGTTTTTCCTTCACTACACCTTTACGGCCAGAAACATGTTATACAATCTTGCCTTCGCGAACATTTCGTTTA
>Ga0080006_1196763_pt1 | contig 10290 bp, 13 predicted proteins | sample RS3BMetagenome_FD_69209 | JGI IMG/M metagenome (GOLD analysis project Ga0080006, IMG submission 69209) | Ferric oxide microbial mat and aquatic microbial communities from Rainbow Spring, Yellowstone National Park, USA - RS3B (SPADES... ... | reverse complement strand
ACCTTGGCAGATTCGCGTGCATCGACAGCTGCATCGCGCCTGCTCCATGGACGCTGCCGTCGCATGCATCGCTCTTCACCGGCATGTATCCGAGCGAGCATGGCGCGCACGAGACCAGGAAGGTGAAGGCCCTGGACATAGAGAGGATAAAGCTCAGGCGGAGGACATTCGTGAGCGACCTCAAGGCGCTTGGCTACAGCACATACGCCATATCTGCGAACCCCTACGTGCATCCCATCTATGGCTTCGACGAATTCGACAGCTTCGAAGAAGAATCATATTTCGCTGACATCTGGGGTAGCGTGGTTGAAGTTGCAGACAGGCTCAAGCCTATGATCTCGAAGTACAGGAACGAGTACGGCACAGACCTGCTGAAGATATCCTCGGCCATGCTGAAGCAGGACCCGAATCTATTCTTCGAGGCGGTAGCGAGCGGGATGCTGCTTACTCCCATAGCCGCGCTGAAAAAGCTCAAGGCAAAGCTCATCGACAGATGGCCGATAGAGAAGGGAGGCAGAAACATAGTAAAGAGAGTGAAGGGCATGAAGCTTGGCAAGCAGTTCTTCCTATTCATAAACCTGATGGAGGCTCATGATCCCTACACCGATTCGAAGAAGACAGCGATGAGCTGGGCAACGCCCTTCATGAAAACGCCTCCTGACGAAAAAACTGTGAGGCTGTGGAAGAGGCTGTATGCCAGGGCATCGCAGAGGGCATACGGCTATGCCTATCAGATAGTGCGGGATCTTGTGGAAAGATTCGGGGATGACCAGCTAATAGTACTCACGAGCGACCACGGCCAGGAATTCGGCGAGCACGGTTTCATAGGCCATGGGACAGTGCTGCACGACGAAGTGCTCAGGGTGCCGCTTGCCGTGCTCCTGCCCCGGGGGTTCGTCGCATCCAAGGGGAAAGGCTACGCGTCCCTCGTTAACATAGAGAAGTTTATCTTCTCACTGCTTGAAGGGGACAAGAGGCCCATGGATCAGCTCTTCAGCAAGCGGGTGTTTGCGGAGAGCTTTGGTGTTCCTGCGCAGATTTCGCAGTTAACTGGCATCAACGCCAAAAAGCTAGCATCGTACGATAAGGCTGCGAAAAGAAGATTCGGGTAGTCAGCCGTTGAGGGTTCCTATTCCAGCGAATGCGTTGCCTGTGTAAAGCACAAACCTTCCAAGCTCCCTGGTGACATCGTAGTTTTCAACAGGAACTCTCCTTGAAAGCCTCACCTCAGCTTCAACCGCGTCTAGCGGCTTGACCTTTGTCGAGCTGCGCTCATCGCCTGTGGAGACATCGATGCCGCGCAGCACTTTCACCACTTTGCAGGGTATGTCCACGCCATTGAACTTGGCATACATGCTTCTTCCGAAGCTGCCGGTCACGAATATCTTAAGCCTGACTCTGTCGGTCACCTTGGGCATGTTGTCTGTGCCTGTTATTACGCTTCCGCGCATCTCGGCGCCTATGTTTCTGTCAAGCCGGAGCGCCACGTTCTCCCCTACCTTTCCTGCCCTTACCCGCTTTCCCTTGACCATCACCTCCATCACCTTGGCTTTTGCGCCCTGCGGAAGTATGCACACGCTCTGCCCGGTCCTGACAGCTCCGCTTACCACCCTTCCGACGACATGCCCGCGCCCAGTTCCAGGTATCACCCCCTGGGTTACTATCCTGAGGGCTCCCTCCTGCCTCCTGCCCTCATTCTTAGCTTCTTCATAGAGAATTTCTATGAGTGGCTTTCCTATGTACCACCTCAGCCTTGCGCTCTTTTTTATCAGGTTCTCTCCAGTGTAAGCTGAGACCGGCACAAAATGCACGTTCTCCTCTGCGAAGCCTATCTTGTATATGAAACCGCTAAGCTCGCGCTCCACCTCTTCGAACCTTTTCTGCGAGTAGCCCACAGTGTCCATTTTGTTTACTGCGACTATCAGCCTGTCTATGCCAAGCATCTTAGAAATGAAGAGATGCCTCTTCGTCTGGTCTCTTACCCCCTCATCGCTCTTTGCAGAGACGAGAAGCACTGCGATCTCGCCATAGGAAGCCCCGCTTATCATGTTCTTTATCAGCTCCTCGTGGCCTGGCACGTCGATGAAGGCGAAGGCGATGTCGCGGTACTTGATTTCGGCCCTTGTGGTGTCTATGGTCATCTCATTGGTTCTCTCCTCCGCGAAGCTGTCGAGTATGAAGGCAGGCTCGAAATCCTTGTGCAGCATCTTGCTGTATTCCTGCGCCTCCCTTATTCTCGCCTTGGTGGCAGAACCGGTGAGCATCAGCAGGTTTCCGATGAGAGTGGACTTGCCGTGGTCCTTGTGGCCCAAGAGGGATATCGTCTTCACAAGCATGCGATCACATGTAGCCAAGCGCCCTGAGCCTCTGCATCACATACTCGCGTTCCTTGTCCATGCTCCTGCCAGAGCGCTCCTCCTGCTTTGTCACCTCCAGCTCCTTGATTATGTCGTCTACGGTTTTAGCGTCGGATTTGAGGGCTACAGTGCAGTGCGTGCAGCCCAGGCTCCTGTACCTGAAGCCGTTCCTTGAGAAGTAGAGCGGGTTCACAGGTATGTGCTCCTGTTTTATGTAGCGCCAGATATCGATCTCGTTCCAATCAAGCAGCGGATGCACTCTTATGTGCCCTTTGGCATCAAGCTTGCTTGAATAATCGTCCCACAGCTCCGCAGGCTGATTTTTGTACTCCCATCTGAAGTCTTTGTCTCTGGGGCTCATGTATCTCTCTTTCGCCCTGATCCCGTGCTCGTCCCGCCTTATCGATACAATGAGCGCATCAAATCCATACTCTTTCATAATCTTCTTCAGCGTCTCCGGCTTGTTCTTGCCGCAGCAGGCGGAACCCACCAAATCGGGCTTTATCTCGCTGTGCCCCACTATGACCTTGAAGTTCCATTTCTTGGAAAGGTACTCCCTGAAGGCGTATGTTTCAGGAAAGTCAATGGAATTGTCAATGTGAATTACAGGGAACGGGATCTTCCCCAGGAAGGCCTTCCTGGTCAGCGCCAGCATAGTTGTGGAGTCCTTTCCCATGCTCCAGAGCGCGGCCACGTTCTTGAACTTCAGCTTCGCCTCCCTTATAATGTAGATGCTCCTTTCTTCCAGTGTTTTCAGGTCTTGCGCTATCATGCAATCAGCTCTTTATCCATTCGTCAACTTTGTTTATCGTGAGCAGGCCCTTCATGTAGTAGGTCGCGCCCACTATCCTGCTCCCGTCCTTCTCGAAGATAGGTATCCTTATCACCGGCCTTTCCCCGGCATCGTAAAGCTGCGCATAGGATTTGACGAGCTCCTGCGCCTTCCTCAGCTTGCCTCCGTTGGAGTACACTATCTTGTAGTACTTCAGCCCGCTTTTTGGCAGAGCCTTTGCGAAGATAAGCCAGTTCTCCCTGCTTGGCTTCTTCCAGAGCATATCCGCTATCTCCTTTACGTTTGCCTTTGCCATCAAATCACATCAGGCGTATCCGAGGGCCCTCAGCTTCTCCAGAACCCCCTCAGTGTCCCTCTTCCCTCCCTTCCTCAGCTCCATTTCGGATGTCGTCTCCCGCAGTATGTATGTGACGTAGTCCGAGACAGAAGAGAAGCCTGTCGTCTTTATCCTCTCCTGTATCCTTTTGAACAGCGGCGCAGGTATGGTTATTGTTGTGTATTTCCTTTTCTCAGCGCTTTTCCCCTTCATAATATCTTATAATGTTATTACATTATATTTTATATAGGTTTCTGTTGCGCTCTGGACACAACCAATAAGAAGCCATCAGTCAAATATTATGCGAGCAGGATGAGCAAAGGCAGATCCTTCCAAACAGCACGCTCCTAGCCGGAGCCAATTTTCCTACCTCTCTTTTTATTTATTCCGTTGCCAATACTACCCAGGGCTGTTCATGAAAGTACTGCAGCTTGACGTAGAGAAGTTCGCTTACGATGTTATAAAGCCGGAGGCGAGCGTCTATGAGGAGGCGAAGGAGAAGCATGCAGAATACGATGACGCGCTGGTCATGTGGGTCTGCGTTGAGAAAGGAGACACCAACGATACCGCTGATGCCGCCCTCAAGGACGCTGTCGCATACATGGAGCAGGTTGGCAGGAAGAAGCTCGTCGTGTATCCGTTCGCGCATCTTAGCAGCGACCTAGCCGAGCCAAAAGACGCAATGAGCATACTTGACCACCTGTACAAGAGCGTGCCCAAGGAAATAAAAGCAGCAAAGGCGCCCTTCGGCTGGACAAAGAAGTTCACAATAGAGATGAAGGGGCACCCTCTCGCCGAGCAGGCGAAGAGCTACGATGCGGCCGGCAGGGGCAGGAAGACATATAAGAAGGCAAAACCTGCGAGCGTGAACACTGCGATAGTGAAGAAGAGCGACTGGTCCGGCCTGCCGGATAATGACCACAGGACGATAGGCGAGAGGCTCGACCTCTACAGCTTCCAGGAGGTCTCTCCGGCGATGGTGTACTGGCATCCGAAAGGCTTCACGCTATACAAGCAGCTTGTGAGCTTCATGAGGGAGAAGGAGGAGGAGTATGGCTATCAGGAGCTCAGCACTCCGGCGATAGCAAATGTTGCTCTCTGGCATGTGAGCGGCCACGATCAACACTACAAGGACAACATGTTCACCTTCGAGTCCCAGCTTGGGGAGCTGGGCCTGAAGCCAATGAACTGCCCGTCCACGATAATGATATACAAGTCAAGAAGATGGAGCTACAGGGAGCTGCCGTTCCGCACAGCGATCTTTGACAGACTGTACAGGAGCGAGCTGAGCGGCGCTGTCACCGGCCTGTTCAGGGTCAAGGAGCTGACGCAGGATGACGGCCACATATTCGCGAGGGAGGACCAGATAGACAAGGAGCTCGATTCGCTGCTCAGAATGGTAAAGGAGGTGTACGACACCTTCGGCCTCAGTTTTGCAGCAAAGCTCTCCACAATGCCGGATGACCACGCAGGCGAGAAAGAAGAGTGGGAGAAGGCAACTGCGCAGCTGAAGAGGGCGCTCGACGAGCACAAGATGAAGTACGAGCTAAAGGAGAAGGAGGGCTCATTCTATGCGCCCAAGATAGACTTCGACATATTCGACTCGCAGGGGAGGGCGTGGCAGTGCGGCACAATACAGCTCGACTATCAGATGCCGAAGAAGTTCGGCCTCGAGTATACAGGCGACGACGGGAAGGCGCACATGCCTGTGATGATACACCGCGCGATTCTAGGCAGCCTCGAGCGGTTCGTGGGAATACTCGTGGAGCACTACCAGGGCAGGTTTCCTACCTGGCTGGCTCCGGTGCAGGTAAAGGTGATATCCGTCTCTGACCAGTCTAACGAGTACGCGCACAAGACCTACGAGGCGCTCAGGAGGGCTAGGATAAGGGCCGAGGAAGATATAGGAGACAGAACAATGGAGTACAAGCTCAGAGAAGCAATGAGCCAAAAGGTGCCCTTCATGCTAATTGTTGGCAAGAAAGAAGTGGATGCAGGCACTGTTGCAGTAAGGGCGCGAAGCGGGGCCCAGAAGTTCGGAGTGAAGCTGAGCGACTTCATAGACAAGATCAAGGCCGAAAGCGAGAAGAGGCTCGAAAGCCCAAACTAGCCGTGTAAAATAGGAAAAAGAAAGAAAAGGGAAAAACAAAAAAGAGGATGGATGGGAAGGATCAGTTCTTCTTCTCTATCGCCTTTATCCTTTCCTCCACGCCCTTTGCTTCCTCCTCAAGGTTCTTCTTGTATTCCTTCAGTATTTCCAGTTTCTCCTCTTTGGTGAGGAAGTTCCTCATTCCGTATCCGCCCCCGCATCCGCATCCGCAATCTCCGTTCATTGTGTTTCACCTATTGCGTCCAAATATAGGACATCATATATTATGCATCAGCATATTTTTAAATATATCGTACGTCCTATACTTATACACTGATCGGATGCGCAGGATGCACGGAGTGCACAGCTGGCGTGGCGGATACTGCTGCGATATGCGAGGCATGCTCTCATTTCAGATTCTCTGGCTGCTTTCAAGGAAACCTATGCATGGTGACGAGATAGCCGAGGAGATAGCCAAGAGGAGAGGCAGCAAGCCCAAGGCCGGAACCATATACCCGGCGCTAAAGGAGCTCAGCGAGCGTGGGCTGATAGCAGGTGAGAAGGAGGGCAAGAAGATAGTGTACTCTCTGACTCCCGACGGCAGGAGGGGCATAAGGCAGGCTGTGGCCTACTTCTGCCGCTCTTTCGGAGAAATATTCGAGAGCGGCACCTGAAAGCAGGCTTTTAATAAATTGCGTAGCAGTTAGTTCTGGTGAGGAAATGCATTCGGTTAGCGCGGGGCGGCAGTGCGTGTTCTGCAAGATGCCCGACAGCGAAATAAGAAGAAGAGTGTACGAAGACAGAGTCTGCAGCGTGATAATCAACAGGTACCCGGTAGAGAAAGGACACCTGCTTGTGATATCCAAGGCGCACTATGCAGACATGCTCTCCACTCCAGACAGCGTGATTACCCACATGTTCAGGGTCGCTAAGAGATTCGGGAGGGTAACCAAAAACAAACTCAAATGCATGGGCATGGACATAGGCGTAAACATAGGCGGTGCGGGATCAATCCACCATTTCCACATTCACATACTGCCAAGATACAGCAACAGGCTGCTGCACTTCGGGCCGGGCAAAGACGAGATACAGGAGAAGGAGATAAGGGAGGTTAGGCAGCTGCTCAAGCTTTAGCCAGGGCCCCTTCCCTCCTAAGCATTCTTTCCTTGGCTTTGGTTCCTCCTTTCCCAGAATAGTTGCCAATTCTGCCATCGCTTTTGACCACTCTGTGGCAGGGTATCATCGGGGCAAGCGGATTGATGCGCATTGCGTTGCCAACAGCTCTGTAGGCTTTTGGTTTATGAACCGCAATCGCTATCTGCTTGTATGTTCTGGTCTCGCCCTTCGGTATAGCGGCAGTCGCGATAAGCACGTCCTTCTGGAACTTTGTAAGCTCATATCCATCAAGGAGCCTTCTCGCCGTTTTTGCGTCCACGGTTAACCATTCGCAGTGCAAATTAAAAGCATTAGCTTCAGGAGGCTCACCATGCACGGTCCGTGTTTAGGCCTAATTACCATCGCACTAGAACTATTAAGATATCCTCGTCTGCACCAGGTTGCGGAATTGATAAATTATGCTTAAACCTTTCTATTTTTTAGCCAATTTAGGTCTATATAAATACTGATAATTCCAAGTTAATGTGTGAGCGGTAAACCAGACCAAGCATCAATTGTTGATATTCTTTCTGCGCCGATTATGCGTACAGCTATAAGGAACGTTCTTGGCGGGAAGCCGATTTATGTAGCTGAAAGACCAGGCGCTTATGTACTGTCGATCGAGAATGAACCGAGCGACCACTGCAAGCGCATAATAATACTTAAACCAAGGGGCTTCACATCTAACAGTCCCAGTGAGCTGAGCAGCCATCCGGAAGCCAGTGAAGCTACCATAGAGATCAAAGGAGCCGTGAGGCCAGGAAACAAGGGCTACTTTCCGATAAAGAACTGCATCGAGTTCGTGCATCGTTACAAGGATGGCGCGGAGATTGAGCGCGACTATCCGTACGCAAGCGCCAGCGGCGCTTTCAGGGAAATCAAAACGTCGAGAACTAGATTCAAGGTCGTAAAGCGCAATTACTACGGTTTCTACCACAACCTCATAAATCTCACTGACGAATGGCTTATCCTGATCCTGAACAAAAAGCTCAACCTCACAAAACAGGTCGACTATTCGCTAATCGAGCGTGCGGGAAAGGAGCAGCGTGATGCGCTCTACGATTTTGCGAGATGGGTTAAAGACAGAGGAGACGAAGTGTTCGTCAGCAGGCCGGATGTCGTAAAACACGTCTGCTCAATGGATCCGCGCGTCAGCATTCCGGCGCTTATAACACTTCTGAATATCGAAGAGAAAGGAAGGCACGAGCAATGCACTGTCTTTGCAACTATATTAAAAGTTGCAAAAAAACACCCTGCACTGGCATACAGACTGCTGAAAAAGGCAAAAGAAGAGGAAGCTGCTCAGCCATATTATTTACATGAACTCATCAAGAAAGTAAAAGGATATTCCAAGTGATGTTTCTTATTCTACTTCCAATTTCAGAGTCCAGTCAAGTACGCGGTACTCTTTCCTATCATCCACACTTCGCAGCGGCATTCTTCCGACCAATATCTTGTCTATAACGCCGTAGCTTATCTTTACCTTTTGTGTCAGCATTGCATTCTTATAATAAAGAACGCCCTTGTTATAACCTGCATTTCTGTCATCGAAAACACCCAAAACAAAAAAGTCCCCTGAACCTATGAGCTGGCTACAAAAAGAATACCTGCTCACCAGCGGATATGGATCGTCGTATACTAGTGCCTTCCTGGCATTGGCTGCACACTGCGCGAAGAGGTTGGTTAGCGTCAGTTTTGCGAAGTAGTACATTATTACTGTATTTTTAACCGGGTTTTCGACGATGGTAAATCTCCTTATGTAATTGGTCTTCAACAGCTTCTTGAAGTTGTAGACGAGAATGTTAAAGCGTATGCCGAGCTTTTCGGACATATCCCTGAATGATGCTCTGGAATTTGTGTTGAGCAACTTTATGATTTCCTTGTACTTGATGTTGATATCAAGCCTGCTTATCATCTCATTCCTTATTGGAAAGAAGCCGGGCTGTGTATGTGCTATCTCAGATGGATACCATGATGCCTTGTAGTCAGAAAGTAACTGCTGCATGCCCTTGTCCCACTGAGTGTACTCACTTCTCGATGTAGCATTGGCATATATGAACATATCATAGCCACCTTTAGTCGTTGCTACGAACTGAGGTACCGGCGACTTCAGGAACAGCCTTTTCACAGATTCATAGTCTGGTTTTTCCTCGAACTTCACCATTATAATGTGCGGGTAAACCATACCAAGAGCCTCTTCATTAAGCTCCAATGTGTAGTTGATCCCAAACTCCTTTTCCATCTTTTTCAGCCTTTTTGCTACTGCTTGTCTGGTTATGCCCAGTTTCTCGGCAATTTCGGTGTTAGGAAGCCTCGAATTTTCAGATAGCATGTGCATTATTTTTCTAGTAACCAAACTGTATCTTTCATTGAATCTGCTCTCAAACTCATACTCTGCCTTTTCCATAGATGTCAGTAGCTGCAAAATCTTTTAGAGGTTGCGTTTCGCATACAAAATACACTAAAATTGGTCGGTCGGTCTGCCTATTGCACTATGGCACCAACTTCATCACTTCGACGTGATAAGGTTGTCATATTGATACATTTTTTCATAACTTTGTTAGTTTTTCCGATTTTAGGTTTGTATATATATCACATAACCCATAATATACTTCAACGGGTTGGGTTCGGTAACATGGAGTACGCACTGGGGAATTCTATTTTTATGAGTTCAACCAATGCCCTTTCAAACTCTTCATTTACGGCCCTTCCCGGTACAAAAATGCGCTTGGTTGATTCTATGGGTTCCCACTCACCCTCCAGGCGCATTGCAAATAACAAGTGAGCGCATGAGGGGAAATGCTGCGAACACATGTTTTTTGCTGCTTGAGCCAAGGAGCCTTTGCAACTCTGGAGAAGTAGCAAAGAGAATGGCAAAATGCCGTGGGGTCAAGGAAGTCCACCTTACAAGTGGCAGATTCGGGTTTGTTGTTTCAGCGAATGCAAACTCAAGAAACGAAGTAGAAAGGATAAGTTCGGCCCTTAGGAAGGTTGCAAAGAGCAAGTCGGTGAGCGTGGCGATGAGCCATTTTGTTTATAGGTGAATTGATGAAGATTGGCTCTTTGGTACTAATCTTTAAAGGCGGCAAGCAAAATAACGATGAAGATGAAAATAGGCCAGTAAAGATGATAGAAGAGAGGCCCAACGTCTGGCGCATTGTATACGCAGACCAGCCCAAATCTGCCAGTATGGAACTGCTCAAGACACAGCAGCAGGATAAAGAAATTTCACTGCCGTAACAAATTCTGGTGGCAATGCCGAAAGCCCGTAGAGGATTGCCGTCGGAAGAGAGAAAGTAACCCCTGCGGTAGGGATTGGTTTTAATGTCGAAGAAAAGATTTTAATTTGCCAAGATCCTACCTAATTGGTTTCATTATCGACGAAATAAAGAAAAGAATACCATGCCGGCTTTGGTTGCATTGTAGTGATATTAAGCAAGCCTAAATCTGCTCCCCTGTTAGCATAACCTATAAGGTGAAACCAGTATATCCTCTTTACAAACTGGTGCGATGCAAAAAAGTCGAAGTCCTGCCTAAGAAACGCAGCTTGCTTCTGCTCCGAGTAGTTGACTACTGCTGT
>Ga0080006_1230264_pt1 | contig 10292 bp, 10 predicted proteins | sample RS3BMetagenome_FD_69209 | JGI IMG/M metagenome (GOLD analysis project Ga0080006, IMG submission 69209) | Ferric oxide microbial mat and aquatic microbial communities from Rainbow Spring, Yellowstone National Park, USA - RS3B (SPADES... ... | reverse complement strand
AGTACTAGCAGTGTCTCTCGACTGCTATGAACGGATCTGCAAAAAAGGGTACACTGGAGAATATACAACCGCATGAAAGTGAACAGAAAAGGAAGCACGCACACAGCGTTGCCACAGACGCCGGTGTCGATACCACTAGCTAGAGACCAAGGCTCTAGCGTGCACCCCTGTGTTCGCGCACCCGTTCCATTTGGTACGAACACGGGTAGAGGCTCAAGTGTACGAAAAATTCGCACAGCTCCTGTGCCGAAGATTATATATATACCTAAAAATACATTTTAATTCCAATTTATACAGGTTCTGCAAGTCGACCTCGTCGACCACACGGCACCATCGGCGCGCGCACTGACGAACACGTGGCTCAACTGCAGCGTCCGCATGCCGGCCGCATCTGCACAACGCCGCTGCATTTCAAAACGAGCCAGCAGCGCTCCTGGCATGGGACGTCTGCATCGCCGCTTCGTTGCGACGTGGCAACGCCTGCGCGAACCCGAGAACGGGACGCGAGGTGCTCACGCGTGCGCCGCGAGCGCTCCTCTGTGAACAGCTTACCTCGTTGAGTGATCTTTTGCGTCTTCTTGACTTGTACAATGGATACCTCGCTCGTTTTCAGTAGCTCAGCTGACGTTTTCGGTGTGGACGTTAGGTACACGTACAAAGTTGATGATAAAACGAACTTTGTACTGCGTGGACTAGCGAACAAAGAAAAGCCTAAACCTTTCGATCACCACTCGGGAGAGTATATCCGGGGTTGCCTGGTGCATCACTTCCGCACCGTTCCCGACTGGCCAGTGGATGTGAAGCTAATTGCCTGGGCTGCGCAGGGTAAGAACCAAGACCGCTGGGGCGTTAAAGCCGTCGCTATGAAAACGCTCGCCGTTGATGAAGATACAAAAGCAGAAGCGCGTTTGGTGTTTTCAAATCGCCCCCTAGCGGAGAACCGCAATAGTCTGCTCTATGGAACGCTGAAACGTACCTTCCGTATTGCCGACGATGAATGGGTGGGCGGCCTCCAGTGTCGCACGGACGGACGTTGCGTTCTCGGGGTTCGGAACGGAATGCTGAGCGTCCAAAAAGTGCTTTCCCAGGGTGGACCGACTGGTGAGCCTGGCGAGTGGCGGGCCAAGTACTCTCTCAGTGGTAATGCACCTAGGCTCTTCTTCTAAATAGCGGTGGGAACAAACCTGGGTAAAGCGCACACCCAGATGCGGATGAATTTTCGGGGGCCAGTATCCAAAGCGATGACCGGGGCGCTGGCTATGTTTACGAAAGAATGCATTTCACTGGACGCATAGGTCTGGGGGCAACGCCCTGTTTTGTCGAGGAAACGGCGATTATGAGTCGTAAAAAAACGAAAATAAGTCTTATGTTTATGATTGGTGCAATGTTTGCCTGGACGCTTGCCAGAAGACCGTTTTTGAATGAAAATTTGCTCTTCGGGAAAGCATTGGGTAGCGGTCCTCGACCGAAATCGTGTCGTTCTTGGCAGCCCAGAAGTGTCCAGCGGTTGCCGTTGTGGCCTGGTGATCATGCCGGGTAGATGCCATTGACGCATCGTACTGGCAACCACATATGGAGCCTCGCATAGCGCTTGTTCGGTACGACATCGGACGCAGGTTGGAACGTTCATAGACTGGGCATCCCGTCGACTAGCTATACCCATTTGTAAAGGTGCCTAGCTCGCTCAGGTCTGTGGGAGTTTCAGCATTGGTTTGGTCGCAGCGTGCTGTTTTGCACGCCGCTGTGGTTTTACGCTTGAGTCACTCATCTTGGGCGAGTCTGGTGAATTGTGCTCGCGCTTCCACTGGGCAGTATCCACGCTATGAAAGTACTACCCGCGTGTTCAATAGCATGCCAAATCAAAACGTAGGATCAACGAGTTTTTTCGGTTGGCAAAAAGCTCTTCCTGGGCCCTTCTTTGGATCCAAAGTACGTCGTCGACCAGCATACCTGATCACTCTTTCGTCAAGGAATTGAACCATACTTGAGATACCTAGGGCATCCTGATACTCGATAGACCGCTTGGACGACGATCACAGCGCCGCCCTCTTCGTCTGTCTGGGGCCGAGAACCCTGGGCGCAGCGCGCACCTCGCTGGGGGTCATATGCGGAAACTGCAGCCTTCTAGTGCACAATCGGCGCGTGCTCCATCCAGGCAAATGAGACCCGAACGAACGCCTCTTACAGCGTTATCGGCGTCGATGACGATACCGGCTGTCGCCTGGAGGACATCGGACTCGGCGAAGGAGAGCCCTGGTAAGACTCATCGATGCTGCTCCATACTGTCAAGTGATGCTCAATACGGTTTATCCTTGGTAAGATGCATCGGTGCTGGCCCATGCAACCAAATGGGGCTCATGACGCTCGTCCGGACGTCATCGACTGCATGTTTCTGCAGCATGATGGACGTTTCCCTCGGACGTGAGCTAAAAATTGCATCACCAGAGGCTGCCGAGCTCACCTCAAGGATCTGTCGATCGAGAAGCGATCCGCTGTAAGGCGCATCGGCATCGATGGTAGATCCCGGTTGCAGTGGCGAGTAAATGCGGCTGTTGGAAAAAAGGTCATTCAGGAAAGCGTACTTGCAAAATGAGCGACAGGGAACTTGGTCTCCCGGCGCTGATGAAAGCACACAGTAGCTTGGGCTACTTGAGTGGAGGCGTCTGTTTGCTCGCAGGTACGCTCGTTGCGCGCTACGCTCGTTTCTGGCGGCACTGGTATGTGGCACACGTCGTTCTACAAGTCACAGGTTTCCTGCTAACGCTACTTGGCTTTTGTTTGACGGAGATATGGCACCAGGGTTTTTTGGTTATGCAGGATTTGCATGCTTGGAACGGATTTGCTTTTCTCTGTCTATACTTTGGTCAACTGTGGCTGGGGATGCTCCGTCCACACGCGGCAAGTCGTTGGCGTCCTCTGTGGCGTCGAGCGCACGCAGCTGTCGGGGTGTTGCTTGTGGCTGACTACATCGTTCAGCTCTACAGTGGTATCCATCGACTCTTTCGCATGTTCAACTTACCAAATACAAGATACTTTATTGTGTGGAGCGTAGCGCTGGGCGTTTTTGCGGTGTCCACCGTTCTGTTGGAACCGACACGGTGGCCACCCAGCCGTTCAGTGGTGAAGCACTGGCGCCTTGACGCACAGCGATACGCGTACCGTACTCGTGTGTTATTGATCACAATCACTGCACTGTGTGCTGCTTTCCTGGTATTTCTGGTGCTTCTGTTGACCAACCAGAGCTTCGCTCCATGGAGCAACGATGGCGGCATGAGCGGTATGCCGGCCATGCCGATGCATACGACCTTTTTCTGGTATGATGAACGCGGCTTCAATCTATGGTTCTCTTCGCTGGTTGTGATCGGTGTTGGTCGTCTTATTGCCGCTGGGATTCTGGTGGCAACGCTTGCGTACACTGCGAGCTTTGCCCTGCACGTCGTGATGCGAAGCGGTTCACCAAGAGGACCGCAACCAGCGCAAACGAATGCACCGAAAATGTCGTGGGTTGCACGTGCGCTCGTTCACGTGTGTTTGGTTGCATTGCACTATCTGCTGATGTTAGCTGTCATGACATACAGCGTTCCGCTCCTTTTGTCTATTCTAATTGGCCACGGCCTGGGTGCGTTGGGGTCGAACTTTTGGCGTTCGAGCGGCGACACAGCGGCGTTCAACAGCGACACGGAAGAGATGCTCCTGGAGCCAAGCGCAGAGCGTTGTGCATCGCCAAAGATCCCAGACGGGAAACAGGATCTGCGGGTCCTGCTCAATGCAGACTGCTGTGCTTCTTCGACGTGTTGCGGTTCAAAGTGTACCTGTGAACCTGGTCGCTGTTTCTGTGGAATCGAGGTGTGCAGCGATAAGCGCTCCGGCTGTTGCACCTGATCCAGTACGTCAGGCATCGAGGTCTCACGAGGGAGCCCTTGTCGGCTTGAAAATGCATTGCATCGAGCCGATGCTCGAGCAGGCATCGCGAAATTGGTGTTTCTTTCTAGGACGCGGACGGCAGGACGCACGATGCCGTAACAGTATCCGGGGATAGGCTTGGATCTTGCAGGGTCGGTCGGTCGGTCGGTCGGTGGGCCGACTTACCCCTGATGCAATTGGAGAATACCGCCATGGGCCAAGAGCATGGACGCGTTCGCAAAAGAGGTGAGGTCGACGCCGCGTTCACCATCGGCTCTCGGGGACTCTTGTGCTTCTGGTTCGCACACTTGATCCTGCGGCATCCGAACTTGGCTCGAGTGAACAACGCCTCGAGCCGACGCCCTCTGTGCTATAGAAAAGCCGTTCTGTCTCCATGCAGCGACCGCACCCGCACTATAGGAGCCATTGCGGTCGCTTTCGGCAGGCTCGGCACACGATAGAACGTATGAAACGACCAGAATATCCGAGAAAAAGTACAGGTAATGTAACGTGGAGGTAGGATATTTGATGGATACTTCACCGCGCAATGAAAAAACACAAAAAGAAAGGAGAACGCGCACAATCGGAGAACGCTGGCCTAAGTAAACGTTTAGTCAAATTTACATCCGACCTTGGCTGCTCTTGCTTTGGGAGAGCTCTCTACTCGCACAGGTGATATGGAGCACGCAAGGAAGAGAATCACTGGCATCCATGGTCGTGTCGGAACTTGCATCCTTTCGAGATGCAGGCACACAGATACCGCATTCCAAAGTCGTTGCCAACGGCAAGTGATGCACAGATTTCTTTGTGACATCTCGAGTATTCGACGGATCCTGAACCTGTAACGGGAAGTTTGCAGCTCTGGGATCGCTTCGAGGCCAGGTTGCGCCCCCCTCCCGGCACCGTTTCTCATGAAGGCATGCGCAGGCGCTGCCTCGCACTGACGAACATCATGGGCCCTTTGAGCCGTGCTCTCTCTGTACGGCCGCTGGTGCGGCCGGCATCATAGTCAGGTTCGGCATCCTCAGGATCTGGGTTGTTGGACCGATGGAACCCCGTGTTCCTGACCGAGAGGCTGGACTTGAGCGTATGGAACTTAGTCATGCCAGGAGGAGAAGGATGGCTTATTCCCTGCTCGCCGGTGTATACTGCATGTCCAGGGTTCCCGGCTAGGTGCATCGACCATGAAAAATGCTTTGACCCTCGTTAGGTCTCAGCTCGTAACCCAACCAGCGTCGCTACAAGAGCGTCGCGCTCTCCATGATAGGAATAGGGGAACAACTGCCCATGAGCATCAGAAACAGGATTCAGGGATCCTGCGTAAGATTCATTGATCCCGTACCATGAAATAAATCCGCCCTTGAGCCGTACAAGCGGCAGATGAGGCGTTGCGAATGCCCGCAAGCCGGAAGAACAAGGACCTTTGAGATATTTTATGTGGGCACGCGGGCTAGGGTACGAGACGCTGTGCATTCGCCCAGAGCGGAGGGGTTCCGCGAACCTGCCTTGCGCGTTGAGTACACTGCTACATAACCCCCGGATGCAAGTTTCGCTTTGTATTGGAAGCGACGAATCCAGCGAATTCGGTACAACAGAGCGAGGCGGTATTGCCAGGCGTCTTGCGGGAGCTGCTTCCGGCAAGACGCACGCCTACGCTGCTCGCGCATCCACATAAAAAGTCCCGCGTCTTTTTCTCCAGCTCAGTACTCTTTCCTGATCTTTACATTCAACCCTAAAGTCATCTGCGAGAAGCAACAAAGTTCCTCATAGCCGCACAGCGACACGAAAATTACTCTTTGACTCGCGAAAATCTCCCCCGTAACTTAATTGGGCATACAAATACGCACCAAGGAGCGAGACGACGAGATTCAGTACCTTGAACGCGCCGAGTAGGATCACGAGCGAGGACGCTCTCTAGGCTGCTCGCTGTGTTCGACGGCAGTGACTGCATCTGCGCTGCGGAAACAGCCTTCGCTGTAGCTCCGTACCGCGACGCTGCGCGCAAACGAGACGTAGCGTGCTGGTCCCAGACACGGCACGCGTGTTTACTTTCGACGTGCCGCTTTGGACTCAGACGGCGCATGGGTCGGTACGATGACGCTTTTCGCATAATCGCGCACCACGCCGTTTTTGCGCTCCTCTTCGATCTGCTCTTTGATCCAAAGGTACGTTCTTCGGAGCCCCTCTGCGAGTGGGATTTGTGGCTCCCACCCGAGCACTTTGCGACAGAGGTCGTTATTCGAGTTGCGCCCACGAACGCCTTCTGGCCCAGGAATATGCTTGATCTTGAGCTTCTTGTTCTCAAACGTCATGATAAGCTCCGCCATATCGTTCATGGATATCATCTCCTCGGAGCCGATGTTCAACGGCTCCGCGAAATCGGAATCCGTTAGACGAATGACGGCCTCCACTGCATCGTCGATGTAGAGGAAGGAACGCGTCTGCTTGCCGTCGCCCCACATTTCGAACTCACCGTCCGAAGCGATCACCTTTCGGCAAAAGGCAGCTGGTGCTTTTTCGCGACCACCTTGCCAGGTTCCCTGCGGCCCGTACACATTGTGAAAACGCCCAATACGCGTCTCAATGCCGAAATCTTTCCGATAATGCATGCACAACTGCTCGGACATGAGTTTCTCGAGTCCGTATGCGTCCTGGGGTTGCGCCGGCCACGCATCCGACTCTTTGAGGCCCTGCTGCATATCCTCTTTCATCTGAGCGTACTCGGGATATACGCAAGCGCTTGAAGCATAGTAAAACCGTTTCACACCATTGACACGGGACGCTTCAAGCATGTGCAGACTGATCAAACTGTTGTTGTACAAGATAACACTATGGTTGCTCTGGATGAAGCCCATACCGCCCATATCTGCCGCAAGGTTGTAGACCGTATGACAGTTACTCGAAATCTGCTTACAGTTTTCGTACTCACGCAGGTCCACCAGGTGAAACTCATCGCAAAAGTCCTCCTTGCGCATGTACTCGTTTTCCTTCCAGTCCGCTGCGACGACGTAGTATCCCAGTTGCTTCAGTCGCTTCGCCAGGTGCGACGCAATAAAACCGCCTGCACCAGTGACACAGACCCGTATCTTCCCATCGACTTTCATAGAGTCAGGCACTTGGCTAGGATGCGGCGCAGGCATACTTGTGCGTGTTTGTGAACGTACGTCACCGACGAGCAACCCTAGAATGCTACTTGCGGATATCGGTGGGATGCCTGGACGGCGGACGCGCTTGCGGTGATCGATGCATCGATTTTCCGCCTAGCGCAGACAGCCACTTCCGCCTCTGCCAACGGGGTGGCGCATCGACAGAGCGACGACCTCACCGCCGCCGCGGCCGCCCAGCGAACGTCCACAAGGTGAATCCAGCATGCGTTGCTAGGTGATGCGCTGGAGGCGTTTACGCCAATCGCATGCAGCATCGCGTGTTCGGCGCAGCCCGATGCCGCAAATCCCTTGAAGCAATGGCGGTGGCGGTGGCGGTGGCGGCGTTGCCGCGACGCGACGCGAGGCGACGCGATGCAATGGATGATGGGCGATGCCTGCGTGCAGTGCTTCGTGCCAAAATCGTCAAAGCGCTGGCATTCAGGGATTTGTAAAGGCGAGCGTCGTTGTAGACGAGTATACTGACGGACAGAGCGTCACTTGAGACCTAGAATGTTCGAGAATAGTAATCTAGTTCTTCCACCGTACTACGGGTATGTGCTACTTGACCTTGTTGGCGTTTTCATGGAGCAGATGTACTTTTCGGTACAGGTGATGCGAGCCCGGCGTCGGTATAACGTGCCGTACCCGAACCAGTTCGAGCAGAAAACAGAAGGTGTTTCCCGTTTCAACTGCATCCAGCGGGCACACATGCAGTTTATGGAAACCTGTATCTTCTTTGTTCCAGCGCTGCTGTTTGCTGGACTTGAGCATCCTCGAGAGGCAGCTGCGTTCGGCTTGATCTTCTTGATCGGACGTCTCGTGTTTTTCCACGGATATGCGAGCGGCGATCCTCAAAAGCGTCTGCGCGGTGCATTTTACGTCATAGGCGTGCTTGGAAACCTGGCTTTGTGTGTGCGGAGCGCGCTCAAGCACCTTGCGTAGGAGGGCGCGTTCCGTGGCAGGCTGTTGCGCACAGATAGGTTGCTGTCGCGCGCCTGGCTCTGTCCCAGGTCTCGGACGATGGAGTGGAGCGTTTCGGTTGACCCAGTGCTATCGCAATGTCTCCAGGAAATGTAAAGCAATAGAAAACTTTTGAGCAGGTACCTTCAGGAATCCGTAGAGCCCTTGCTGCTGTTTCGTGATCCCACGTCTCCCAGATGACTGGTCAGGGGGCGGTTGCATCGGGAATGCGGTGGCTGAACAGGATGCCGGTCGTCGATCCGGTGGATACGCTTGCCCGCTAGCCGAGTCCAGATCCGAGTGAACGATTTCGTTTGCAACTGGAGACCGCCTTGCACCGCATTCATGCTGTGACAGTGAAGATTCCGGGATTCCGTAACTGCGCTCGATCGCAGTGATGTTGCAGCTCACGGCAAAAGACGTCTAGCGACACCACCACGGACGCACGCTCACGAATATCGATGCTGAAAGAGCAGCTGTGGTTCCATGTCGGTTTTTCGGAAGAGTTCAAATTTGGCAGGCGACGAGCGTTGCCAGCGTTGGATACCCTAGAGAGAACGACAACAGGGAAGCATACGAGTCTAGCGTACCGCGAACGAATATCAAGTCCGTCCCTGGCCTATCCACTATTGCGCAGATGGACGTGGGCACCAGATCGTTACACCCGTGAGCAAATACTTCTCCATGTCGTTGTCTGTAAAGCCTGCGCCTTATAATTCTATCAAGAACCATGAAAAGACATACGCGAAGAAATCAAGCCTTACAAAGGGCCGCAAAACATCAACGCCATCTGTGTCGTCGCAAAGCACCTACACAGAAACCCGTCATGGCCACAGCACGATCCTGTGGCACCGAGACTTGGCATCCATTGTTATGTGAAGGCAGATATTCCATGAATTCTACCAGACCCATGTCAGAGGAACATGGAACGTGTCTACTCTGCTGACTCGGGCGTACAATCGAAAGTTTGGGACTCTTTTTAATGCCATCAGCACCAATATTCGCCGAATTTTGCGTGACTGCTTCTTTTTGTGTTTCATGTCCCGATTTAGATACGCAGGTGTCTCTCGTGTACCGCCAGATCCATTGCCAACAGTCGAAAGATGATGTACGCTTTCAAGTCCTGATTCCGCTGCTTCCGGCTGCCGTTCATGGAGTACGAGGACCAGGGAAGACAACGATTTTCGCATTGCTTTTCATCTTTCATCTCGCTTGTATTCACCCTCGGTGCGCCGCTCACAACCGTGACACATGACTGAGGTCGGCAGTTCCTCTGCTGCACAACACGCTCTCCTCCGAATGCCGCCCTGGAGCGCGTGAACGCCTCGTTCATCGCTCGCGAGATGCCCATGGCGAGCACAGAAGGCCACCCGCGTTGCCGCCCTCTGTTTCAGCACCCAGTACGGTACCCTGTGATCACGGGCTTCTTCGGGATGATCCCCAGTGTACCTGGTGTGTTTGCGGTACGCGCAAGCACATGCTGTCGCCGTCAATAGATGGTGTGCGGAACCCGCTCATGCCCCCGAGGGATCACGTGCCGGAAGGCGAATCGCGCCCGGAGACCCGATCGAGCGGGTGTCGCAACGTCGACGCTCCCTTCGTGCAAGGCGGTGACGTGTGATCGGTTGGATGCATCCGGTACAACGAATCAAGTCCGAACTCCAGACTCTTTTCCGTACAAGTAGATTAGCGGGAAGCCTCTGAGAGCCGATGCCCTGAGAGCCATCACGCTTCTGTCGAGATCCGTTTTGTCGCTGAGTTCACAGGGACTAGGACTTGCGTTTCGAACGGAATCGTTGATTAGATGTGATTTGTTCAGGAAACGCTCGGAATGCACTTGTGCACACATCGCTAGGGCACGACGTCGCGCTCGTTCCCCAGTGTATCCAGCGCCGCGCATTGCCGCGCCCACGAGTTGATTCAGAACTGAGAGAAGATCGAAAACGTGCACGAACGCGTGAGCCTCTCATGCAGCATGTGAGGAATGGAGAAGAACAGAGGCTTTCGCGTACGAGCTGGATGACGACACTGGTTATTTTACGAATCGCTATTCGATGAAGTTGCGAAATATCTTGATTTCCAGTGACTCGACGAATTCCAGTAGCAATGGTTCGAGGTCATTTTGCGGAAAAACGGCGACTGGGAACGCTAAACTTACGCATGAGTCCGTAAGCCCTGCTTGCTCTACGTCGAATATCGATGCTGTTCATCTAGAACAAGTTCGGAAAACAATCCCCAGGCAGAAAGAGGTCACCCATTCATGTGCTCTTTCCGAATGGAACA
>Ga0080006_1184858_pt1 | contig 10293 bp, 2 predicted proteins | sample RS3BMetagenome_FD_69209 | JGI IMG/M metagenome (GOLD analysis project Ga0080006, IMG submission 69209) | Ferric oxide microbial mat and aquatic microbial communities from Rainbow Spring, Yellowstone National Park, USA - RS3B (SPADES... ... | reverse complement strand
CTCTGCGTGTATCCTAAAATGAGGAATTGAAAGATTTCTTGATGACCTTTAACTCGAACACCAAATTCCAGTATCCTAAAATGAGGAATTGAAAGTTGATATCGAGGGCTACGTAGTGTGGGCGGTGATACGTGTGTATCCTAAAATGAGGAATTGAAAGACTCTTATGAGAACGAATTTGGGGTTCTTGGTGTCTAGTATCCTAAAATGAGGAATTGAAAGAAACAGCCGTCTCTTTCATTTTACACCCACCCTAAGTATCCTAAAATGAGGAATTGAAAGGAACCAGAAGACCACCCGCAGTAGTAAAACTCCAGTATCCTAAAATGAGGAATTGAAAGTCGCATCACTCACGAAAATAGGTTACAGGCTTGATAGAGTATCCTAAAATGAGGAATTGAAAGGCATCCATAGCGGTCGCACCACCCCCTCGCGTGTTCTAGTATCCTAAAATGAGGAATTGAAAGAAACAAAGAGGTGGAGTCTAATCGCTCAAATAGGTAGTATCCTAAAATGAGGAATTGAAAGACACTTTACAAAATAAAGTCATAACATATGCTATAGGAAGTATCCTAAAATGAGGAATTGAAAGATTATGTTGTAAAGCTTCCCCACAAAGTTTGTGGGTATCCTAAAATGAGGAATTGAAAGGAGTGTTATCACTCTCTATGTAGTTCCCGTTACTAGTATCCTAAAATGAGGAATTGAAAGCTATAAATACCCCCATAGACAAAAGCCTATATAAAAGTATCCTAAAATGAGGAATTGAAAGAGCAGTTGGGGGGTTCTTGTTAATTGGATAAATGGGTGTATCCTAAAATGAGGAATTGAAAGAAATACTAGGGTCAAAATCACCCTTAGCTAAAAGATAAGTATCCTAAAATGAGGAATTGAAAGTGCCGATAATCCTCAGAACGACCAAACGTTCTAGGTATCGTATCCTAAAATGAGGAATTGAAAGACTGTTTCAGCCCCGCTAACAATGTCTTTACCAAGTGTATCCTAAAATGAGGAATTGAAAGCAGCTGCCCCCGCGTTGGCGTCACCGAGCGCCGTGGTATCCTAAAATGAGGAATTGAAAGAGGCAATAACCACAGAACTTGTCCGCTTCCCTATTACATGTATCCTAAAATGAGGAATTGAAAGTGAATGGCATTGTGCACGGTGCTATATTCGTGAAGTGAACAGTATCCTAAAATGAGGAATTGAAAGTCCCCGTTTTCTTCTTCACTATTGACTTGATTCGCTATTTGTATCCTAAAATGAGGAATTGAAAGAACTACCCTCAAACTCAAACAGAACCCGGTAATTAGGCTCGTATCCTAAAATGAGGAATTGAAAGCAAAAACCGTCATCCTACTATTTTCTTTTTTCGGCTGTATCCTAAAATGAGGAATTGAAAGAACTTTATGTCTTCCTCTTCACCTGCAAGAAGCACGTCCAGTATCCTAAAATGAGGAATTGAAAGTGTCGCACCCAACCCCACCCCCGCCTCTGCCCTTTACTTTGTATCCTAAAATGAGGAATTGAAAGTGTAAAGCACTAGTTTGTATGCGCCCTGCAAAGTGTGTATCCTAAAATGAGGAATTGAAAGTTTCTTCTTGTTCATAATGACACCGTGTTCACTTCAGTATCCTAAAATGAGGAATTGAAAGTACCACGCAAGGTGTTAATATTTGTTTTCCTAACAGTATCCTAAAATGAGGAATTGAAAGATAATTGTTGGGGCTGAAACAGTTGGGAAAGATATCGAGTATCCTAAAATGAGGAATTGAAAGTGTCGCACCGAACCCGCACCCCCGCCTCTGCCCTTTAGTATCCTAAAATGAGGAATTGAAAGACCCACGTTATGAAGAGAAAGCCTACGCAGTCCACACTTCTTGTATCCTAAAATGAGGAATTGAAAGTTAAACTTCGCGCCGTGAAACACATACACGACGTAGGTATCCTAAAATGAGGAATTGAAAGCACCCTATATCTTTCTCTAAGGTTGAACCAGCACTTAGAGTATCCTAAAATGAGGAATTGAAAGTAGCGTTCAAAAGGGAACTCTGACGCCTCATCTATTGGTATCCTAAAATGAGGAATTGAAAGGCCTTCCACACTTCATCACTAGACTGGGCGATAGGTATCCTAAAATGAGGAATTGAAAGGCTGGCTGCACAGTGTCTAGCAGCATACGATAGGTGCGTATCCTAAAATGAGGAATTGAAAGACAGTGTTCGCAAGCTGTTTCTCACCCCATCCAACACCCTTGTATCCTAAAATGAGGAATTGAAAGTGGAGAGCATGGTGGTAATGGGCTACACCACCCAGGTATCCTAAAATGAGGAATTGAAAGATGTGTTCACTTTATTCGCCCGCTAAATCCTTCGAGTATCCTAAAATGAGGAATTGAAAGTGTATAGTGTTAAGGCTAGTAGTACGCATAATGTTGGTATCCTAAAATGAGGAATTGAAAGCTGGCTACTGCAGCAATACATCCCCTTTGACCTACCCGTATCCTAAAATGAGGAATTGAAAGTCTGATACTCCGGCTTCAACCTCATAAAATAAGGGTATCCTAAAATGAGGAATTGAAAGATAATGTCCGTCTTGAGGATGAGTTGGAGCGTTTAAAGCAAGTATCCTAAAATGAGGAATTGAAAGTAACACCACCCGCACTAGTACCAGGAATATATGCCGTGTATCCTAAAATGAGGAATTGAAAGTAAGCAGTTGGGGCACTTGATATAGATTGTTCTGTATCCTAAAATGAGGAATTGAAAGCGAAATATTAACCACCACACCCGAATAAGCACTCAAGTATCCTAAAATGAGGAATTGAAAGTTTTTCATCTCCCTGGACCCAGCCTTCCCCGCGCTGCGTATCCTAAAATGAGGAATTGAAAGCCATTGACCTCGCCGCCCTCGCCGTGAAGCCGGAGGAGTATCCTAAAATGAGGAATTGAAAGATCAACTGCGGCTTACTCTGTATGACGCCCTCATATAGTATCCTAAAATGAGGAATTGAAAGAAGGTTTTGCTCGACCATTTTTGGTCGTATATCGTATAGTATCCTAAAATGAGGAATTGAAAGCGTACTTGTCCTCGTCATAAGCCGTGTCACCCTCAAACGTATCCTAAAATGAGGAATTGAAAGACATTTACTGTCACTACACCAACGTTAGTACAAGGCGTATCCTAAAATGAGGAATTGAAAGTATAACCACAACTATTAATCTTGTTGTGTTACTCGTATCCTAAAATGAGGAATTGAAAGCATTTTTGATGAAGACGAAGAGCTCTTCACCCCGGTATCCTAAAATGAGGAATTGAAAGCTAGTAGCCAAACCAATCACACTTAAAGCAACACCAAGTATCCTAAAATGAGGAATTGAAAGATAATCACACATATAACATTAACAGCTGACAACGATGTCCTGTATCCTAAAATGAGGAATTGAAAGCATGACTAATACTCTCTAACTCTTTTTCTAACTCTTCATGTATCCTAAAATGAGGAATTGAAAGTTAGTTTTTTCTCTAAGTCTATCAAGAATTGTTTGTGTATCCTAAAATGAGGAATTGAAAGCTAACGGTGCGCTAGCAGGTACGCAGGTGGGCGGTACGTATCCTAAAATGAGGAATTGAAAGACCCGGCCCACCCGGGGCCAACACTGTGACCGTGTAGGTATCCTAAAATGAGGAATTGAAAGCTTTTACAACCTCTTCTTCGAAGAACACGTCGAGTATCCTAAAATGAGGAATTGAAAGCGCCTCCCGCCCGATTGGGTGGCGGGCGCATGCCGTATCCTAAAATGAGGAATTGAAAGTCAAAGTGTTCTCGATACCATTGTTTAGCCTTCTTAATGTATCCTAAAATGAGGAATTGAAAGCTGATAAGCGTGCCAATCTCTATGGCGTGCTCAAGCGGTATCCTAAAATGAGGAATTGAAAGATGATTGCCATCCAGGCTGACCCCCTCAGCTGTTCACGTATCCTAAAATGAGGAATTGAAAGGACGTGGTTGAGGCGGCTGAAAACCTGCCGCCTACCCGTATCCTAAAATGAGGAATTGAAAGACCAGTGCTACACGCTAATAGCTTACAGTACCCGCGGTACGTATCCTAAAATGAGGAATTGAAAGTATATCAACTTTTATCAACTCTGACCACCCCACATACGTATCCTAAAATGAGGAATTGAAAGTCGACGACACAGCAAGCGAAGTAGCGTACGGGGTAGGTATCCTAAAATGAGGAATTGAAAGTGATATATTACATCCTCAACTTGGTAGCCTGAATCAACCAGTATCCTAAAATGAGGAATTGAAAGACCCACGGCAGCTGAAGATGAGGACATCATAATAACACCGTATCCTAAAATGAGGAATTGAAAGATCCTTCTCAGCCCATTTATCGAACACTATCACCTGTATCCTAAAATGAGGAATTGAAAGGTGTTTCTCAGAGAAAAACACACGGGGTTGGGACAGTATCCTAAAATGAGGAATTGAAAGTATAACCACAACTATTAATCTTGTTGTGTTACTCGTATCCTAAAATGAGGAATTGAAAGCATTTTTGATGAAGACGAAGAGCTCTTCACCCCGGTATCCTAAAATGAGGAATTGAAAGATTTGGTGGTGATAAATTAAACCAATCCAGATTAAGTATCCTAAAATGAGGAATTGAAAGACCAGCACCTTGTCGCATTATCCATTACCCACACATGTATCCTAAAATGAGGAATTGAAAGAAGAGCAGATTCGGGAAAGGGGTGGTGTTCCATACTTTGTATCCTAAAATGAGGAATTGAAAGCACAGACATATTCCCTCGCTGGGGTCTACTTCGAGTGTATCCTAAAATGAGGAATTGAAAGAAAAGACCGTTACGTATTTCAGCTAGACCAGCACTTAGTATCCTAAAATGAGGAATTGAAAGGAACCCTCGCATTCTTGTTCCAGTCGGGCACTTCGTGTATCCTAAAATGAGGAATTGAAAGTTTTGCTTATCTTATATTCAGCTGAAGTTTCAGATGTGTATCCTAAAATGAGGAATTGAAAGATTTGCACGTCTAAGAATACGCCAGCCGTAGCAGGGTATCCTAAAATGAGGAATTGAAAGCGTTCGGAACCTCAAGTAGCCTTACTCTTGGTTCCCCGTATCCTAAAATGAGGAATTGAAAGATTCAGATTAAACCCATGATAGACAACATCCTCAAGTATCCTAAAATGAGGAATTGAAAGACACTTGCCCCATTCGATATTACTTGTGATAAATTACTGTATCCTAAAATGAGGAATTGAAAGTTAATAGTGTGTGCCGCACTAAACTTAACACTTAGTATCCTAAAATGAGGAATTGAAAGCTTCACTGGCTCGCATAAACTTTATGGGTTTCATATGTATCCTAAAATGAGGAATTGAAAGTTTTCTGTGAGTGAGGCTATACTACTGTGTATGTCCGTATCCTAAAATGAGGAATTGAAAGAACCAGCTCCCCAGATTCAGCACAAGGATGACTACAAGTATCCTAAAATGAGGAATTGAAAGGTGCTGGTGTGCTTGATATACCAGCATACCCGTGTACGTATCCTAAAATGAGGAATTGAAAGATATAATCGACCTTCTTGGTTATAACTCACTCACGCGTATCCTAAAATGAGGAATTGAAAGTATTCTCTTTGTTAAGTGATGACGCTTAGCGTATCTCAGGTATCCTAAAATGAGGAATTGAAAGGTATATATATTTCGTGCATATTCTAAGCGCCTAGTATCCTAAAATGAGGAATTGAAAGTTAGAGCACGGTAGATATCCTCCTTGCTGAACCCTTGATTCGTATCCTAAAATGAGGAATTGAAAGTCAACAACGGTAGACCCATTGATAGGGACAGTGTTAAATGTATCCTAAAATGAGGAATTGAAAGTGAGGTTTACAGAATTCAGCCAGACGGTCAATTTGTGTATCCTAAAATGAGGAATTGAAAGTCGTTGATGGACTAGCTTCAAGTGATTCCACTGTGTATCCTAAAATGAGGAATTGAAAGCAAACCAAAACCTTAACTCAAACAACACCGGCGGGGCTTCTGTATCCTAAAATGAGGAATTGAAAGACAAAAAGCGATATGCAATCAACAACATAACCAAAGTATCCTAAAATGAGGAATTGAAAGTTTTTATCGCGGAAGCGTAGGGGAGCAACATTATCTGTATCCTAAAATGAGGAATTGAAAGCGTCAAAAATGTGTAGTCGTGAGTATTGAGTGAAGTTCGTATCCTAAAATGAGGAATTGAAAGAACGCTTAGACCAACGAAGAACGCTCGAACAATACGTGGTATCCTAAAATGAGGAATTGAAAGCCATCAGTGATTGATGGTTTAGTTGTGCCTGAACCCAGTATCCTAAAATGAGGAATTGAAAGAGTCTTTAAACCCCTCAACAACTTTCCTACCCAATTCAGGTATCCTAAAATGAGGAATTGAAAGAATGTGGTTCTCTACCTGAAATATTTGTTTTCGGCTCTGTATCCTAAAATGAGGAATTGAAAGCGACACAGGTCTACTAGTCGTACAATAAACAATTTCATTGGTATCCTAAAATGAGGAATTGAAAGTACTATTTACCAATATATGAGTATGCGGATAGTAGCTTTAGTATCCTAAAATGAGGAATTGAAAGAGTCATGGATATGTTCAACCACGTGTATAGCTCTAGTATCCTAAAATGAGGAATTGAAAGAATAGCTCCGTGTATGATGACCCAAGGTTATCATGTATCCTAAAATGAGGAATTGAAAGTGATGGCTGCCTCTATCTCTGCAGCCGTGGGGTGCGTATCCTAAAATGAGGAATTGAAAGAGGCGCACTTACAGCAGACGACCCACTAGAAGACGGTATCCTAAAATGAGGAATTGAAAGTATTTCATGCGTCTTAAGCCTGAATATACGAAGGCAGGTATCCTAAAATGAGGAATTGAAAGTCCTCCCTTCACTTCCGGCGCTGATGTTTCTCGCGTATCCTAAAATGAGGAATTGAAAGGTAAGCGAAATATTACCCTGCGGAAACTGCGCAACGTATCCTAAAATGAGGAATTGAAAGTGTTAACAGCTCTTCAGGTGTATATCTTATTTCGTTGAGTATCCTAAAATGAGGAATTGAAAGTTACCCACTATTTTGTCATACTCAGCCAAAGCGTTTAGTATCCTAAAATGAGGAATTGAAAGGATATCAGAGCTATACAGCAAGATGCGCTTAGAAAGTTAGTATCCTAAAATGAGGAATTGAAAGTGAGTTTAGCTACCGCGTCCTTCACATAGTTCTCGGTATCCTAAAATGAGGAATTGAAAGATATATAGGAAGTTCTTATTGTTTTGTTTTTTGGGTTCACGTATCCTAAAATGAGGAATTGAAAGAGAAGGGGCAGGGCTTACCTTAGTGCCGATTCTCCCCGTATCCTAAAATGAGGAATTGAAAGAGTAAATCTTCAGTGAATTCCCCTTTTGCTTTCAGTTTCAGTATCCTAAAATGAGGAATTGAAAGATACACACGGGCGTCCCTTAAGTCTCCCACTGTCACTGTATCCTAAAATGAGGAATTGAAAGCCTATTTCGGTTATTTTTTTGAGTGGGCGGGGATCGAGTATCCTAAAATGAGGAATTGAAAGCCAGATTGAGATAGTTTTCTCAAAAGATTTTTCTTTGGTATCCTAAAATGAGGAATTGAAAGAAGAGAATGATGAGCGATATCTGGTATCCTTCCCTGTATCCTAAAATGAGGAATTGAAAGTGAAGTTACCCCAGTCAACGAACTCGACGCCCTGGTATCCTAAAATGAGGAATTGAAAGTCGTTTGGGGGTAGAGCGTTATCCCAAAGGAAATCAAGTGTATCCTAAAATGAGGAATTGAAAGGTGCACCCAACTCAACCCCATGCCCCGCCTTTTACCTTTGGTATCCTAAAATGAGGAATTGAAAGACGAATTACATACGGTCGTGGAGCCACTCTGAGATTGGTATCCTAAAATGAGGAATTGAAAGTGTATTATGCCCTCGTACACAGTGAAGGGTCTCTTGTATCCTAAAATGAGGAATTGAAAGCCAACACACTAGTATTAAGCTGATTACCCGTTATATGTATCCTAAAATGAGGAATTGAAAGTTTTTGCCGTGCTATCTCCACTTTTCTAATAGCATATGTATCCTAAAATGAGGAATTGAAAGTCTATGTATCCGATTAGGTATTCACTTTTTAATGTTTTGTATCCTAAAATGAGGAATTGAAAGCTTAGACCAGTGCTAAGGGTTCTACCAACATCACCAGTATCCTAAAATGAGGAATTGAAAGTCAACAAACGGTGCATGGGGAAATATGGGGTCTCCGGGTATCCTAAAATGAGGAATTGAAAGATTTTCAAGTGTTCAACGTGGTTAAACCTATCGAGAAGGTATCCTAAAATGAGGAATTGAAAGTCTCGTTCTCGATTTTCTTTACGTTTATCTGTGTTGTATCCTAAAATGAGGAATTGAAAGTTAACAAATATTTTAACAAATACCGAATAGCACCCTTCTGTATCCTAAAATGAGGAATTGAAAGTTGTCAGTGTGAGCGTGATATTGTTATACGCATATGAGTATCCTAAAATGAGGAATTGAAAGATTCCCAAGTAAACCATACTCTAAGGCTACTATAAGCAAGTATCCTAAAATGAGGAATTGAAAGAACAACAAGACATGAATATGCGGATTACCACTCTCGTATCCTAAAATGAGGAATTGAAAGACATATAGACTCAGGATTAACGTAAGTGAGAGTAGTGTATCCTAAAATGAGGAATTGAAAGTATTTCTTCACGAGCTGTTCATCGCGTTCAGACATCTTGTATCCTAAAATGAGGAATTGAAAGTATAGCTACCAACAATAAACTCATCGGGTAAATAGTATCCTAAAATGAGGAATTGAAAGACTACATCGTTATAGCTTAGCTATAACAGAAAAACAAGTATCCTAAAATGAGGAATTGAAAGGTGTTGTTTAGGTTTAGGTTTTCTTGTGCGGTCATGGTTGGTATCCTAAAATGAGGAATTGAAAGACACCAGTAAGGAATACACCGCCTATCTCAACATCAGGTATCCTAAAATGAGGAATTGAAAGGTAGTATTCCACATAAAGTTTGATGACCGTAGCGGTGGTATCCTAAAATGAGGAATTGAAAGACGTAGTCCTGAGACGGCTACTACAAACTGGGTTAACAGGTATCCTAAAATGAGGAATTGAAAGAGTTGGAGTGTCTCAGGTTCAAACCCTCTGATAACTCAGTATCCTAAAATGAGGAATTGAAAGATAAGTATAAGTGGTAGTGGTGAAGTTGACATACTGTATCCTAAAATGAGGAATTGAAAGCTAACATCGTAGATAACAATGTAGCCCGATGCGGTATTTGTGTATCCTAAAATGAGGAATTGAAAGTGAGCGTAAATAGTTTAATCAAGACCTTAAGGCGAGTATCCTAAAATGAGGAATTGAAAGGAAGCTCAGTGATTCAAGGAGTGATTTCCAGCACAAGCTGGTATCCTAAAATGAGGAATTGAAAGTTACATCGATAACAACCCTATACATTGGTTGTGTGTCAGTATCCTAAAATGAGGAATTGAAAGATGTATCCCTCAGTGATATGCCCGTGTTCTTCTACTGTATCCTAAAATGAGGAATTGAAAGATGATAGTTATACGGGCACACTCTTCGGCACCTAGTATCCTAAAATGAGGAATTAAAAGTCTTCTATCTCCTATGATGAGTCCGCCTGTAAGCCCCGTATCCTAAAATGAGGAATTGAAAGGAATCTTCCGCTCCTTATCTTGCCACTTATCAAGTATCCTAAAATGAGGAATTGAAAGTGAGGTTGCCTACAAGAGTCGACAACCAGTTCTCAGTATCCTAAAATGAGGAATTGAAAGTTGGCATAGAAGTCTAGCATATGGAACTAAGACCTATATACTTTAATAAAGAATTGAAAGATGACGTATTACGGCAACATCCCTAACCCTTTGAGGGTGTATCCTTTAATGAGGAATTGAAAGGTTAACACTACCACCTTCATCTTTATATTGAAAAAATGGGCGTCCTAAAATGGGGAATTGATAACGATAGCTTTTGGTTTTCTATAATTGTATGTATACTTATTGGATAAGGCTTGGTATAATAGATGCTATGAAAGTTGGCGATTTATATGACTTACTATGAGTATCTTTTTGCCTTGGTTAGAAATTTAAATTGTGTTTGCTTTTTAAATTTTTATGGGCGTATACGGAT
>Ga0080006_1157514_pt1 | contig 10295 bp, 10 predicted proteins | sample RS3BMetagenome_FD_69209 | JGI IMG/M metagenome (GOLD analysis project Ga0080006, IMG submission 69209) | Ferric oxide microbial mat and aquatic microbial communities from Rainbow Spring, Yellowstone National Park, USA - RS3B (SPADES... ... | reverse complement strand
TATCGCCCATCCGTGGGTCATCAGGTACTCCATCGCGGACTGGAGCTTCATCACTGCTACCCCTCTTCCAGCCTGCGCTGCCCGCGGACTCGTTGTGTGTGCTATCTTTCCACCACCTGCCCAGTGCGGCATGCCATCTGATTTGCATCGCAGAGAAGCGATTTATTCCTTCCCTTTGTGCTCATCGTTAGACTCCTGACATTTACATATCATCACCATCGGCAAATATTGTATCGCCTCCAAATCTTCACATCGCGTATTTTATGAGGGAGGCGATGGGGAGAAAGCGGCCTTGCGGTAGGGATTGGTTTTAATGCCGAAGAAAAGATTCTTAATCTGGTGGGTTCCTATATCATATGGGCGAAAAAGTTCAAAGATGCAGGCTCTGCATAAATGACAGCAGGAACCCAATCATATCCTTCGACAAAGCCGGATACTGCAACAAGTGCTCCTGGTATCTAAAAGAGTTCGACAGAAATAAACTTGCAGAAGAGCTAGTTTTTGCAAAATCCTTCATCGGGAAGAGCGACAGCAAGCACGATTGCATAGTCGGAGTGTCGGGTGGCAAGGACAGCACCGCAACGCTGTACATGACAATGAGACTGGGCTTTACGCCTTTGGCCTTTAGCTTTGACACAGGTTACTATCCGAAGCACATCTTTGCGAGAGCTAAAGCAGTCGCCAATCTGCAGAAGGTCGCCTACGAAAGGATAGACATAAGGAAGTACATCAGGGAGTGCGACAGGAAATCCTATGAGCTGATGGCAGACCTCTATGACGAGAGCGAATCACCGAAATTGAGCGACAAATTCAGGCGACTTTACCAAGAGGAGCAGAGGCACGACTCGCCAAGCTGCAGCCACGCAATCCCCTTCGTGCGCACCTGCAGGCTTTGCAGGAGGGTCGTGATAAGAGCATACTACGACCAGGCGATAAGGCACGGCGTCAGGCTCGTAATCCTGGGGATGAACGAGTGGGCAGGGAAGCGGATGAGTGCAATAAGGGAGCTCAAGCCGTACAAGGATAAGCCCGCGGTCTACGTTGTCCACCTCCCATTTTTGCTCCAAATGAAGATAACAGACACGAAAAGGATACTCAAGAGGCTGGGATGGAGGCCGCCGAAAGGCGAAAGGCTGGTGGAAAGCAACTCCAACTCGTGCCTGCTTGCAAGGGCCGCAAGCGAAAAAGCAACAAGAATGCTGGGTTTCAACCCAGACACGGTAAGGCTGGCCAGGGAGGTTACGGTCGGTTTCATAACAAGGAAGCAGGCCGCGCTTGCGCTCTCGAAGCCCTCCGAGTACAGGCATTCTGTCAGGGAGGTTCTTAAAAATGCGAAGATCATTTGACGTTGAGGTGGTTTGATGAAAAGGAGGTTTGCCCTAATAACAGTAAACGACAAGACCGGACTGAGAGAGTTCGCATCCGGGCTCAGGAGCCTGGGATACGAGTTTGTAGCGTCCAAGATGTGCGCCAAGCTGCTGCGAAAGTGGGGAATCAATGTTGTTGAAGCAGCGAAAGTAACGGGTTACCCTCCGATAATGGGCAGGCAGGGAATAAAGCTGATACATCCCAAGATATTCGGAGGCATACTCGCCGACCCCTCAAAGAAAAGACACAGGGAGGACCTCAAAAAATATCACATAAAGCCGTTCGACATAGTGGCCTGCAATTTCTATCCTTTTGAAAAGATAATATCAGTCAAGGGGCACAGGTACGAGAAGGCAATAACAAACATCGACATAGGGGGCCCTGCAATGGTGAGGTGCGCAGCGAAGAACTACAAGAACGTAGCAGTCGTAGTTCATCCGTCCGACTACGGAAAGGTTTTGGGCGAGCTGCGGGCAAACGGAAAGGTCAGCCTCAAAACCAAAGAAGAGCTTGCGCTCAAAGCCTTCAGGAGGACCGAGGAATATGATAGAGTGATACTCAAGTACCTGTCCGCGAAATTTATGTAGTAGTCTAAACCGCCAAACGTCCCGAATTTAAACGTAAGCTGGCGGGGGAGTGATTTGAACCCTCGACCTCTAGATTTCTTAGCGCTCATCGCAAAACTGCTCGCCACTCATAATGCTTGGCATATGAGTCTAGCGCTCTAACCAGGCTGAGCTACCCCGCCATGTTCTGTATACGATACCTATCTATAAATACTAAGTTTTGCATATTAAAGTGCGTGGCCTCGGTGGTGTAACGGCCGCATGTAGGACTGTGGATCCTCAGGACCGGGTCCGACTCCCGGCCGAGGCCCATTTTCAAGCGAACAAATATAAACGCCAAATCAGCCTTTTATTAGGTTATATGCCCACAAAAGAGGCGGAAAGGAAATTTTTCACTTGCCTTTTCTGCGGCGCAGAGCTTGATTCTGAAGAAGAGATACTGGAGAGAATGTGCATCGACTGCATAAACAAGATGGGAACCGGCTGGAGACAATTTTTTAACAGAAATGTACGTCTAAGGCCCAAATAGGAAAGCAAGCCCCTAGAAAAGGTACATCGCCCAGAACCTCATGAACTTCTTGATGAAGATGTTGACTGGATTGAGATTCCTCTTGATGTCCTTTATCATTGGCTTGTAACGCACCTTTTCCTCAGGGGTGAGCCTGCCCTCCTTTATTATCTCCTGCTTTTTGCCCTCAACTATCTGGGTCTCTGTCTTGCTTATCACCTCCTTCTTCACCATCGCGTACCACTCGTCGAGAGAGCTGCCGGTAGCCCTGATTATCGCCATGAAGTCTCCCATCTTTATCGGCCTTTTCTTTCCAGTCCTGTCCTCCTCAGCTGCGACCTTCAGCGCTGTTTTGTCGCATACGGAGAATATGTCAGCCTGAGAGAAACCCCATGTTGCCCGCGCCAGCCTCCCAAAGTTTATGAACCTTGACAGCGGCATCTTTCTAGTGTTGTATTTGAACGCTTCCTTTCTCGCTTTATATCCGGGGGCGGGTATGTACACTGCCTCGCCGAATCTGCCAGGCCTCTTGAGCGCCGGGTCCATATCCCACGGTTGGTTCGTCGCGCCTATCACGAAGATGCCTTCAGGATTCTTCTCGACTCCGTCGAGCTCCTGCAGGAACTGATTGACCGCCATGCGCATGTTGCTCTGCTGCTCGCCTTCGCGCTTTGTGCCTAGCGCATCTATCTCGTCTGCAAATACGATGCACGGTGCGTTCTTCCTTGCCTGTTCGAAGATAGCATGAAGGTTCTTTTCAGTGTTTCCAGCGTACATGTCGACTATCTCGTTTATGTGCATAACTATAAACTTCGCCTTTGTCTCTCCGGCTATCGCCCTGACGAGGTAGGTTTTGCCTCCGCCCGGCGGGCCGTAGAAGATCGCTCCGAGCCCTAGCTTCTTGCCGTATGCGCGGAGCAGCTCAGGCTTTGTCAGCGCCAGTATTACATTGTCATGTATGATCTGCTTCTGCTTTTCCATGTCCACAACGTCATTGAAAGTCATGTCCGATGTGAACCATGCCACCTTCTTTATCTGCCCCTCCTCTATGACTGTGGAAGTGACTTCCTCGCCCGCCTTTGTCTTCATGCCCGGGACCTCGCCCTTCGTCTTCTCCTCGAGCATCCTCAGCCTGTCCTTCGCCTGCCTGTAGTTCGGGTCATTCTTCAGCGACTTTTCGTACCACTCCCGCGCTCCCTGGAGATCCTGCTGGTATTCGCTGATAACGCCCATGACGTAAGGAGCATCTGGAGCCTTCGGCTCCAGCTCCATAACCTTCATCGCGTCATTGGTCGCCTTATCGTACTCGCTCTGCAGCGCGTACGAGAGCGCGCGGTTGAAGTAGGCGCTGGAGTATTCGGGATACTTGTCTATTGCCTGGCTGTACAGAGCTATCGCTTCGTCGAACTTGTTCTCCTCGAATAGTTTGCCCGCCTGGTCGTAGAGCTCCTTCGCCTCAGGCGGGGGAGTGTTGACAGGCTTTCCCTTTCCGCTTGCCATATAACCTAATATTCAGTTCCAGCTTATTTATACCTTACCTATTTCTTTCTCGTCCAGGAAGGCATTCAGCGCCCTATCTACTACGCCAATATGCTTGTTCTCTCTCCTTACCGCAAGGAGCTGATATCTGCCGAATTTCTTGAGCAGCTTCCTTGCTTCCAGGTTGAGCTTCTTGAGCTCCGGGTCTTTCACTCTGTAATTCCCACTAAGCTGGTTCACCACGAGCTCGCTGTCGGAATGCAGGACCAGCTCCTCGCCTTCGCTCGCCATCGCCGCAGCCTTCTTCAGCGCCGCGATTATCGCCCTGTACTCGGCAGCGTTGTTCGTGCACACCCCGTTGTAGAAGACGCGCTTCGCCAGCTCCCTGTCCTTGTAGTCAAGGATGAGGTAGCCCGATGCGCTCATGCCCGGATTCCCGCGGGATGCGCCATCAGTGTAGACGTAGAGCGTCATGCAATCACAACGACACATAAGATAATATTACCGTGCCAGCTATCGCAAGCACGATTCCTAGCAGCTGGTTCCATTCTGGTCTCTCCCTCGACAGAGTCAATCCGTAAATCACTGTGACTGCTCCGGTGAGACCCGAAAGCACTGAGATTATAGGAAGCGACAGCGCGTTGACGTATATTCCATACAAGTAGACCGAGAGCGCCATGCCGTCAGCAAGTCCCGCCACAGCAATAAACAGAAGCGTGCGCCGCGCAGGGAGGCGCAGGTCCTGTCTTGTCGCCCATCCAGCCGCAAAGGCGATAAATGCAGGTATAGCTCGCCACATCAGGCTGAGCAGCAGGAAACCTATGATTGCCGCGTAGACAGCTGCGAAGATGCTTGGAATTCCCATAAGAACCATCGCAACAAGCGAGCTGCCCACGCCTGCAGCCAAGGCCCTTTTCCTCAACTTAAGCATACTGACTCTTATAGATATGAGTATTGTGCCTAGCACAGTGGCCGCGATTCCCAGAATCTCAAAACCCGAAAGCACCTGGCCGAGCAACAACATCGAGCCAAGCACTATCACCACCGGATAAGAGCCTGCGATTGGCGCGTTTATCGCGAACTCCCCGATTCTGTATGCTTTGTAGTAGAACAGCGCCCCTAGGAATACTGGAATTGAAAAGGCAGCGCCGTAAAGCAACGCAGTGGCGTTTGGGCGGGCAGCCGAACCTAGCAGCAGTATAGCCAGAAATACAGTCACTGCCCCGAAAAGGAAAACGTAGGCATTTGTCTGGTACTCGCCTATTTTTCTGGAAGCAAGCCCAGCGAGATAATCCGATGAGCCCCACAGGAAAGCTGCGGCAAGCCCAACTGCTATTGGCAGGAAGGACATCAACCATCACAAATTTTTAAGCTGCCCCACTTTTCCGAAGTCAAGTATCTCATCCTCTCCCAGGCACAGCGCGCGCATCTCGTCCACGTCAACCATGCTCTCAAAAACAGGCGCCAGCCTGTCCAGCCTCTCTTGATTCACGTCCACGCCCTCAGCGAAGTAGTTCATCGCAGGCAGTATTATTATCTTTCTTCCGTCAGCCATTTTCCCGTATAGGAAGCACCTTATCTTCTCCTTTACGCCGACCTTGTTGTAGACAGCTATCGCCGGGTGCAGGTGGCCCATGATCAGCGTCTTGCCCTCCTTGCTTTTCGGGAGCTCTTCGCCATGAAAGAAGAGATAGTCGCCAAGTACCGCCTCATGCGCATATATTTCGAAGCGGAGCGCCTGCCTGAACCTGTCTATGAAGTTGTCGTGGTTGCCCTTTATCAGCGTTATCCCCTCGATGTTAAGCTCGCTTCTCAGGAAGAGTATGAACTCCCTGAATTCGTTGAACTCCTCCACGTGCGCATCAGCGAATTCGTTCTTTATGTCGCCCACGACTATTACTTTCTTCGCCCCGAACTCCTTCGCCGCTTTTGCCATTGCCTCCTTTATCTTCCTGAGGTTGAGCTTCGGCACGAAGCTGCCCCTGCTTGCCATCACCCCCTCGTAGCCAAGGTGCAGGTCCGAACAGACCACGGTGTCGAGAGACCTGATGTACAGGAGCGGCAGCCCGTCAGCGAGCTCAATGTCGTTTGTGAGCCTCATCTAATTCCCAACATGCAAATCACTCTGATGGAAAGCACACACGCTTTAGCGGTGGGTAGTTTACAGAATGCATAGCAGAAAGCCTACGACTTTCAGTCGTGGGATGAATGCGAAGCTCTTTATATTCTGCCATCATAATATCATCAATGACCCTCATATATGTCTGAAATACATCCGTAAGGAGTATTCAGATTTAGTATGAGACCAGTCAGGTTGTTGTGCTACGGCACGAAATCCGTAGTTGGGAATGTTCCCGCACCCATCCAAAAGATGCGGAATAAGGACATATCCCGATTGCATACAGACAGGGATGTATGCAAGGAGAGCACTGATACCTCTAAAGGCGCAACGCAAGGATGCTCTGCGACGTCGAAATTCGCAAGGTTCTGTAAAATATGCAGTGGTTATTGAATCACCCAGAACCCCACGACCTTCAGTCGTGGGAGTATGTCAGTCCATCGCCAACTATCAGACCGCCTATCTCTCGTCATCGCCTAAGCTCAGCGATCACCTTGCTCATCACATATGCTTTTATTCGTTAAACAGGATTATTAACCCTATGCGGATTCTGTCGAAATACGAACTCTTTATCTTCGACTGGGACCATACGCTCACAACATCCACGCTGGCGGTTACGCTCATTCATCTTCTAAGTGCAAGACGCAAGCGCGCGCGAATTGAACTGGTGAAGAACAGGAAGCCTTCAGAATTTTCAGCGGAGAACGTGGAGATGAAGGAGGACATAAGCAAGATCTACTCCGCTTTCGATGGCATTTACGGGCTTCTCTTTAGGCCACGCCTGAAGCGCAATGCTGTGCAGCTGCTCAGACTGCTGAAGCAGAATGGCAAGAAGGTGGCGATCTTCAGCGATTCAAGGGCTTACAGGCTACTCAGGGAGACTGCGGAGCTCGGCGTAATGAAGTACGTGGACTTCGCGCTCAGCGCAGAGTCTATCGGCTATTTCAAACCCGATCCGACGGGCCTTCTGGCGCTTATGGACAGGTTAAAAATCTCTAAGCGGAAAACGCTCTATATTGGCGATATGGCATGGGACGTGCTCACGGCAAAGCTCGCCGGGATAGATTCCTGCGCTGTGGCTGACGGCATTGACTCACTCGAGAGCCTCAAGAGGGAGCGGCCCGACTACACCTTTGCACGGCTTGGCTCTTTCTTGCAGGCGCTGAAGTCGGAAAGCAGATCTAAAACAAAGGTTTAAATAAGTAGGAAACAGATAGCAGATTACATTTGCAGGATCTAATTCTGCAGAGGAAAACACAACATGACATACGGAGAAGAAGGCGGAGAAAGACACGGCAGAGGAGAAAGGAGGGGGATAAACCCCAACTATTTCCTACCAAAGCCTGTCAAGGTCGGAGACGTACTGGAAGTGACCATAGAAGGTTCGGCAAGCAGAGGGGACGGGATCGCAAAGAAAGATGGTTTCGTCATCTTTGTGAAGGGCGCCAAGCCTGGAGACAAGCTGACAGTGAAGGTAACCGACGTAAGAACAAGATTCGCAATAGGCGAACCGGCAGGAGACGCGGCTGCCCCAGCTTAAGCTTTAACTTTTCTTTCGCTAAGAAAGGTATAGCTGGTTAGCGCAAGCGGGTTACTTCATGGCGATAGTTTCGGAAAAGAAGCTGATGCAGCTGCAGCGCACAATGCTGGTCATAAGGCGCTGCCCGTTCTGCCTCAGGGACACGGAGCAGAACGCCTATTATGCGCGCAGCCCCGACCTCAGAGTGATGGCTAGCCTCGATGGCAAGCAGTTCGCGATAGAGTACAGGGGCAGGATGCAGTTCGAGTGGTACGGGATAGCTGAGTGCAAGGAGTGCGGCAACGCGTATGTGGTGCAGGGCGTTATCGCAAAGCTGGCGAAGGACCTCACAGGAGTTACAGAACAGAAAGAAGTAAGGCTCGCGTATACGTGCTGCGATTTCTGCCTGCACGATGAAAAAAGCTACACATTGGCAAATATGCTGATAACGCTCAGGAACAAGCAAAGCCTATATCTTTGCGAAAGGCACGCTGACGACATAAGAAACAGGAAGGGCAGGCGCGACAACTACGACTTCCTGATCAAAAAGGTCGCGGGCTGGAACCTCTAGCTTATGTGGCCGTAATGTTCTTGAAGACTATGCCAAATTCCTCTATCTGCGCACCGACCTCATATGCCGAGCCCGACTTGGGGACGACCATGAACATTCCGTGGCCGAATGTAATGACACCGCTGAAGCTCAGCGTGGCAGATTGGCCTGGCTGCAGCGTGTAGCTCGCGCTTGAGTTCTCGAAGTCATCTGTGCCCAAAGGAACGGTAAGCGTGCCGTTGCTCTCCACAGAGAAGATCATGATATGCCTCTCGCTCTGCTCGTGCTCTATCTCTTCGCTGCTGTTCAGAACAATATGCTGCAGGCGGGAAGTGAAGTTGGCGAGGCCGGATGGTGTGCAGATGCTGCTGTTGATGCGCACCCCTTCGCCTTCTCCCACGTTGACGCTGAAGTTCGGTATGTGGCTTCCGAAGGAGCTGTGTTCAAGCAATGACTCTATTGCATCCTTCTGCTCTGAGGACAGGTTTGCGCCGGCACCGATGTGCTGAGTAATGTTTGCAATCGTATGCTCTAAGGACTGGTTTGCAATGGCGCCGATGTGCTGAGTAATGTTTGCAATTATATGCTCTGAGGACTGGTTTGCACCGGTACCGATGTGCTGGGTAATGTTTGCAATGGTGCAGAATGTGCTGTTCGTTATGCGCTTTGTCATATTTGCAATGAAGGCGTTGGCCCTTGCTGCAAGCGCGCTGGAATTGAACTGAACGCTGAGGTTGCCCTTGAAGCCAACGTGCTTGACAACCACGCTCTCATTTGAGTTGTCCTTGAGAGTTATCGAGAAGTTGGTCACGTTGCCCGGAGATACTGACAGCGACGCGGCTGTTATCGACACATTAGGCCTGGTTTGTTCCAGCTCCGCTGTTTCGTTTTCCGAAAGCCTGGCCCTGGCGCCGACATGCAGTGTCGCGGAATTGCTTCCGCCACCCACAACAACAGCTCTAAGTGATGGAACCAGCACGAATACGGTAGTGGTGTTAGTTACTATGCTTGCGACCACTGGGGAGAGGTCGAGAAGCACGCTTGCTCCACCGCTCACAGAGGTCCTACCTGTTACGTGCGCGGTTAGCATGCCGCTCGGCACAGTGACATTGTAGGTAGTGCCGTTCACCGTTATGTTTGCAGAGCTGACAGCGAACCTTACCATGTCGATGCTCGCGTTTGCAGGCACTGATACAGTGCCAATCGTCTGGGTGAGGTTTAGCACCGCAAGCAGGTTGACGCTTCCGGTGCTGTTTGACGAGACCCAACCTGATGAGCCGCTTGCATTGCTCAGATGCACGGCCAAAGAAGAGTACGCTATCACAAGCGACTGAGTGCCGACCGGCACCTGCGCTGGGTCCGTTATCTGCAGGGCAACAAGATTGCTGCTCTGTGCTACGCTGGATTGCGGAAGCGATTGAGGAAGCAACAGGAGAGCCACGGCAACAAGCAGTATGGCTACTACCACAATGGGCACAAATTTATTCATCTAATTCGCTCTTCATCTGCAGTTTAAAGTTTATAAGTATTTCCGCACAGTAAGGTTTTGCGCATCTTTTTTATGGCGCTGGGTGCGAGAGATAGGAGAAAAGTTAAGATTCTCAACCGAATACAAATCTTCTATCTTAACATAATCCATTAGCTATATCATTACTCTTATTGGTTTTCCATAAAGGTAATCTAAAGCAGGCTTGATTCTTGCAACGTGTGAGCGACCATAAACTGCAAGCGGACTTTTGCCAGATTTAATTACCTTGTATATCTCACGTATTATGTTTTTATCACGAATGTAACTTACATTGAATGCAATTTCATTAGTCAGGATTGCTTTTTCCGGATGGATTGCAGGCAAAGCGGGGTCTATTAAGGGATATAGTTCATCGCTGTCATAGTTTGAGAATATCAGATTGCCCCTTCGCTTGAATAATGGCTTACCTTTTAGCTTACTCATCTCGGCATTTAGTTTTGGTATTATTGTATTGAAAATGTAATCTTCTCCGAACTTTTTCGCTTTTCTATCTCCTAATAGGACAGCAAGTCTCTGTATGTTCATAATTTCGTAGTCATTCACAGCTTGCGTTTCTATCCCTGATGGCAGCTCTCTTACCACATAATACAACATTATTTGGTATTTAGTGAAACTTAGAGCAGACAAATCTTTTATCTGATTTTCCATCGCCGGTTCT
>Ga0080006_1273932_pt2 | contig 10304 bp, 8 predicted proteins | sample RS3BMetagenome_FD_69209 | JGI IMG/M metagenome (GOLD analysis project Ga0080006, IMG submission 69209) | Ferric oxide microbial mat and aquatic microbial communities from Rainbow Spring, Yellowstone National Park, USA - RS3B (SPADES... ... | reverse complement strand
GTAAATTTGTGTATTCGACAAACTTTGTAATTTCCTCTATTGGTTTTTACTCCCGAAAAACACAAAAATTTGGGGATAATTTTTTAAGCGTATGCACGTAATACTACTCGTAAGATCAATATGTCCAACAACATGTCAGATACTACGCTAAGCCCACAAACAGGCATGCATGAAAAAGTGCATGAAGAAATGCATGAAGGAGATACGGCCGCAGCCGTACACAGGTCGAGGGGAGAAAGTGTCGTCATAGGAAAGCACGTCTATGGAAACCTGTACGGTGTACCATACTCCAACCTTACAGACCTTGAAAGGCTTACTGGCACGGTAAAGGAGGCAGCGATTGCGGGAAAGGCGCATATCGTGGATATGCTAACGAGGAAATTCCCGCCGCTCAACGGATTGGAAGGTGGAGTTTCGATAATAGCCATGCTTGAAGAGAGTCATATCTCCCTGCACACGTGGCCTGAGGGTTCCTACGCCACGCTTGATGTATATACATGCGGCAGGGAGGCTGATCCGGATGCGGTATTCAGCTATATGGTAAAGGAGATGAAGCCGAAACGTTTCAAGCTTTTCAGAAGCGACAGGAGCCTGGTAAGTGAGAGGATTGCAATGGTAGATGCAAAAAAAAGGAGTTAAAAAATAAAAGAAAAAAAGAAATAGGAATATAGAAAAACGAGTAATCCTTTATACAACTATAACACAATTTGACCGGGGATTTGCTTCAACATATTTATGCAAGCACCTGCTTTGCTGTGCTGCATCAACCGCCATATTATTTAATATTTTAGTACTCCTATTTTATGATCTGATCTCACTGCAACATTTGCATGATAGTGGTTGCCTACATGTATGTAATTGCTGGCTGCTTGCTGCATGCAAAATAGTGTGCTCGGAGTGCAAAGCCGCGCAGATTATACACTGGTATATGTGCGCGTATGCAGTCTGCTGCATAATTAATATTGGACATGATCGTGCTTTCATGGATAACATCGGCGTAAATGATAGGGACAACAAGGATGCACCTACAATTTCTAACGTGCAAAGCGGCAGCTCGGCTGCAACTGCCCCTTCTGCAGGCTCCACTGCTATAGGTGTAGCGTCTGCAAGACCGCAGCCGGAGGCGCGCGCGCCTCCGCAGCACGCCGCTGGCTCATCGCCCAAATTTGACCTGCAGAAGCTCCTCGACAACAGGTACGCCTTCCTTGCAATCTTCTTCGTGATAATAATAATCGCAGTGTTTATGCGCGTGGGCATGCTCAAGTACCAGGGGCTCTTTGAGCCTGACGGGTTCTACTTTTATACTGCTGTTGAAAACGCTGTGGCGCACCACTTTATAGTACAGGACTACAGCCCGCTCTCTGGCTTCCCCTGGCACAATGCACGCGGGGAGGAGCCGGGCACGACATGGTTCAGCGTAGCGGGATACTTCCTACTGCGCGGATTCGGCGTAAGCATACTGCAGGTAATGAGGTTTATGCCTGTGCTCTTCGGCGTGCTGGAGGTAATAGTGATTTATTTTGTTGCCAAGTATCTCGTCGACAGCAGGGGCATAGGGCTGCTTGCTGCGCTCTTCCTTGCTATATCCAGCGGCAACATAGCAAGAACTGCAGCGCTTGTATACAGGGGCGACAGCTTCATAAGCCTGTTTGCGATAGTGACGATACTGTTCATGCTCATGGCGCTGAAGGAGGAGAGGAGGAGAAGGCAGTATATTTATGCGGCTCTTTCGGGCATAGTGCTTAGCTTTGGGATAATGGTGTGGTCCGGCTCGCCTTATGTGGTTGCAACATACTTCCTTGCTGTTGTGCTTCTTTTGCTATACGGCTTTGTAGTAGGAGATGAGAAGGTTATGCACAACAGCCTGGTTCTTGCACTGGCGCTGGGCTTTGCATTTCTTCTTGAGCATGCGTACATATTCGCACACCTTGCATACGGCGGCATAACACTCTCTGGCATAGGGTTCGTAGGCCTGTATGTGCCTTTGCTTGCGGGAGATATTATATTCATAGCAATTCTCAAAAGAAAGCCGAAGCCGCTCGCCACTCCGCTTTCGCGCATCGTGCTCTTCGTAGTACTGGCGCTGATTGTTATAGTAGGCGTTGATGCGACTATAGGCTCCGCATTCAATGGAATTATAAGCGGGGGCGGCTTTTCAGTTCCTACAAACGTCTTGAACAATCCAAATGCGAGCAAAAGCGCAGTTATAGGCACCGCCATAGGCGTAACAACCGAGGAGCTCCAGAGGCCCAGCCTCGCATTCCTTTTCGGCAGCTTCAACATACAGCTCTTCTTTGCGCCGCTTGGTGCACTGCTCTTCCTGCTTGTGGGAGTGAAACTCAGCAAGGGCAGGGAATTCGGATTGGGCAATGGAAAGCTAAAGCTCGGGCTCAATGAACCGTTCCTTGTGCTGATAGCGTACTTCTTCGTTACAGGGTACCTGCAGTCTGGAGCAGTAAGGTGGAACTCGCTTGTCTCACTGCCTATTGCACTCTTTGCGGCCTATGCGGTTTATGTGCTCTACAGGCTTACGAAAGGGGTGCATATCACAAGCGGCAGGGTGCTTGCCGCATTCGTGATTCTGTTCGACCTTCTCATAATATACTTCTCTATAACACAGGTCTCTCCTGCAATGAGGGCGCCAAACATAAACATAATTATGGTTAGCGCGATCATAGTGAACCTTATACTTGCATATATAATTATAGAAGGCATACGGGGGGCAGCAAGGAGAAGGCTCGACCTCAACAAGGTGTATGTCGGCTTTATATTCGCGCTGCTGATATTTAACATATACATGACAGGGTACCAGTCCTATACCGCGGCGCAGGCAGACGGTATAAACCCGCTCTTCCTGCAGGCGATGGCGTGGATGAAGAACAACACGCCGAGCAACGCGACCGTGCTTGCGCTCTGGCCCGACGGAAGCGTGGTAGAAGCGTGGGCAAACAGGACCAGCTACATGGACAGCGTGGCTGGAGAGAACGGCACGCGCATATACTATTTCTCAAGGTTCCTATTTAACACGAGCGACGACCCGCAATACCTCTACAGTATAGGCAAGCCCGATTACCTAGTAGCAAGGACCTTCTGGTTCGACGAGATAGGAGGCATAGCACAGGAGGGGCTTGTGCAGAATTCCACACAGTATGGAATTGACATATTGACCAGCGCCTCGATAACGCACGGTGCGAACAACAGTGTGCTCTACACATTCGGCTCCAACACGCCGCCCTACTACGGCGCGAAGGTGTTTATAGAGCAGTTGAAGAACGGAAGCTCCCTTGCGGCAGGGTACATAAATGTAAACAACGGCACCTACTACGAGATAAAGCATGTGCTCTTCTACAACTCGAATAGCTATGCATACTCGCTGTTCAACTCCTCGGTAAGCAATACCCTCAATTTCACGCTGATGATCTCTTACGCAAACAGCAGCATAACAGGCGCAGAGATACTCGGGCCGAAGCTGCTTTATAGCAATATATTCAAGTTCACAACATTGTGCGGCTATACCGAGTGCCCATATGACAACAGCATGGTCTCGCTCAAGCTTGTGTATGCGAACTCCGACACGCGGATCTTCAAGATTCTGTACAACACTTCATACAGCAACCTGTCTGCATCAGCACATGGATGAAATCACGCAGAGGACAGAGGATAAAAAGAGCTGCTCTTTTCACAAAACCACAAAGAGCCCAGCTTTACCAGGCTTGCGCCCGGTAACCCTGGGGACGCTATCAAATGATATATACACATGCGTATATTTAAACGTATATGTTTTTCACATGTTTTACGATATTTAAAAATCATGATTTTTATGAATCTTTTATATTTTTTATGCATTTTATAAATTTAATCCACTCGCGGGAAGTCCCCTTTCGTGAGACGGGAAATTGAAGCAAGTGAAGGTTATATAGTATAGTTGAGGTGGTTCATTGACTTTGCTTTGCGTGCTTTTTCTCTTTTTCTGAGCTGCGCAGCACACCCATATAATTCTGCTTTGTTTCTACAATATGCTGCGCCTGTATTGCAAAAGCCCTTACATCGCTTAGGTCGCCCGCCTGCCTAAACACTTCTCTGTCGTTCTCGCCTTCTGAGTAGCGGTGCACGAGGGTGTTGCGCAAGCTGTTTCGCTCCTTGATCTTTTTTAGAAGCTCGGCATCGAACTGGTTTGAGGCGGTGATAAGTGCGCTGAAATCCCCTTTTATTCGCAGCTTGCCCTCGTAAAGTGAGTAGAGTATATTTTTCTCCTTGTCACTTATCAGCTGAAGGTAGCGCTCTATAGTACTTTTAGTACGAAAATCAGAAGAGAGATAGGAATCGAGGGTTTTTGGGAGCAGGAATTCTATCCTTTCGACATAAAGCAGTATGTCATTTATTTCCTTGCTTATGATTACGGCTTTACTCTCATCCACCTCCTCGCCGAAATACCATACCCTGCAACCCTTGCTTAGTGTTGCACAACGAATATCTGGCTGTTCCAGTTTCTCTACTCTACTCTTAATGTACAGGTCCCCGGGGTGCATCTGATTTTTGGCGATCAGATGCAGAATATAAAGCGAAACATGAATTTATAAAACCTACGATTTTTGAAAAGAAAAAGAAGTTGCAGCGGAGAGAGTGGTGCCGTTGTTGGCGTCTTTTCAATACGATAGACGTATATGAAACTTGTATAAAAGGATTTTAAAGCTTTGGGAAGAAGATATATGTTTGAAGGGAATGACCGCAAACTTTATGCCTGCAAAGGCAAGAGTGTTGGACCTGATCAGAGGCGACCAGGATAAGATCAGAGGCGACCAGGATAAAGAGCTGCTTACACTGGTGCTGCACAAAGGCAAGCCAGAGCTTTCAAAAATCGACGTTGAGAAGGAAGCCTATGAAAGAATATACAGCAATGTGTACTTCTCCGAGAGGGTGCCGGTGTGCTATGCCGCGCCGCAGGAGCTGACGGGCAAAGTTGTATCGCTGGTTAAGAGCGACGATAATAAAGTAGACTTAGGTCGCGGCTTCTTAGAAAATAGATATGCGCATAGCAGGGAGGAGCTGCGGGTGTTTGTAGACGATGCATACAAAGTTATACCGCTGCTTGAGGAGGAGCATGTCGCTGAGGTAGCAAAAGAGTACGGCAAGAAAATATTGTGGGCAACGTCTCCGCTTCTTTTTTTCGACAACAAGATAGCGGTAAGATATGGTATAGAGGATGAGCAGAGGTTTGTCATAAAGTCGGTTGCGCTGTGGAATACTTCGATATGAATTTTGACTCCAGATGCCTATTCTGTGCAATGGAACAACTTCTTATTTTTTACCTGTGCATATTTCAACAGCTAATTCCAAGTGCAGGATTTGGGGAATATAATAAAGCCATAAAAATGTTGGCTGTGCATATTTTGTAACACAGCTATGCGATCATATCCTGGTGCTCGAGATGATAAGGCAGCCTATAATAAGTGTGATGGGCCACGTCGACCATGGCAAGACCGCGATACTCGACAGGATAAGGAGCACAGCTATTGCAGCGAAGGAAGCAGGAGGCATAACGCAGCACATAGGTGCAAGCGAGGTGCCGATCAGCGTCATAAAGAAGATAGGAGGCAGGCTTATAGAGAGCATGGGCATCAACATAACAATACCCGGCCTGCTCTTCATAGATACGCCGGGCCACGAGGCTTTTACGAGCCTGCGCAGGCGCGGAGGCAGCATCTCTGACATGGCGATAGTGGTAGTTGACATATCAAAAGGCTTCGAGCCGCAAACTGTTGAAGCAATAGAGATACTCAAAAGCTATAAGACACCGTTCATACTTGCCGCAAACAAGATAGACCTAATAACAGGCTGGGTTAACAGCGGCAGCATGTCGTATTCTGAAGCAATAAAAAAGCAGAGCAGCATTGTTGAGGAAGAACTGACGAACAGGATCTTCGAGCTTTCAGGAAAGCTCAGCGAGCTCGGGTTCTCAAGCAATCTGTTCAGCGATGTGAAAAACTTCCAGAAGGAGATAGCGATAGTGCCTGTCAGTGCTAAGACGGGAGAGGGTGTAGCGGAGCTGCTTATGCTTGTGGCAGGGCTTGCACAAAAGTTCCTTGAAGCACGCCTTACCATAGAGGTTAAAGGTCCTGCAAAGGGCAGCATACTCGAAAGGAAGGAAGTTAAAGGTCTAGGCACTGTCATAGACGTGATAATATATGATGGCACGCTGAAGGTAAACGATATAATAGCGTTTGCGGTGCCTTCTGGCGTGGCAACGACCAAGGTAAAGGCTATATTGAAGCCTGCGCCGCTTGCAGAGATACGCGACCTGAAAAGCAGGTTTGTAGGAGTTGAGGAGGTTAGCGCAGCCGCAGGTATAAGGATAAGCGCCAACGGACTTGAAGAGGCTATGCCCGGATCCCCGATAGTACAGGTGACAGGAGAGGGATACGCCGAGGAGATAAAAGGAGACATAAGCAGTGTCTTCGAATCCGACAAAGAGGGTGTGCTGCTGAAGGCAGACTCTATAGGCAGTATAGAGGCAATCTCAAAACTCTTCCATGAAGAAGGATTCGGAATAAGCAAGAAAGGAATAGGCAACGTAACCAAGAACGACGTCTCCGCTGCATTCGCCATGAACGCTACAGACCCGCTCAGCGCTGTAATAATTGCATTCAACGTGAAAGTTGATTCGGATGCGGAGGAGAATGCGCGCGACGGTAATGTAAAGATAATAAGCGGCAACGTGATTTACAAGCTGATAGACGACTACAAGCTCTTCCTCGAGGAGAAGAAGAGAGAGAGGATGAAGAGCATAGAGGAGATGGTTACGCTACCTGGCAAGATAGAGGTTCTGCCGAATTCATGCTTTAGGGTGTCGCACCCCGCAATCTTCGGAGTAAAGGTGCTCGCGGGTATAATAAGACCCAACTGCATCATGATAAATACCGAGGGCAAAGTTATAGGTAAAATAAAGGGGGTGCAGAATGAGGGCGAGCCGCTGCAGTCTGCAAAGAAGGGGGAGATGGTTGCAATATCTATGGATGAGCCCACCTTTGGAAGGCAAATTGAGGAGAACCAGGTGCTTTATACGAGGCTCAGCGAATCCGACTTCAAGCTTCTTAGAGGAGAGCTCGCCGCAACGCTGAGCAATGAAGATCTGCAGCTGCTTGAGGAGATAGAGCGCATAGAGAATAAAGGATAAAAAAGTGAGTGCTTCTGCTGCACGCATGCGAGTGCATGCCCGAGTTAGGCAGAAGACGAATTTACAAATCTTTTATTATCGTAAAAAGGTATTCAGACTCGGCTTATATACTTTGCAGGGCGCTCTTTTTCTAAATTTCAGTGGTAGAGATCATGCCGAACTCAAACATAACAGTTATCAATAGCACGCATAGGGCGCTTAGCGAGCAGGATGTGGAATACGTGGAAAGAAAAGGCATAGGCCATCCTGACAGCCTCATAGACGGGATAGTGGAGAAGGCAGCAGTAGAGCTCTCAAAAGAGTATATAGAGAAAACAGGAATGGTGCTGCACCATAATATAGATAAGGGGCTCATAGTCGGGGGCACATCCGAGGTAAGGTACGGCTCTGGCAGGATAACAAAGCCTATAGAGGTTATAATCGCGGGCAGGGCAACGAGGGAGTTCAACGGTGCTTCTATACCTGTGGATGAGATAGTGACAAAGGCAGCGGCAGACTACCTTAAGGAGCACACGAGGTTCCTTGATGTGGAGAACGAGGTAAGAATCTCATCGAAGGTGCTCAAAGGTTCCGCAGACCTCAACAGCATATTCAAAAGGAGCAAGAGCGTTCCGCTTGCCAACGACACCTCGTTCGGCATAGGCTTCGCCCCTCTCACCGATACAGAGAGGCTGACTCTTGAAACGGAAAAGATGCTTAACAGCAGAGATTACAAGCTGAAGGTGCCTGCCGTGGGTGAAGACATAAAAGTAATGGGGGTTAGAGTAGGTAGTAAGATAACGCTGACTGTAGCGATAGCCTTCGTGGCACAGTTCATACATGATGCAGAAGAATACCAGAAGATCAAGGAGAGAGTTGCAGGCGACATCATCGATTACTCCAAGAAGTTCACAAATAATGAAGTTGAGGTATTCATAAACTACGGCGACTCGCAGGAGAACGAAGAAGTATACATAACAAAGTCGGGCCTAAGTTGCGAGAGCGGTGACGACGGCCAGGTAGGAAGGGGCAACAGGGTAAACGGCCTCATAACACCATTTAGGAGCATGAGCCTTGAGGCCGCGGCCGGAAAGAACCCGCTGAACCATGTAGGAAAGATATACAACGTGCTTGCGGGAGAGATAGCCAATGACGCAGTCAAGCTCTATCCGTATATAAAGGAGTGCACGGTTTCCATAGTATCACAGATAGGCAGGCCGATAAACGACCCGAAGCATCTTAACATAAACCTCATACTTGACGGCAGCGACAGCAAAAAGTTTGACAGCACGAGCAAGAAGGTGAGGGAGATAGCAGAGGACTACCTTGAGAATATAGGATACATCACCAATGAGATAATAAGCGGCAAGCACCAGATCTTTTGAGCAAGCCAAAGATCTGTATTGAATCGTTACTTTACGCTTTATTTTATTGCTTGGAGGAGTTGATGAACTCGTTGAGGAGGACTGTGGCGTAGGAACCCGAAGGCAATGAGAACCGCAGCCTTGCAGTATCCTCAGCTTCTTGCACAGAAGCGAAGTTGGTGTAAGGAGCAAAAAGAGGCCGCAGGGTGCCTTTGCTTGCTATCCCTGGAATCTTTCGTAATTTAAATGAGTCGGGCGTTATGCCAAGCTGCTCGAGTACCTCTTTCTCGTATGCACTTATTGCAGAATCAGGAGTATCGTAGCCGATCACATTGCCCAAAACAAACAGCTCGCCATCTGTGTTGCTCTCACCACCTTGCTTGCCGTTATACCTTTGCACGCTTGAAAGGTTTGGAAAGCCGAGGGCGTTGCTGCCGCATACAAGCTCGCCCTCTCTGGGAGTAAACTCTTTTGATTCTACCCTTTTTGCCAAAGAAGCATTGAACACATAACTTTCCACTGCATGTACGAACATGAGCTGCACCTGCCGCGGCAGCGACCTTATCGCCCCCGCATAATCGTCGTGCAAACGGGACAGATGGCCGAGCATGGAACGCTCATATTTCATGCTCTTTGGAATGCGTTGAGAGTGCGATGCGGTCCTTTGTGCCCGCAAAGCCTACAGATCTTATGCCGCGGCCGCATGCCTCTGCAATCGACCTAAGCGCCTGCACCGTATTCCAGCCTCTCTTCTGCATTACGAAGACGGTAAAGGCTTCCTTGCCGCTGAGGTCTTGGGATTCGTTTATACCTAAAATATCCTTGCTGTATACTCTGCCTAATTCGAGCACCTTTCCGGAAAGCGTTATCTCCTCGACTACAAAATCGTCAGGAGTGCTTTTTATTCTGCCGCTTATTGCGGCTTCGCCGCTCTTCCTAATATAAAGCAGATTTTTCTCAGAGGCAGCAAGAACCATAGCAACACTTTATTTGAACATAATATTCAACCTAATAAAAATAAAAAGGGCGTCTAAAAGCGAACAGTGTGCATTTTGAATAGTTTCACAATATTTTTGTAGAGCAATAGTCAAAACTCTTGCAAAAGGTTAAAATAGATTAGGTTTTAAGATGCACTGGGTGAAAGATATGGAAGAAGATGCTGTGGATAAAAAAATAGAGTTTAAAAAATACGAGCTTAAGCCTTTGCCTTACAATCTTGATGCGCTTGAGCCCTACATAAACAAGGACTTGCTTGACATACACTACAACGGCCACCACAAAGGCTATGTGACCGGAGCGAACAATCTGCTCACGCGCTACGAGAAAATAGTGAAGGGGGACGAAAGCAGTTATGATCTGCAAGGAATAATAAGGCCGCTGATATTCAACGTAAACGGCAATAAGCTCCATACAATGTTCTGGAACAACATGGCTCCGACAGGGAAGGGGGGCAGCAAGCCGGGAGGAAAGCTAGGAGATATGATAGAAAAGCAGTATGGCGGTTTTGACAAGTTCAAGAAGGCGTTTACAGACGCGGCGAATTCCCTGCTGGGCACGGGCTGGTCGATACTCTACTATGATAAAGAAACAGGAAACCTGCAGATCTCAACAGTTGAAAACCACTTCATGAACCACATAGCAGATATGCCGGTTCTGCTCATTGTCGACGAATTCGAGCATGCATACTACCTTCAGTACAAGAACAAGAGGGTCGACTTCATAACGGCGTGGTGGAACCTTGTAAACTGGGATGACGCAGAAAACACGCTGAGAAAGTTTCTATGATG
>Ga0080006_1157506_pt1 | contig 10304 bp, 10 predicted proteins | sample RS3BMetagenome_FD_69209 | JGI IMG/M metagenome (GOLD analysis project Ga0080006, IMG submission 69209) | Ferric oxide microbial mat and aquatic microbial communities from Rainbow Spring, Yellowstone National Park, USA - RS3B (SPADES... ... | reverse complement strand
GGCCGGTTGACCGACCACCGGGCGAGACGGCTTAAGACCAACCTTATGTTGGCCGCTGTCGGTGAGGCGAGAACCGAAGTTTGCGCAAGCAAACAGAGGAACCCAGCAATGGGTGCATCTGGGAGAGATCACTAATGCTTACTCGGATGCAACGGTGTTTAAGAGAAACAAAACAAGGTGATTTGACAATTAGCACGAAGGCCAGGAAAGAAATAGATAAGAAGATTGATGACTTTGTTTGTTCAAAGGGCTATTCGGGATACTTTGGACTTTTGGTAGGCAATTATATAAGGTCGCTTTTGATTTATAATGGCGTGTTTATGCAAGGACGCGTAGCTCTTTGGTGAAAGGGTCTCTAGAGTAGTAAATGGCTTATGCGGATCTAAAAAAGTTAAAGACATTTTCTAAATCCAAAGACGAATATGGGCGATAGCAGCCAAGAAGACAATGTAAGATCGATAGACCAAAGGAATTATAAACATCTTATAGAGCTCATTGCCGGGAGCAAATTCAAATAGCGTTATGTGGCATTTTGATCCGACGTTTATATAAAGGAAACAGTCGGTTGGCTGAACTATGGGTCTTTAACTCACTCCAGTTGGAATCCCAGGTCCTTTTCATAATGTCAATCATAATAGATACTTTAAACCTTCGGAATCTGAGGTTATTCAAATGCCTGGTAGTTTTTTAAGTTATCGATAAAAATCGATCCGGTTACAAGCGACGACTATATAAATCTCAACGCAATCAACCGCGCGAACGACATAGTGTTACGGTGGGTAGCGTCGAAATACCACATGCATTTCATATATTTCGTCGTCTTGAATGGACTTTAGCCTCTAGCCTCAGACACTTTTATAGTAAAACTATTCAATAGAGTGATGACAAAAAACGCAGTAGTCATATTGAATAAGTTGGCGACTAACTCGGTATCTTGGTAATCGGATTGTGAAAGAAGATCACTATGATGTCGTGATTGTAGGGGGCGGGCACAATGGGACAACGATCGGGGCCTATCTTGCCAAAAGTGGACTCTCAACGGTTATCTTAGAGGCCCGCCCTGAGTGTGGCGGAGGCCAGGAAAATACCGAGGTGCGGCCCGGGTTTCGAATCGATCCACACGCAACTTATCTCTATGGAGGAGCTGCTCCCGGATTCGAGCAGCTGGAACTTCACAAATATGGTATGCGCATGTGTTACTATCCATCTATAGCCGGTGTAGTCACATTAGGCGGACAGGCCGTCAACTTGGGTTCGAAATGGCGCCAAGATATCGGTCTTGAGAACATTAAAAAGTACGCACCATCGGATAATACTGCCACAAATTTCTTTGAGACGATGAATCAGGAACAGATGAAAGAGTTGCTTCGCGCACTTTTTTGGACCCCGCCATTTCCATCGCATATTAATGCAGACCCTAAAGACATGCCGTGGTGGCAAGTTTTTAGAAAATATTTTCCCAACTTATGGTTCGATGACTTGACGGAGGTGAGCTTAATTGAATTCATGGATCGCGTTATTACTTTTGAACCTTTGAAAGTTGTTAATGCATTCGGTGCTTGGTATTGTGGTGCACACCCGGCTTGGGACGGTATGATGTTGCAAGCTCTAGGAGGTATGCTTTTACTATCGTATTCCTCTGGATCTCCTAGGGGTGGCATGCATACATATGCTCATGCAATCATTCGTTGCGCCATTGCCAATGGAGCAAGAGTTATTACCAACGCACCTGTAGGTGAAATAATAGTTAAAAATGGTAGGGCCGCGGGGGTTAAACTAGACGAAACCGCTTGTTTGCCGGAAAAAACCATATGGGCGGATAAAGCAGTAATCTCAGCTGTTGACGTGAAACACACATTTTTAAATTTGGTAAGTCCTTCACATCTAGATCGAGCGTTTATACAAGACGTAAAAGATATTTCCTTAAAAGGAGGAAGTTTATTTGTAATGTCAGTTATCTGTAGAGAGTTACCTAAGTATCACGGCAAAGACGAGTTTTTCCCTCCTGATGTATATCCTTCTTGTGTGATAGCTCCGGGTGACTCACTGGAGTTCTTTAGGATTCAGACCCGGGATGCGTATTCTTTTAAGAAACACCCAGAATTAACTCCTGAACACTTAACCATGATGATATGTACTCACGACGTATATGACTCGACAAGGTGTCGGGAAGGATATCATATTTTGTCGCCGATCTATTTACAAGTACCGCCACCTGAATACGATGTCACCGGTGTAGATGGAATTAATAGGCATAAAGACGAAATTATAAAAGCAGCCTTAAATTTGTTAGGCGAACTGGCCCCTAATATGCGAGGAGAAAATATTGTAGACGTCTTTTTGAATACGCCCTATGATTCGGAATTTCGAAATGCCGGCATGGTCGGTGGAAACTGGTATGGTATCCGTCAAGATTGTGACCAGTGGTTTTCGACTAGGCCCTTACCGGAACTGTCCCGCTACCGGACACCTATCGAGAACCTTTATTTGTGCAATCAAACTTCGCACCCGGGAGGCTTATGCTTAATGGCAGTACCTTATAACCTTATGCATATCTTGATAGAAGATCAAATAGTAGAACCAAAATCCTGGTGGTACCCATCGCCTTATTATGTGCCAGAAGGTGGAAGCCTAGAGGTTAATTTCTGATGGTACGTGCCGAATACAATGTCAAGGCGGATCAGTTTATTCTTGAGGAATTTCCAGAAAAGCTCGACCTCGATGTGGCTATAATCGGAGCGGGCCCAAATGGTCTGATTGCCGGTGCCTATCTGGCAAAAGCGGGATTAAGGGTTGGGATCTTCGAGAAACGGCAGGAGATCGGAGGAGGATTGGCAACCGAAGAAATTCTCTTCCCAGGTTATTATTCCAACCCTCATGCTTTCTATCACATGATGGTCGATTATATGCCGTTGTTTAAAGATTTTAATTTAGGCATTCACGGAATTACATTTATCAAACCGAACGCCCAATTTGGCATTATATTTCGCGACAAAAAATCATTACTATTGTGCAAATACTTACAGGACTCAAAAGATTCAATTGCAAAGTTTTCACAAGCAGATGCGGATCGTTTTGGACAGCTTATGAGACAGTGGCGAACCATAATTGACAAAATAATCGCCCCCGGAACTTACAGTAAACCCCTAATGCCGGTTGATATGATTGAAAGATTCGAAGCAACTCCCTTAGGTAAAAAGGTACTGGCTTTAACCGAGAAGTCTCCTGTTGAAATAATTGACGAAAATTTCGAAAATGATCAGATTAAGACTGCGCTGTTATACGCAGCATGTATGTGGGGGCTTGATCCAACTGAGAGCGGCTTGGGATTTATGGTTCCCTTGATGATAGATAGAGCAATGAATAAAGCCCAATGTTACGGAGGGTCACATAAACTTGCCGGGGCGTTATCGCGTGAAATACTGCAAAATGGGGGTGTAGTTCTTGATAACGCAGAAGTAACGGCCATAGAACAAGAAGATGGGCGCGTGAGCGGAATTCGTCTTTTCGACGGGCGCAGCATTTCAGCTAAAGTGGTAATATCCAGCTTGCCTCCGCCAATTACTTTCGGACACATGTTACAAAACGTGCCAGTTGAACTGAAAGAGGTTTCCAAAGAATGGATCTGGGACAAGTGGTCTTTTTATACACTTTCGGTGGCAACCTATGAGGAGCCGGTATATGATACGGATGATCCCTGGATTAATGATGCACTAATGGTGGTCATGGGTTTCGATTCTAGCGACGACGTTATCAACTACTTTAAGGGTGCTATGAAATCTGAATTGCCAAATGTTTTAGGCGGACATGCGAGCGTGGAGACTAAGTACGATCCTACCCTCTCCCGAGTGCCGGGAAACCACGTCAGTTTTTTTCAAACTCACGTTCCGTATGAAGTTCAAAATGGCTGGGAAGATCATAAAGAAGATTTCACGAAAAAATTACTCGAGCTTTGGCGCTCCTATGCGAGAAACCTAGGAGAAAGTGAGATAATTATGAGCTCATCTGAATCTCCTCGAGATATTGAGGTGAGATTAGCTTCCATGGTAAAAGGTTCAATAAAACACGGGGACTATGACCCGTTGCAAATGGGGTCTTTTAGACCTCATGATAGCTGTATAGGAGGAAAAACTCCGGTTGAAGGGCTCTATTTGTGTGGGGCGTCTTCTTATCCGGGAGGTCTCATCATAGGAGGTCCGGCCTACATAGCAATCAATACAATAGCTGACGATCTTTCTATTTCTAGATGGTGGAAAACCCCAAATTATATAAAGGAGTATGAGGAGAGGTATTTATATGAAAATTAAATCAAGAGGTTTAGGCAAAAGACAGCTAGATATGAACTTGAAAGAGTTTAAGATAGCAAAGAAAAAGGGTTAGGTGGAACTCCAAGGGGTGACTCACGCGCCCATTACATGGGAAACTACGATACGCATAATGCCACAAGACATTGGAGGTATGCTTCGCCTGGCAGTAAATCCCAAAGTTTTATTTTTAGGGGTGCTGTGGGTGCTTCATAGTAAACCAAAGCAGTATGCATTCGAAGAAGATATAGCGTGGGAGAGAAGAACGGCACACAGGATTGATCGAGAAGCCCTCGACGGCCAACAAGTTGGGCGGGAAGAAGACAAAGAGAACGTTATTCAGAATAAGTATATGAATAATTTCAAGATTGGTACTGAGACTTCTAGAAAAGGGTAGTATTTTGGTAATTAGTTCACTACACGTGAAACGTATCATCAACTTTGAAAAAGGGGGAACCTGTGCAACCCGCATCTGAACAAGATTATAGAAAACGCTGGACTTGGGATGCCGCTAAGTGGTCTACTCATTGTCAAAACTGTATAGCCAATTGCAGTTATAAGTTATACATAAAGGACGGGGACTTTGTAGTCGAGGAACAGTCAGGTTCCGTTCCGGGATACAGCGGTTACCCGGATATGAACCCACTCGGGTGCCAGAAAGGAACTGGATGGCAAGTACAAGTAAGAAATAAAGACCGGATAACTCAACCACTAAAAAGGGTCGGCGAAAGGGGGTCAGGATCTTTTGAACCCATTTCTTGGGATCAGGCTGTAACTGAAATCGCCGATATAATTGTCGAATCTCTAGCTAATTACGGGGGAAGTTCAGTCATGATAGAGGGCGGTGCGGAGGGAGGTGTGGTGGCTAGCGTAGCGAGATCTCGATTAAATAACGCTATCGGAGCCGTAAGTCTCGACGGGAACGCGAGCGTAAGCGATATACATCAAGGCCATTGGATGACCTTTGGCAATTTGTTGGGAGGTTCCGGCGCGGAAGACACTTTTGTGTCAGAACTTATATTTATCTGGAATGCAAATCCTGCATTTACTCGGATACCTTATTATCACTATCTCACTGAGGCCCGATACAATGGTGCCAGAGTAATTACTGTAGCTCCTGATTACTCTCCTTCTGCCATCCATAGTGATTATCACATAGCAATACGTCCGGGAGCAGATGCCGCATTTGCCTTAGCCATGGCCAACGTGATCATCGAGGAAGGATTGGTTGACTATAATTTCGTACGGTCGCAAACTGACCTGCCTCTTCTTGTTAAACTGTCTGATTCAAGGTTTTTACGAGAACAAGATATTTTACCCAACGGCTCGCCAGAGCTGTTTTATGCCTCATTAGGTAAAGAGGTTGTTCAAGTTAGTCCTTTAAGGTTAGATCCGTATGAAAATCCACCGGAATATGACCTGGATGGCACATATGAGGTTACAGATAAAGAAGGCAATACCTTACGAGTTACAACTGTTTATGGAATTTTAAAAGAGCGTCTTAAAGCTTATACTCCAGAAGCAGTAGAGGCCATATGTGGTGTCAATGCTACAACGATCCGCAAGCTTGCGCGACTGGTCGCGTCATCACGCACGAAGTTGTATAACGGACTTGGGAGTTGCAAACAGTTTCACGGGGATTTAATGGAACGCTCAATGGATCTTGTCTTAGCTTTAACAGGGAATTGGGGCAAACCCGGAACAGGTTGGGATACTTACATAATAGCACTGTTGGAGGGCGAAGTACTGTCAATGTTTAAGAGCGAGGGCGGTGCTCAGGCGAGTGAGCAAGCAATGGCTACTATCGAGAATTTCATGGAGCTACTACGAACCTCAATGCCAGGAGCAAGTGACGGAAAGATCTTTTTACAACTTATGAGGCTGTCGGCTCCTCTTTCTGGAGCCGTGCCACCAGCGTTTTTCTATTACTACCACTGTGGGTTTGATCAGCTTTGGGATAATGTTGGCGGTTATCCCATGTCGCCAGCTGAATATCTGGAGAAGGCAAGATCTAAGGGATGGTGGTCGGGCTTAGTAAGACCAGAAGCAAACACTAAAGTAAAGGTGTACCTGCAGGCAGGTACAAATATATTAAGGAGGACGCGCGGCGGTCAGCGTATGTTACTTCCCAATTTCTGGCGTAATTTAGATCTCGCTGTGTGTGTTGATTGGAGAATGAATACGTCGATGATGTTTGCTGACTACATTTTGCCTGTAGCCTGTGAAGGCGAGCGAATAGAGTTACACGCGGCCAACTCGCACTCGTATGAGAGAATGATATCTGAAAAGGCCTTCGAACCTTTAGGGGATTCCAAGCCTGAATGGGAAGTGTTTTCACTGCTCGCCAAAGCAATAACCGAGCGTGCTCAAGAAAAAAATTATGATGGATTCACTGATTCGAGAGGCGTGCATTTAAGCTTTGGAGACGTTTATAAAAAATTTTCTCTAAATGGGACTCTTTTAGACGGTGAATCCGTAATTGATGAGTTGTTAAGAGATAGCGCCCTAAGTGGAAACCTGAATCCAAATGCCTCGCTTAAGACCATACTTGAAAATGGATGGGTCAGGCCGAAACGCCTACCCTTACCGCTATCTGCGGTTTGCGGATACCAGATATCTGATACGGATGTATGTCGAGGGTATGAAAATCATGTTAAAGAATCGATCCCATATGAAACTCTTACTGGACGCGCGCAGTTTTATATAGACCACCCCTGGTTCATCGCAGCTGACGAGCATTTGCCCAGACACAAGGAGGTGCCGGTAATGGGTGGAAATTATCCATTTTATGTTACAGGCGGGCACCCAAGGTGGAGCATTCATGCCACCAATACCACATCTAATATCATCCTTGAAACCACTCGTGGCACTCCGACGGTTCATTTGAGCGCAATAGATGCCAAGAAGCTTGGCGTTAACGATCACGAGTTTGTTGAAATTTTCAATGACCACGGACGGATAAGGCTCCCTGCAAGGCTAAGTTCAGCTGTTAGTCCCGGTCAGGTGATAATCTACGCCGCATGGGAACAATATTTGTTTCCAGAATGGAAAGATGTTACATGGGTCGAGCCTGGACATATTAAAGGTTTGCATTTTGCCGGGGGCTATGGACACCTAGGTTACTCGTTTATGCAATGGCAACCTACTCAAAGTGATCGGCTGTACCGCGTAGGAATTAAGAAGGTCACTTTTTAGAAGGCCATGTTTTACAAGTATAGTTTATAGTTAAAATAACTGAGGCATTAAAGCCTTCATTATATATTGTTGTACTTGTAAAAAAGAGCTTAATAAATACATCATTCTTTAATTGATAGTCCGGTTACAACCTGTTCTTGAGCGTTTTTAAAAGGTATTGAGAGACTGACGGTAGTACCTTTAGAGATCTTAGAGGTCACAGTTAAGTTGCCGCCGACTAAGCGTACGCGTTCTTGCATACCGAGTAATCCGAAATGACTAATTGAATTCTTCTCAACAAGTTTCATATCAAAACCGCATCCATTATCCATAACGCAGAAAGATATATCGTCTGATGTGCATTTGAGTATAATAGATGTTTGGCTGGCGCCGGAGTGTTTTACGGCATTTCTTATAGCTTCCTGAGCGACTCTAAAGATAGTGAGGGCGCACTCATCTGAAATTACTGTAGGTTTGCCAAAGGTATTAAGATCAATTTGTATATCAGTGGAATTTTCGGTTTCTTCCACTATACTAGACAACGCTGCATATAGCCGAGCTGGTCAAGTGCTGGAGGTCGCAGATCCTTGATTAGCGTACGTAAATAATTGGAGGCATTCAGGGCTTAGTGGCGTAGGGATTCTAGTTGTTTTGAGGCCTTGGGCAAACTACCGGCCAGTTCAGCTTCAATGGATTCGACTCTTCTTGCAAAGTTTATAAACATCTGGAGCGGTTCGTCGTGTAATTCACGAGCAAGAAAGGTGCGTTGTTTTTCCTCAAGCCTGATAAGCATGCTCGCATAATGGCTCACGCGGCGCTCTACATCGCGTTCTTTTGTAATATCTTCTAACATGATCTGACCACCAATATTGTTTTTAAATTCTTTACTTTGACTTGCAGGATTTACGACTTTATTAATCCTAAATTCTCGGCCATCGCCTAGGATTAAAAGGTTTTCTTGTAGCGAGATCGGATTACTGGCAATCTTAAGAAATGCATCGGCGATTTTTTCGTCATAAATGTTATTACCAAATAATGAGACTGCCGAGGGGTTAAGATCAATTATCCTATCAGCTGCATCAAAGACTAATATTGGTACAAGGTTGTTTTCAAAAAGTTGATGATAGCGGCCTTCAGCCAATAGGAGCTCTTTGGTGGCGTGCTCGACTTTTTTATAATATTCCCGTTCCAGATTTATGTGAAACCCAAAAATTATTGCAACCAAATCTACGATTGCAAGCTCTATTATGTCATTACCAGGATGTCCGCGTCCGTCCGGAAGTAATAGGTCCGGCAGCCATAGCAAAGTAGCAAATGCTGAAGTACCAACCGCACCTACGAGTCCATAACGGATCGCCGCATAACTTATAGGTAGTACAAGAATCGCTACGGGTATTCCAGTGGGAAAAGTGCTGTTTTCCAATCCATAGTAGTCGTCTACTAGCAAATGAATGGCTGCAACGATTAATAGACCTATAATAAGTAGCCAAAAATACTTTTCTTTTACCGGTGGCCGGGCTAAACTTCTAATTAAAAGTTTCAGGTTAGCTGGAGATTGTATAGGCATTATCCTTTAGCTCGACAAGGTGTCTTGAAATTGCGCAAATGACCGCCTCGGTTCGAGATTTGACATCTAATTTGGTAAGGAGATTTGAAATATATCCTTCCACAGTTCGTGGGCTTAAATATAACTCTGAAGCTATTTGCTTATTTGAATATCCCTTCGCAAGAAGTGTTAGGACCTCAACTTCTCTCACGGTCAATGTGAGTGGAGAGGGTGCTCTGTGACGGCGATTTGCAAATCGTTGCGAGACTTCCTTGTCAAGAACAACAACGCCATCGTTAACGGCTCGGATGGCATGACAGAGTTCCTTGGCCGAAGATGTTTTAAGTAGGTAGCCTTTTACACCCAGGTCCAAAGCTTCGCTCACATAAGCAGAGTCGTCGTAAGCAGTCAAGATAGCAACGGCAGGCTTGGTAGGAAACCTGCATTTGATCGCTTTGGTCAGCTCAAGGCCGTCCATTTCGGGGAGGTTATATCGACTCGCACCACATCGGGCGCAATAGAATCCAGCATAGCAAGTGCCATTGTTCCTGTAGCCGCTTCGCCAACGACTTCAAAACCGTTCTGCTCCAGGAGCTGTTTAGTACCTTCTCTGACTAAGGAATGGTCGTCAATAACCATTACTCTAATTTTGCGCTCTTCTTCTGGCTCCTATAGCCCGCTATGTCGTTCAGCATCCATTTGAAGCTCCAAAATAAAGTTTACGTCCTAAATGACAGGTTACTTAAGGGTATTTATACCTATATAACCGCGTAATTTCACGTAAGACTGCCTGTCATTACCTAGGTAATTCCTGAGAACATCAGGTAATATTTCACATCCAATTTAGGTGGGCATACGTTATTAATTGAAGTCACGAAGGATAATAATGTACTTATGCTTAATATTCTCCGGATCATAATGGCAGCGATATTTGGTGCCTCCCTCATATTTATCGTGATTATTGTGGTCGCCTTTGTAATTTTTACGATCTATGCTTTGTTTTTCGGCGTAGGATCCAGGAACGACCAAAAGCTAGCAAAGGAACTGGATCAGTATTTGGTCGATCTTTTTCAATCAAAACAATAAGAAGATCTATACGCTGGTAATCCTTTAGACGACACTCCTATTGAATCACTTTGGAACAAACCCCAAATGATTGTGGCATGAACCCCAAATGGTTGACACTTGTTACTTAACTTTATCATATCCCATCCTTTTTTCCCAAACATCGGTGTCATATATCCGAGACTCGAATGCAACCTCTCGGTGTTATACCACTT
>Ga0080006_1142710_pt1 | contig 10307 bp, 17 predicted proteins | sample RS3BMetagenome_FD_69209 | JGI IMG/M metagenome (GOLD analysis project Ga0080006, IMG submission 69209) | Ferric oxide microbial mat and aquatic microbial communities from Rainbow Spring, Yellowstone National Park, USA - RS3B (SPADES... ... | reverse complement strand
GCCCCCCCCATTACCGAATACACCCCCTAATAACTAATATTGTGTACTAGTAATAACTAGTACACCTCAAACCATTGACCAAACAAAGAGTGGAGAGGGGTTGACACGACAAGGCGGGTTGACAAAAGACAAACCCACCTCACGGGAATCGCGAAAAACCCCGAGCTCCTCACAACCCACACTTTACAAAATAAATGTAAAGGCAGAAAAACAGAGCAAGTAAACAGGGCGGACCAAGTAAGAAAACACGCGGGGAAGGAAGGGTTCAGAGGGGTGAAAAAAGGGAAACCCGCCGAGGTCCCCGCGCGGACCCTCCGAGGCAAACAGGGGAACCCTCTCAGCCCCCGCCGAACAGACGGCGAAAACCACCCACAATCCTTTCGCCGAAGCTTTTCAAAGCGTCATACACCTGCCCGAAAACACTTTTGCTCTGCTGCGCCTGAAAGGCTGGTTCCTCGTGCTCAACGAAAGGGGTAGGCGGCAGGTTCTCAACCGCCCCAACCACATCAGGTGAGGCGCCTGCTTGTTCCAGTAGCCCCGCAAGTTGCTTGTCAGCCACTGCCTGCGCCTCAGGGTTACCGAAGTCGAAGGGTAACTCACCAGACACTATTAAATCGAAGTTTTCCTCGACCCATGTTTCAATCGCTTCGTAGCCTTCGCCCGCTGAGTGTGGCAACTACAACACTTTCCGTGTGAAATGCAAAACTGCTATGACTACAACAAGCAACAACATGATGAGAACGCCGAACGCTATAGTGTGGACCAACAACATGTACATGCTTTGTTCGCTCTGAGCCGTGATGGGTAGGTGTGACAGTGTTGTCAGCTCGTGCAAAGCGACTAACAGCTCGTGCACTGTGTAGTACGCAAGCACGAGTAAAGAAGCTATTGTAACTAGCACGACTGATAAACGAAGCACACTCATACTAATCCCTCGTGCGGTACCATTTTTTGGGGTACATGTCTTCCCGTATCAACTTGTAAATGTCTAACTGCTTCGGGTTGTCGATTATTTGGGGCATCGGCGACACAACCGCCCCCGTTCGCCAATCCCACTTTTCACTCAACCTTAGAAATAGCGGTATATCCCACAGGTAATCGCTAGGAAACTCTCGCTGGAACTGGTCGTAGTATTTGCGTAGCTGCTCAAACGGGAATGTAAGAGTGCTCATAACCATGACCCCGTGCTTTGTTCGGAACAATACATACGCCACGTAGAGGGTGTGCTGCACATATTTACGAAAACGCTGCACCTCTTCTTCGGTCTTAGTGTCGTAGTCATAGAAGAAGTAGCCCCGCCCGATTCGACGACTGAGGTTCCCGGTGCCGTAAGCAACACACGGCAGTTTGTCTGCCTTGCTTCGTTTTAGTGCGCCCCTAATTTTCGCGAGGCTAAATATGTGGTTTGACTTCAACATCTTCATCACCCCTTAGGTGAGCAAGAAAGTCTTCGGGTGAAGTGAATGATTGTAGGCAGAGCGGGCACAAAAAGTGTACCTCGTTGCTGATTGGCTGCGGTTGTGGTCCACGCAAAGCGTGTATCACAAGCACGATTATTGTCTGGTTTAACGCTAGATGCAATTTTTCAGCTATCTGCGCTATTTCGTCGAGAATGGGTAGCGGCACCCAGACAATCTGCATATTCTTGTGCTTCGACGCTAGTAGTTTCTTGATCTCTTCAGTCAACCGGTACATAGCTCCTCCCCTCTGCCCCCTCTTCGGCAATAAGGCAATCGAAACAATGCCATTCGTTGCAAACATCACAGTAAAGATCGACTCGCTGTTCAAGTTTCGCGCCGCACTTTGAGCACGAAAACTCGTCTTTCTCTGATTTCGTCATGCTAATGCACCCTAAGGGTTAATCGATACATAGCTAATCACTCCTGATGCTCTCTGTACACGTGCCTCGGCAGGTATGTTACAGCGTATTTTCGTTTACAAATAGGGCATTGCACTAATTTGTGTATCCTGATTCCAGTCATTTTTTACACCTCCGTGCGTAGACTCGCCGTGCGTACGTGTTGGGGTGTGTTTTTCGCCTTACCGCTATTCTGCATCTGTCACACAGTAATAAGTAGCCGAGATGTTTAACACGCCCGTAAAAAACAAGTGAAGGGGCGCCGCACAGGGGACAAGAGGGGTACACCATATCATTCTTTACTATCCACTTCATTTTTTTCACTTACCCGTTAATCTAAGTTTTGTTCCGAATAACAGTTCAAACAATGCCATTCGCCGCATTCGCAACAGTATATTTCGTTATTGAAACAATCCAAGCAATGCCAATTTTTGCAGTCATCGCAGAAATGAGTAGCCTCCATTCCACAATACGAACAAATCCCATCCTCTACGATTATCTCTTCACCCATTTTTCGCACCTCAACGCACAATCGTAGCAGTGGGGTTTATTGCACATGAAACAAACAACTGTTGCTTTGTTTGTGCATTTGTAGCATTCTGTTAAGCGTTCGAGTATTTCGTAACCCATTTTTAGACACCTCCTTAACTAAACTTCAACCTCTTCCTTAAACGCTGAGAATACTTAGGACTAGCCCACAACTCCACTAGTCGAAGCAAAACTTCTAAATCAGCTGTCTCATGCCGCCCATAAAGCCCGCTAAGAACATAGAACCCGTCTTTCCTTTTCTCAACCTTAAACCAGTATTTTCTTGACGAGAAAACACGGGTTTGGGACACACTATTAGAAGCCCCACCGATTTTTTCATCTGAAGTGTTTGTCGTCATTTATGGTCGGATATCACATATCATATGTAATATATAAGCTTTACTATTCACTTTACGAGTAAAACTATTAAATTTACAATCGTGGTGATGAGACTAATAGCAAGAAGTGCTAAAACATAATTTTGCCGTTCTAATTGTCTAAGCTGTGTCGCGCGTATCTCACTAATTTGCACCTCAAGGCTATGTATTCGTTGTTCGATACCGCTTATTTTTGTTCGCGCTACTATATCTTCACTCATCACTATTCCTGCTTACTTTAGCCCTGCGCTTTTTATGTTTTTCTTGCGGTTGCTCTTCCTGCGCTTCTTCTGGTTGTTCTTGTTCTTGTGGTTGTTCTTGTGGTTGTTCTTGTGGTTGTTCTTCTGCTTGCTCTTCTTGCGGTTGTTCCTGCACTTCGGGGTGAATTTCACCAACCATTAACGTAAGAGAACAACGCGGGCACACGTAGAAAAGTATATTATTTTTTTCGTCGCGAGTCTGGAAAACAAAGTGTGACATACAGTTCACGTGGATGATGTCTAAGTCGTTTTCGAGCGGTACTTCTATTTTTGTGCTCACGGTGTAACGCCTCTCAACGCCTTGTTAATCTGCAAGTAAAACGTGGTTTGTATGCATTGCGGTACACCAGCCGCTTGTAACATTCTCAACATGTTGATATTCGTGATTTGTTGCAGCTGCACGTTTAACACAGTGCAATCAGTCTGTGCTATGTATTGCCTTATCCGCTGGAGCACTTGGACCCGGTCCGCGCCGAACGCTAGCACAGCTTGCTGCAATAGTTCGGCTAATCTGTTCGGTTGCTGGGACATACTTCTACTATTTTACACGTGCATAAAAACGTACCCCCGGCGGCGGTGCGCCGTCGCCGACACATGGGAGGGTTATACTTGTATTATTACGCCAAGGGGATTTTTTTAAAAAATGAAGAGAAATGTATATATATTTCAAACTAATATTTTGCAATAGGTGTAAATGTATGGCTAAAACCATACGTAGTCCGGAAACGGCTACGAATAACTGGGTAAACAGAGCGGGCGCAGCCGCAGGCTTCTATACACAGCAAGTGCAGAGTGCAGCGTGGAAGGTGTACGCGGCAAGCAACACCGCGGAGGCTAACTTTGGTACCGCGATGCAGGCGGTCATCGCAAACAAGTCGAGACAAGCGGGTGTGAACGCGTCGAGCGACGAGGCGTGGAAACAAGGTGTAGCCACACTTGGTTCGCAGCGGTTCCCGCAGGGTGTGCAAGCTTCGCAGCCGAAAATGGCTAGTGTGATGAGCAAGCTAATCCCCGATATAGACAATATACGCAAGACACTGCCGGCTAGAGGCGTAGCGGGTTCACAGGCGAATATACAGAGGGTGACGCAGTTCATAACTTCGTTACACGGAAACAAGGGCAAGTACAAGGCTCGCGGTGTGCCTCGTTAGGTGGGTTTAAATGGCTGAAGCAGCACCAACACCCCCACCTGCTCTAACACGAGGTGGCGCTACCGCTTTCCAGTATCGCAGCAATAAAGGCACGTTAGGGCAGCCCCTAACAATACCGAAACGCACAGGTCACAGGCGCACGCTTGTGGATATATTCTTTGAGCCTGCTACGCCCGGCGTATTCCTTGATGTCCAGATAGGCTCACGACTGTATATGCGTGTGCCCACAGTGCTTGGTGACGTAGATGCAGGTGTGGCTGGGGCAAGCGGGGAGGGGCAGGGTATAGGCTTGGTGTTCCCGAATGGCTACCAAGCTAGTGGCTACCGTAGCAATCTGTGGCTACTACAACAATACATACCATTTGACCTACCCACGGCAGCTGAAGATGAGGATATAATAATCACACCACAGATACCACTATCATATGGCTCTATACCAACAAACTACCTACTTGGTGCTTATTATATTGACCAAGACACAGGTGACGTAACAAGTCACACGGTCCCGGGTGGTAGTGCAGCGCCTAAACGCGTATTCTTTAACCTTGTCACAAACGGCTTAGCGCAGCAAACAACTGGGCAAACAGCGCTTGACACTTTGATAACACCACAGGGTCTAGATGGTATATATGACCGTAGCATAGGTATCATAGGTGAAGTGTTTGACGCCTATGTTTTCGCGTATGATGCTAGCAATCTGGGCACAACCACGGGCACCAACGCTAACGGTAAACCCACAAGGCTACATGTAATAGACTTTGACACTGAGCTCTTCGAGCCAGAGACAACTGAGGGCATGCAAATAGACCGTGACTTGGGTAACGCTTTCGCCCTTGACACCACACAAAACAAATTCTTCTACTTGCAGCAACCCTATCGGTTCAACCCCAACCGCACCTATCGTATGTTGCTAGACACTGTGCAGCCAGCTGGCACAGGCGTAGCCTTCGCCGCGAAGAATCAAACATTCATGATTGTGGGTATCAGGCAGCCAGCCACGGGTGGTGGTGGCACACCAGCTGGGGGTGCATGAAAGATGACCACACGTATAATCTCTCTTAGCACTACGCTAGCAGCTAATGCAGCACCCACAGAAATTGGGGAAGGAATATCTCCAAGCAACGGGCTTAACTGGACGCTTGTTGAAGTTCGCCCCTTCTTTCAGGGTAAAGGTGACTTTTACCTTTTCGTTGATGACCAGCAATATCTGCAAATTGCGAGTGAGGATGTAGCAACATATGGTAAACCACACGTGGTGGGTATCCAGATAGCGCAGCCTGTAGTATTCCACATAAAGTTTGATGACCGCAGCGGTGCATCAAACTATGTAGGCGTAGACCTAGTGATAGAAGAGACCACGCAGAGTGCTGGTGGCGCGCCTACTGGTGGCGCATAATGAGCTACGACACTAACGTAGTCAGCCCTAGAAACATAGTTAATCCAAATCTTCAGAGCCTGCTGGACACTGGGCTAGTGCTTGTGCTTGACCCCAACAAAGTGGGCGCAGCACTGGCAGTGCTTGCCACGCCAGTTTTCTCAGTGAATAATAACCCAGCTGGCACAACATCCACAACTGGGGTTATGGCTGGCCTAGGCGTCTTATTCACGCCTAAAAAGACGGGGATAGTTAAAATCACGGTTACGGCTGTAGGCTCAAACAACACTGCGGGGGACGGGGTGCAGTTTCAGGCGGCTTATGGCACTGGCGCAGCGCCAGCTAACGGGGCTGCGCCCACTGGCACAGCTGTAGGCTCGCCAATAAAATCAACCGTATCAGCTGCAGGCGCGGTAGAGGCAATGGCTAAGACTGCAGTCATACTTAACCTAAGCGTGGGCACACAATACTGGATAGACGTAATTCAGGCAGCCATAACTGGTGGCACGGCAACGCTTACGGGTGTGGATGTGCTAGTGGAAGAGTTACCCACGGCCTAGGCGCGCTGGTATGACACTGCTAGAAGTAGCACTACGGGAGCGTGAACGCTCAAACACGCGTGTATATACCCCATTCACACGTAATGTGCTAATCTATATTCGTGGTGGCGTGATATATTCGCGCACATACACGCTGATAGCATACACATATAACAAGCTACTACCACCATACCAAGCAACACCAGCGGGCTACGTGTTTGAGGCGCCACCACAGCCACCCCTTGTGCCCATAGGCTTCGTGGTCACTGTGGGTGGTGGCGTGCTATCACAGCTGCCAGCACCATACCAGAGTATCCCAGTATATGGTGGGACGCTGAGCCCCAACCAGATGGGTGACACACAACTAAGCACGGTTATGCAGCAACTGCAGCAAATACAGCAAGCACTACAGACAAGTAAGCTACCACAGCTAGTCATTATGGCGTATACGATAGCTGGGCAGACAACACCCACGCCACTGCTAGCTGGGCATGTGATAGTTAAGCGCGTCACCATAAAAGCTGATGATAACAACACGGGTAGGGTGTGGCTGGGCGTGCAAGGCGTGGCTGCAAAAAGCGGTTTTCCGCTTGCCGCTGCGCAGGCTAAAGACTTCGGTACACCAACATATGGTGGCGGTGTCGACCTAAGTACAATCTTTATAGTGTTCGAGAACACTACAGACACGGCGGAGATTATATATGAGCAGTAAACCAAACGAGAAAAAGACGGTTGAAGTGCTAAGTGTGGCTGAGGTGCCCGCTATTGAACCCTCGAGGCTGGGTCAGTTCGACACTCAAATCACTTACAGGGTTGACCCGCTTCACGTGTTCACTTTCCGTGTGCCAGCCACAAATCTCACCGCGCAGCAAATAGCCGACTATGTGAAAAAGGATTATGCGAAGAGAAAAGGCATCGTAGGAATGCAAGTCGAAGTGTGAGCGGCGCATGCCGTGCCAGTACGGCGTAACAGTTGACGGGTTCACTGTCTGCTTCGACCCTATCTTCGTACCTTTAGTGAATGACGTAGTAAACCCAGTTGAGAACTTCTTTACTTCCCTTTTGCAAAGTATCGAGAACGATATACTAACAGCTTTAAATAGTGTTTACACACAACTTTCATCTGCGGTTGGTAGTGCACTGAACACTATCACTAACGCGCTTACACAGCTTGGGCAAACTATTTTTAACGCTTTATCAGACTTTGTGAATAATGTTGTAATGCCCGCCCTTCACGCTATATACAGTACGTTGTTAAACGTGTTTAATACTGTTAGCAGCAGCGTGGAAAGTGGTTTTAACACCTTACGTGACTTCATGAGTGGTGTGGGCTCGCAAATACTGCAAGGTATAAGCAGTGTTGGCACTCTACTTGAGACCGATGTGGAGAATCTATCGCACTATTTGGATGGTGTGTTTGCATCTGTCACGCAGTACGTTGCGCAGGGTTTCGGTACGATTGTATCAGGGCTCGAACAAATCGGTGAGGTGGTGGTGCAGGGGTTTGCGGGGCTGTTTCAACCAATTATACAAGGCGTTAACTCCTTCATAAGCGGCTTCGAGTCGTTCGGTACGTCTCTACTCTCCACTTTCGAGAACGGGATAAAGGAGTTCGGCGCAGAGTTGTACGACGCACTCAAAATAATAGCGCAGGATATTCTTGCTGGTCTGCACGACCTTGTGAACGCATTTTCGCAGGGTATGCAGGGGCTTATCCAGCACTTTTTTGGCGTTATTACCCCTAGGGGTAGAGCGGATATAACTAGCATAGTTGATAGGGCGCTCGAATTAACGGGCATTGTTGGCGCTACGTATGTGGCGGGCGCAGTCGGTACGAAAATAGTGGAGAATCTGCACCCTGTACACAGTTTACATTTACAAGAGCTCTTCGACCGCATTGTCGAGCTCTTCTCGGTTGATAAAATTCCTGAGAAAGTTGTCGAGGGCTTCTTCGCTTTTGGGCTGTTCAAGCAGCTCGAGTACGCGCTTAACTTTGAGCTACGCCCCCGCCTGACAGAGCTGGCAACTGAGACACGGGCGGTGTGGTATGGCTACGAAACTGAGGACGAATTAAGGCAGGGGCTGGCGCTCGAAGGCTTCACACCCGATTTGGCAGACAAGTACGTGAAAACCATTTACAGACCCATGCCACCCTTCATTTTACGCTATCTGGTAGAGACTGGTTTAGCAAGCCACGACTTCCTAGAGAAGCAGCTCGCGATGGAGGGCTTCGACCCCGCAGATGTGCCATACATCGCGAAAATTTTCGACGCGCTTGAACTAGTACCCTTCCAAAACCAAGTGAAGCAAGTTATATACACCTACTACAAGACAGGTCTAGTGGATGACGCGCAGGCAACACAGATAATGAATGTGTTCCAGATACCGAAGCCTCAGCAGGAGTGGATATTGAAAACAGCCTCGCTTGACTTTCAGAACGAGCAGAAAACACTGCTCGGCAACCTTACACTCGATTTATTAGCGAAGGCTGAGCTCACGGTGGACCAAGCTATTACGTCACTCACGAAGATAGGTTACAGGCTGAACAGAGCCCGCCTGCTCGCGAATATTCGCGCTGTTACAGCCGCGCCGCCGCCACCCAAATCCACGCGTGCGCAGCTTTTGCAAGAAGCGCTAAGCAACTTGGGGGTGCTGGGCTTTGCTTAACCCCGGGGGGTGCTGGGCTTTGCTTAACCCACGCTTACCTTTTATACGGCGTAGCTACTACCCACAAACACTACTAGAGAAGTATCAGGCGCACAGCTATAGTAGCTACAAAGCTGGGGGGCTGACGGGCTACGCTGCCACAACTGACCCGACACAGAGCGCCTCTTTTACTTTTAATACAAATCTAAAAGTGGCGAAGGGTGACCTAATAGTTACATTTCAGTGGTCGGGTTCGGATGACAACCTGGGTAACACTTTTGCGCCTTCCGATAATCTGGGGTCCGCGTACACAGAGCTGGGCGGGGGAGACATATATTTGGGTGGTGGCTATGTTTGCGGGACGGTTGGCTTCAACGAGGGGCTGGGTGGGGCGTATTACGCAGTTGCTACAGCGAGCGGTACCTTGGGTGTGTCGTATAATTGGGCGTATCCCCCCACTGAATTGCCAGCGTACGCCGTGTACGTGTTTCACGGCGCGAAGTTTAAGGGTAACATCCATTATCCCCATGGCGGTAGCATAACTGCTACGGGACCTTCTGCGAGTATAACTACGAGTGGCTTAGCTCAGACAACATATCACTACGCGCTAATAGTGGCATACGTGAGCAACAACCCATGCTATAACGCTCTGCCGAGTTTGCAAGCGCAGGGTTTCAAACAAGCATTAACATGGGGTGACACGTGTTATCAGGTGTGTGGCCCTGCGGTGGCTACATTGTCAGACGCGTTGTACTACGGCTATAAATATAGCGCGCAAGACTTTACATTCGATTTGCAGTTTACGTATGTGGGCACGACGATTTACGGCTACGCTATTGTGCTCGTCTAATCGAAAAATATATTAGCTTGTTTTGTATAGGCGTGTATGGGCAGCCTAAGGGATGCATCCCTGTGTATCCTTTTATGAGGAATTGAAAGAAAGGGATTAGCCGGCTCGCCTTCGTCCCGGGCTGCCTACCTAATTAGCACAACGTTTTTATTTAACGAAGGCATGTCTATTTTATGAGTGCCCCAACGGTAAAAAAGAGACTGGGCGCGCGTATTGTGCGGGCGTTCTTTGTTGGTCTGAGCGTTGGGTTCGCGGGTGGTTTTGGTGTTTACTTGCTTGCTGTCGCTGTGAACACGTTGCAAGCCACAACGGTGCTTAGCCCATTAGCCTTTTTGCTCCTTGTGCTGGGGTTTTCTATTGTTTCGAGTGTTGGAATTGAGCTCTCGAAGGATTTAGCGGGCGAATAAACACCGTTTTCCTTTTTTCCTCGGCGGGTTTCCCTTTTTTCACCCCTCTGAACCCTTCCTTCCCCGCGTGTTTTCTTACTTGGTCCGCCCTGTTTACTTGCTCTGTTTTTCTGCCTTTACATTTATTTTGTAAAGTGTGGGTTGTGAGGAGCTCGGGGTTTTTCGCGATTCCCGTGAGGTGGGTTTGTCTTTTGTCAACCCGCCTTGTCGTGTCAACCCCTCTCCACTCTTTGTTTGGTCAATGGTTTGAGGTGTACTAGTTATTACTAGTACACAATATTAGTTATTAGGGGGTGTATTCGGTAATGGGGGGGGC
>Ga0080006_1157502_pt1 | contig 10314 bp, 11 predicted proteins | sample RS3BMetagenome_FD_69209 | JGI IMG/M metagenome (GOLD analysis project Ga0080006, IMG submission 69209) | Ferric oxide microbial mat and aquatic microbial communities from Rainbow Spring, Yellowstone National Park, USA - RS3B (SPADES... ... | reverse complement strand
GAATACGTGGTGTATCATGTTGTACGGGTCGATGCACACGTTCCTTCTGCGCATGAGGAAGTCAAAGTCCTCGTGATTACCCCTCACAAACCAAGTGGGGTGGCTCGCCTTTTTCTTACCCAGCACGTAGTCGGCTGCGCCGAGCTCGGTCGTGTCCTCCTTCGCACGCTTCCACGTCGCCTGGTCGAGTCTTGCGGGGTCTGGGAACACGCCCATATCGCCCACCTGCAGCACACCCACCACCCTCACCCGATGTTTCTCCTCGAAGCGCCCCACACACTTATACATCGCGTCGAGCGCGCCGTGCACGTCCCCGAACACAGCCAGAATCATCAAAGAAGAGTGGACTTCAAGGTGATTCATAAACGTTTGAATTGCCAAAAAGCCTGTTTTCGCGCCTCCAAGAGGCCACATGCGAAGGCTTGGTAGGAAAGAGGCGCGCGTCCACTCAATGACAGAAGAGCAGTTCCCCGTTCAAATCGAAGATAGGCTAGATGAGTCGACTGTCGTCGCAGACACACTTTTCTTACCGTGTTACTCGTAAAGACAGCGTGACGCGGGGTTTAAATGGGCACGTGTACATAAAGAAGGGTTTCACTCTGCGTAGGCACAGGTAGGTACGCATCGGTGTACCTATCGTACGCGTAGTAGAGCTTGGGCTTCAGCGCATCATTCAGGGATCTCACGGGTTCATCGGGGTCACTCCGCTCCGCCCCCGTCTGGACACACCCACGCTGCAGTGGGGGTAGAACCACGCGGTCCCACCACTCACGCTGGGAAGCGCCCTCCATATTCTGTTTCAGCAACACGTATTTCCTTCGTCCATACCACTTCTCATTGTACCCGAACTTTATCCGCTTGTAGAGGTTGACTGTGGCGTTGAATTGTCTATTTATTCGGAGCCCGCACCTCAGACACCCGAACACATCCGCTTCATTCAGGTCTTTGTTCCACCACTTACACCTAGAGCAAGATGACGATGAGCCGAGGGCTCCGAAGGTCAGGGGGTTTGCAGCGCACAAGGCCAATGCTAAACCCTACAAACCCGCGCATCACCACACCGTTATTCTGGGTTTGGCCGCGGTTTCACCCGCGGAGCCTCTGGGAGGAAAAGCCGTGTCGAATGCGGGGTGGTTTATCGCGGGAATCGTAGCCCGGTACTTCGCGGGACTGTGAGGATCTATTGTAAGCAGCCTTCTGAGCTCCTGTTCCTTGATGTTCTGACGCCATATCTGTGCGTAGGATATGAAGAATCTCTGCTCCGGGGTGAGTCCGTCAATTGCTCTCTTCTCAGCGCTCTGGGACAGCCTCCTCTGCAGCGCCTCATAGGCCAGGCTTACACCTCCGAAGTCGGCTATGTTCTCGCCTAGGGTCAGCTCTCCATTTACGTGGACACCCGGCAGAGCTTCCTGAGCGGAGTATAGCTTTACAACTTCGGATGCGCGTTTACCGAATTCTTCGGCGTCCTTCGGAGTCCACCAGTCTCTGAGGTTGCCCTTAGAGTCGTAGCGTCTCCCCTGGTCGTCGAAGCCATGGGTTATCTCATGGCCTATGACGGCGCCTATCGCGCCGTAGTTCACGGCGTCGTCGGCCCCCGGGTCGAAGAAGGGTGGTTGAAGTATGCCGGCTGGGAACACTATCTCGTTTTCAGTGGGAGAAAAGTATGCGTCCACGGTGGGCGGCGTCATGTGCCACTCCCCCCGGTCAACCGGAAGGCCAACCCTAGCTGCTTGACGGTTGACTTCAAACGCCGTGGCCCTGCGCACGTTTCCTGCGTAGTCCGCTCCCTCGATTAAGAGCCCCTCGTACTTTCGGAAGATTTCGGGATGGCCTATTTTCGCCCTGAACCCGTCGAATTTCTTCAACGCCTCCTGCCTGGTGGCTTCGGTCATCCAAGGAATGGTTTTGAGCCTGTCTCTGAACACCGATTGTATGTCGTCGACTAGCAGACTCATTCTTCTCTTGGCTTCGGGAGGGAAGTGCCTCTCAACGTACAGCCTGCCAAGGGCTTCCCCGACGAGTTCATCAATAACTTCGACAACCACCTTCCACTGTGGCTCGGGTTTCTCTTGGCCCAGAAGTTTTCTGTGGAAGAAGTCGAAGTTTTCGTCTTCGACCTTTCTGTAAAGGAAAGGGGCGTACGCGTGGAGTGTGTGCCAGTACATGTACACCTTCCAATCATCAACGTCCCTGGAGCCGAGCTTCGAGTTCACCGCATCGAAGAATTCTGGCTGACCCATCACAACATAACCCGTGTTGTTCACGCCCAACGCGTCTAGGTATCTGCGTAAACCCAGAAGCGGGAAGCTGTGGTCAAGCCGGCCCACTTCGAATCGGTTGTAGTTCTTCTCTTGGTCACGCAGATCCGTCCTAGTGCGGCTGGCCGACGCCAACTCCTTTTCTATTTCTAGAACAGTTTTCGCCCACTCGCGCGCCTGCTGCTCAGGAATCCCTTTGAGCTCGAACATCTTGGTTACATGTGTCACATACTGTTCTCTGAGCTGGGCGAACGAGTCCGACAGGTAGTACTCCCTGTCGGGAAGCGACAGACCTCCTTGGTAGAAGTAGAACGCGTACACCGAACTATTCTTCTTATCTGGCATTGAGAACGACTTGTAAAGTGCGGCGACACCCGACTTATGAAGCTCGGCCAAGCGCTCTGCGACATCTTGTACAGAGGTGACCGAGGAAACGGCGTTCCAAAGCTCCTCGACGGGCTGGAAACCCGCTTTCTCCCTGAGCCTCCTGTTCATGCCCGACCTGTAAAAGTGGCCCACCAGCTGCTGAGGTGAACCCTTTGGGGAGCCCTCCTCCTTCGCGCACCCCTGAACTATTTTGCGTAGCAGGTTCATGTTCCATTCGTAGAGCTCGTCGAAGGCGCCCCACCGCGTCTTGTCCGTCGGAACCGGGTGGGTCTTGACCCAGTTGCCCACAGCGTAACCATAGAAATCCTCCCTCGGGTCAACGGCCGGGTCCATGTATGCGACCGAAAACCTTGGAGCTCCCTTCAAACGTGCCCTAGAAACACCGCTCTTCTTGGCAGGCGACGTGGTTAACGACGCGTTCAACACAGCTCACAGCTGACCCCTCGACCCGCCACTATTATTTGTTGCGTTCACAAACCAAAGATGAATAGGCTTCCGACTCTCTCCAGTCGTCTACCACCAGCACCGGCATCGCAGCAAGCCAGCCCGTAGCCCCGTCTACGATTTGAACCTGCCCGTTCTGGCCAGTTGCCTTGGCAGGGGTTGAGCCATACGCGTTCCAGTCCCAGTACCGCCCCGTAGCGTGAACCATTCATTACCGAGCCCGTGAACATCTTCGCCCCGTAGTACAAAGAGGTACCACGGAGTGGTTCATGCGGCTTTGCATCATTCAGATAACAACTTTTCAGGCAATGACGTTCAAACACGTCCGACATTCATCCAGATACAGCCGTGCAGGCATCGCGGTCCAACAGCTTATGGGTAATGTTCATGGGGTGCAATAAAGCGTGGCAGAGGCCATGATAGTGAGCGTGGAAGACTCGTGATACCCAAAGGGAGAAGGAAGGCGCTCGGACCAAGACCACGCCAGAAGTTCAAGTTTTAGGTGGGAAACCGTGAACCTGTGCTTCCATCCGAACAGACCTCGAAGTGTTCGCGGTTCAACTACGTGGTTGTGTGCGCGGCGCAAACATCAAGCCGGCGTAAACATCAAGTCCCAGAACCCAAATAAGGTCTGAGGTGCCTCACGTTCCAACGATTGACACAAACATCTGAGCTTCACCCGAAACACGCCTAATCGGGTACATCCCCACTCTAAAGGTTGTGGGTCTCTCTTACGCGACCCTTAAACTCAGCTCTTGCCTCCAAGTCCAAATCGTATTATGGGTAGTCAACCAATCAGCCAGCCAGAAGAAGAAGTATTGGTGGGACCCCTGTGACACGCGGAGCCTCCAAGGTTTTCAAAGCACCAGATTTCATATTTTTATATGTTCGGCCGATAAAGAGAATATGCAAAATCTTCCCAACTATGGCACATATCACCACACGACTCCCGAGCAATCAGATATGATCAGGAGTTTCCTTAAAGAGGCGTTCTTTGATATTTTCGGGCGGGTTGAGCATCCCGAAGCAGTGAAAAGGATTCTGGATGCGGGGTGTGGACTCGGATATCTTTGCGAACTCGCAGCCAAGTTTTTCAGCTCGGCTTCGGTAACAGGCGTGGACCTGTTCGGCTCCCAAAGCCTCCCGGAAGGAGACTTGGTGCTGGCTGAGCAAAATATGAAGGTTGCAGGCGTAGGTGACAGAGTGAAATTCGTTAAATCCGACATCGCCGACTTGAACTTCCCTGAAGAACACTTCGACCTAGTGGTTTCCAATCTCGTTTTCCATAACCTTGGAAAAAAGCGCTTTAACGCATATTCCCACATCGCCAAAGCGTTGAAGCCAAACGGATTTTTTGTTGTCGGAGACTTCTCAAAAACCGGGGACAAAAAGTTTCTACAAAAACATTTTACCCTGTTAGCCGAAAAGGCTGAAGTCGACAAGATGCCACATGACTATTCGATTATCCTATACAGGAAAAAGTAGACAGCCATCCCAGCTTTGATTTCGCAGCTTCAAGGCTCGCAGTTTACGCCGCGGCGACCCACAATAATCCCACAAATTCTTTCGTAGCCACGGGTCCTAGACCATCTGTTCTGCAACCGTGTTCCATGCTCCCATAGAAATACTCTGATTTCAACGGCGAAGGCAAGCACCCCTGTGCCGCCGTAAGAGTACACGGGTTGCGACCAAGCAAGGCTGGGATACCAAGATGAACCAGCCGTTACTTCGCTTTTGCTCTCGAAAAGACATGTTCATAGAGGGGGAGCCTGCGCTTCGTCGCAGCGCGGGTCCGAGCGTAGCCTTTCCGCCCGGGTGCAGAAACTGCGAGCCCGAATTTCAGTCACGCATTAGAAGACCCAGCGGTCAGACCCTCGGACGTGTTACTTCGAGCCATACTGTGTCAGAAAGAGGTCGACGAGCTTCGCGAGTTCGTGGAGCCCCTTCTTCTCTAAACTCAGCGAAACACCCCTCAACTGGTCAACACTCTCCCGGGTGAAAACCGATTGCAGGTATTCGCGTGCTGCAGCCGGCGACCGCCTGAACAGCTGTGTCAGGTCCTGAGCCAGTTTCCGGTACTCTTCGACCAACATGGGTAGGAACACTTCGGTCGCCGCGTCTACGCCGAACATCAGGGCTATACTAGTCGTCATCGAGTACGCCGATGAAAGCCTGCTTGAAGCCTCCTTCAGAAAACCGACCAACCCTTCCCCATGCGCTTGAGTCGCCTTTAGTCTCCCTAGCTCGGCTCCCAATGCTTGCAATCTGCTCCTTGCCTGTTCAACCGTGAGCATGAGAATTTGAGCCAAAGGGTTCAGCGTGATAGCCACGCTCCTTCTGTCGGCCTCGAGCCGTTGCTTCTCCAAGTAACCAAGCCTTACGAGCTTCTCCAGCCTACCCACGAGCGTGGCCCGTGAAACTTCGGTCTTCACACGCTCCGCAAGCACATTGAACTTCAGGGTTCCCGACTGGTACACCGCTTCTAAGATTCTTCTGTCCTTCGAATCGAGCCTCCCTTCTCCGAAGCGCTTTACGTTAAACGGGTTTTCAACGGACATTTCAGCGTATATATTCGACCCGTACCATATAAGTTTAATGATTAGACTATTAAACTAATTTATCGAACGAAGTATACATCTGGCTAAAGCCTTGCAAGCGAGCCAAACAACTTGACTCAACAGACCAGCGCTGAGCCCCCTTTCTAATCTCACACATATACGATGACCTGAACGGGCAAACACAAACTCTCTGGCTCACCACAGAACACACTGAAAGCCCAAACCTAGGAGACAGGGTTACACAAGTGGTGTCTCCATAATTTTAACCCAGACAGAAAGAGGCCTCGACTATAAATGAGTCCACAAGACTGACAACAAGGGCGATAACCCCTACGAGAGTGTTATCCGCGCATAGAAGAAACATTAAAATGTTAACTCCATAACCGTAACTCTGTCTGGATACCCATGTGGATAGCCCATAATCCCGGCGGGTGACCCCAACAGAAAACCACCCAGCCAGCCACAGCCACCTCCCCCTAACACACGTGCGATGCGACCTTGATGAGGAGAAAGAGTGTAGGGTAACAATTACCCATCTTCTGATGGGATAAAATCAAAACCTTAACCGACCGCTGTCGGAATCCTCCCCTTAGAGGGCAGCTTGCTTGGTGGCCCAAGCCACATTTAGCGAAGTGGTGCATGGTTCCTCAATTCAGCCACACGCCCTCCTTCAGATCCTGATTACAGGTTTCCACGCTCTTATATCACGCTCAGCCTTCCCCTAGACCGGACACCATCATTCCTCAGGCGGAAGGCTTATGATCGCTTCCACGCCTGTAACCCGTGGGCGCTGAGTCCTACCGTAAAAAGTATGATCCGAACAGGTTTTGCTCACCCATAAGCTTCATCCTAGTGAGGGATTGTCCTCCAAACCAAATAGTGCGGTTCTTCTACTATGATGAATCGAGCCCGAAACCCGAACAAACGCCGCTTTTCACGGAGATTGTTCGAGTAGCACTCTTCCCCGGCTGTCCCAAGCTACTAGGGCTTTACAAGCCACAGAACAATAGGTGTGCGCTTGAAGCCCTCGCACGCTGCGGGCTCTACCTCCTCGACACGTGTGGGAAAAGCGTGGACGACTTTGTGGGGGAGGTGCGCGGCCTCCCCGTAGAGGGTAAGGTGCCACCCCTTGTATTTCTGCTCTCCAGTGTGTATGAGCGCTACGCCCCGGGTGTCCGCGCAAGTGGTCTAACCGTGCTGAACCGCGACCGCGACCATATCCCCTTCCCTAGGACGAATGCGGAGTGCTTCAGGCGGGGGCTGGCGAAGTGTCTCGATCAGACGGGGGTGCTCTGCGTGTCGTCGAGGGAGCTAGCCGAGGCGCTCGGCTGCTCACCCAAATAGCGCCATTACCTGGCTGGGTTGGGGCGGACAGAGTTCTGGTAGCGCTGGTGCCAAAAACGTGTTTTCCGCACACTTCGCTTCGAACCATCAGGTCGGACTCACACTCCGGGGGCTAGGATCCCCCATTAGGCGGTGAGTAAGCAACTACATCTTGCTAGGCTCCGCTTTGCGAGGGGTAGGGGACTCATAATCTCGAAGGCTTTATCCGGAAAAATTTTTAGATGAGGGTGTGTATTCGAACCCTAGTGCAGGGTCAATTTAAAAAGGAAAGGGAAAGCGAAGAGTAGGAGGCCCACCGCAAGAAGGCTTTTTGCAAGGGTAAAGCAGACGCTCATCGGGCTGGAGGGTGAAAAGCTCAGGGTAACCATTAGACCCGGTGAGTATGTATACTTGGACCTCACACGCAGCTACTTCCCCCTGCCTTGAGAGGCGTCCTTAGCGCGGCTCAGGCTAGCGGGGTGGTAGCTCACCTTAAAACCAAGGTCACAATTTTAGTCCCCCCTTTTTACAGGGTTTTTATCGATTACTACGCCGTCAAATCCACCGTCGAAAGATGCAATGACGTCAGTTCCAAGCTCTTTCAAAACCGCCAGGCTTACGCAGTCTGTAAAACTAAGCTTACGGCTATGAAACAGCTGAAAGTAGCTCCAAGCCCTTTCGAAAACTTTGCTTGTCACATGGTGCATGTTAACAGAACCCTTGTGAACCTCTTTTAACAGTGTACTACCAACGTCTACCGCATACTTTGGGCCGCTTCGAATAAGTACAAGTGTAACAAGCTCGTCAAAAATATAGTCTGTGATCAAAGGTTTACCGTACTCGCCTCCATCTATTTTCCGCATAATTTCTAATGCTTTCCTGTGGTTGCAATCAGAGCTGTTGAGGAATGAAAATATGAATGATGTGTCAAGGAGAATCAATCGTAGCACCATATATAATTTTATCAATATCACCGGACTGGCTCTTACCAAGATCAGTAATCAAGTGTGAGAGGGATTCTGTCAGATTTGTCTTCGCGTTGCTGTTCTTCCCCTCATAACAAGAGATAAGAAAGCTAATTGCTTCACTGAGAGATATTTTTTCCGCTCTTTCACTTTGGAGTTCACCCGCTATCTTGAGCAACTTCTTTTTAACATCCTTCGAGACCTTGATTAACTCACTCATAGTAACTTCATGGTATACCCAGTATATAAAGTCTTTCGGGTATACTCATGATTGCTCGATGGTGTCAGAATAAACCTTCATTCATGTCACTGCGCTCCGCGTACCATCCCATGGAATAGGTGAGGCTAAATTTATATAACAAAACGACAAGACGAATACGTAAATATGTTGTGAGCGAATATCTTTTTCCATGTCGAGGATCACTTGGCGAGATTCGCTTACGTTCAAATCCACATACGATATACTATCCAAGTGCAACCCTAGGCTGGGCGCACGTAAATTCTACAGCACACTCACTGAGGTGAAACTGAAGATATCCCTAGGAATAATACCGGAAGAGCTCGATGCCGATAAGCTTGCGCAACTCACAGGCATCCCAGTAGAGGACGCCGCCTTGATACCCCGCAGCCGGTGGGAGGAGTTTGATGCCGGCTGGGTGGTTGTGTGGGCGGGGTTTCGCCCCCTTCCCCGAGGACGGGTAATTGGCACCTGAATTCTTCCCCCTCCTCCTAGAGGCGGCGGGGGCGGACGCCCATAGATACATTGGGAGCCCCAGGGTGCTCGAGCTCCTCCACAGGAGGGGTGTCAACGCGAAGCCCTGGGAGGTGGAGAGGGCTCTCTCCCGCCTCACACTGGCGGGCTTCCTCGAGTCGAGGAGGATGCCCAGACAGACCCAGAGCGGCTACAGGGTTCGCGGAGCCGCCCGCCACCCCCAGCGCAATGCATGAACTGGAGGCTAACCCAAAGCGCAACCCAGATACAAATCCACTTGGCACCCGTTATCCGAATGCCCAGGACCTTTTAGAAAACTCTCTCCATATGGGAAGTAGGGGAGGGGCGACTTCTGCCACAGCCACATGCGCTTCGCATTCACAAACGAAAATCGAGCAAAGACTAGCCGAAGCAGGCCAGAGAATACACGGGTATGTATCAGAGCTAGAAGGACAACCCAGCACAAAAGCTTAGGATTACTAGTAGATTTCACTACGTCATTGGAAAACGCTAACGTCATAGAGCCATTAGCGTTGACGCTGTCTTAACTTAAGTCTCTATATGGAATCAACCGAATCATTCCGCTATTCGCGACGTTGATGTCTACTTGCTTTAATATCTCTATGAGCACGTTGTAACTATTAAAGCCAGCATACCAGATTCCTTGGTCGAGCTTTGCGGGCGATACGCCATAATCATCACAGACTTTGAGGATTTTCTGTTTTATTTCATCGTCCTTGGGGTCTTTGGCACCTTCGGGGTCTTTGGCACCTTCGACGAGATATTCTTTTGCGAACTTCCTTACCCACGTGTCAATGGGGAGAAGGAGTCTGCGGTGCTCTTTAGGCACACAGGCTTCAAGCTCAAAGAGGGAGACCACGTCCCTGAGATAAAAGCAGGCAACCTTATCGCCGACTTGTCTTATTCTGTCAAGCTCCTCATATACCTGCATCACCCTACCCGCTTTGACCTCGTCGACTGTATACTTAACCACGTTCCTGTCAGAAATTTTTTCCCTCAAGAACTTCAAGCTATCTATTACGTGGTTGACATCCGCCCTCTTACCAACCTTCCCTTTACCGATTCTTTCAAAAAGCTTTACCGTAAGGTCCTCCCAGCTACCCGATTTAAACCCTTCCTCAATTATGTTTCGGTTATGTTCGGAAACTTCGAGCACGGCCTCTACCACCTTTTTAGAAACCCTGTCGCTTCTACCCTGAAGCAAAGTATGGTCTAAAAAGAACTGAAAAGCATAGTACCAGTCGTTAAGAAGCTTATCTTTCGACCTCTTCGGCAAGTATTCTTGGTGGTATTTTTCGCTAAGGTTTGCTATATTCAAAATGAGCCTCCGCATAGTGTTATCGTCTTGACTGTTCACCACCATGCTTATTATTCCCAACAAATACACAGACAGCATAAAATAAGCACTTCGCGCTAAATATCGAGTTTGGGCGTAGACCACCCCGCCCTCACGGACGGGGTCTCAGGTGAAAAAAGATGGTCGGAGGATGGAGCTGGATGTGTGGGGAAAAAAGGAGGGTGAATGGTTGTCTGCCTACACACCCGGTTCAACTCAGCTCAGCGCTGGGCTGGGCTGGGTGTCCACGCGGTACGCCTGGGTCTATGTGGCGGTCACATCCACGGTCTGGCTGCCCGTCTGCCCGTTG
>Ga0080006_1168722_pt1 | contig 10319 bp, 2 predicted proteins | sample RS3BMetagenome_FD_69209 | JGI IMG/M metagenome (GOLD analysis project Ga0080006, IMG submission 69209) | Ferric oxide microbial mat and aquatic microbial communities from Rainbow Spring, Yellowstone National Park, USA - RS3B (SPADES... ... | reverse complement strand
TCGACCCCAACGGCAAGCTCGACCGCAGTGCCCTCCCGGACCCGGTCCTGCCCACGCAGGGACACGTTGCGCCCCGCACCGACATCGAGCAGCGCCTCGCCGCGATCTGGGCTCAGGTGCTAGACCGTGCCGAGCTCGGCATCCACGACAACTTCTTCGACCTCGGGGGCCACTCGCTGCTCGTGGTGCGGGCGCACACGCTGATCCAGCAGGCCATCGGCCGGGATTTCCCGCTGGTCGAGATGTTCCAGCATCCGACCGTCAGCTCCCTCGCCAGCTATCTCGGCGGCGTGGCGGAGGCCTGGCCGGACGCGGTGCAGGAGGCGGTGGGGCGGGGATCGAGGCGCAGGATGGACATCGCGGAGCGGCGTCGTGCGCGCAGCCAATCCCGCGCGGAAGGGGGCAATCCGTGATGGCCGCTGCAACTGCGGACGGGGGCGGCGGTATCGCCGTCATCGGCATGGCGGGGCGGTTGCCGAAGGCCCCAGACCTGGCCACATTCTGGCGCAACCTCCGCGACGGGATCGAGGGCGTCACATTCTTCTCCGACGCGGACTTGATCGCGGCGGGGGTAGACCGGGACCTGCTGGCCGATTCAAGCTACGTCAAGGCGGGAGCGATGATCGAGGACGTCGACCTCTTCGATGCCGCGTTTTTCGGCATCAACCCGCGCGAGGCGGAGCTCATGGATCCGCAACAGAGGCTCTTCCTGGAGCACGCCTGGCTCGCGCTCGAGGACGCCGCCGTGGACAGCGAGCGCTTCGCCGGGCGCATCGGCGTCTTCGGCAGCACGGGCTCCAACAGCTACTTCCTGAACAACCTCATGCCGAACGCCGAACTTCTGCAGCTGGTGGGAGAGTTCCAGGCTGGCCTTCTCAACGAGAAGGACTTTCTCAGCACCCGTGTGGCCTATAAGCTCAACCTGACCGGGCCGAGCCTGACTGTGCAGTCGGCCTGCTCGAGTTCGCTCGTAGCCGTGCACATGGCGTGCCAGAGCCTTCTGGCCGGCGAATGCGACATGGCGCTCGCTGGCGGCGTCGCCGTGCGCGTGCCGCAGGTGGCCGGCTACCTCTACCGCGAGGGGGGCATCGCCTCGCCGGACGGTCACTGCAGGGCGTTCGACGCTCGGGCGCGGGGTACGGTCTACGGCAACGGAGTGGGCGTGGTCGCGCTCAAGCCCGTCGACCGGGCGATCGCGGATGGGGACCGCATCTACGCGGTAATCAAGGGGTCCGCGGTCAACAATGACGGTTCGGCCAAGGTCGGCTACACGGCGCCGGGGATGGAGGGCCAGGCTGAGGTGATCGCCGAGGCCATGGCGGTAGCGGGGTTCCACCCGGACAGCATGAGCTACGTCGAGGCTCATGGAACGGGGACGCCCTTGGGCGACCCAATCGAGGTGGCGGCCCTCACGCGAGCCTACGGCGTCCACACGAAGCGCCGGGGCTATTGTGCAATCGGCTCAGTCAAGACCAACATCGGACACCTGGATGCGGCTGCCGGTGTGGCAGGGCTGATCAAGACGGTGCTCTCGCTCCATCACCGGCAGCTTCCGCCCAGCCTGCACTACACCGAGCCCAATCCGCAGATCGACTTCACCCAGACGCCATTCCGCGTCAATGATTGTCTGACGCCGTGGGAGACCGGTGGCGCACCGCGGCGGGCTGGCGTGAGCGCATTCGGCATGGGCGGGACGAACGCGCATGTCGTGCTCGAGGAGGCTCCCATGACGTCCGGCACCGCCGAATCGCGCAGCCGGCACCTTCTGCCTATCTCGGCGCGCAGCCGAGAGGCACTGGACCAGGCGGTATCCCGCCTAGCGCGCTACCTGCAGGAGGCGCCCGATCGGGACCTCGCCCAGGTGGCAGCCACGCTGCAGTTGGGACGGCGGCAGATGCCGTACAGGCTGCCGGTTGTGGCGGGGGGGGCGGCGGAGGTCGCTGCGGCGGCGGTGCACAGGGGCCCAGTGCATCGAGTTCCGGAACTCACCCCGGGTGTCACGTTCCTCTTCCCTGGCCAGGGAGCGCAGCACATCGGCATGGCGCAGGGCGTCTACACCCAGGAACAGGCGTTCCGGACGAACTTTGACCGCTGTGTCGAATTGCTCGCCCCGTACCTCGACCTCGACCTGCGCGTGCTGCTGTTCGCGGAAGGCGGCGACCGCGTAGCGCGCGAGGAGCGGCTCCGGCACACGGCCGTGGCGCAGCCTGCGCTGTTCGCAGTCGAGTATGCTCTGGCCCAGCAGTGGATGGCCTGGGGCGTCAGGCCAAGAGCGATGGCCGGGCACAGCGTCGGTGAGTATGTAGCAGCCTGTCTCGCGGGCGTCTTCTCACTGGAGGATGCGTTGGCCCTTGTGGCGGCGCGCGGAAGGCTAATGGGAGCGGTTCCGCCGGGTGCGATGCTTGCTGTGCCCCTGCCGGAGTCCGAGGTGCAGGGGATGCTCGTCGAGGGACTCTCGCTGGCCGCGGTCAACGCCCCGGACCGGTGCGTTCTCGCCGGACCGGAGGCTTCCGTGCGCAGGGCCGAGGACCAGCTGGCAGCACGGGGAGTCGAGGGACAGAGGCTACGCACGTCACATGCCTTCCACTCGGACATGCTCGTACCGGTGATGGACGAGTTCGCCCGTGCGGTGCACAGGGTGACCCTTTCGCCGCCCCGCATCCCGTTCGTCTCCAACCTGACGGGGAGGTGGATCACGGAGGGCGAGGCCACGGACCCCAAGTACTGGGTGCAGCACATGCGCCGCACCGTCCGACTTGCGGACGGATTGGGGCTGCTGCTGGGTGACCGTCAGGAATGTCTGCTGGAAGTTGGCCCCGGTCGGACCCTGGTCAGGCTCTTGCGACGCCACCCTGCATACGGCGGGCAGACTGCGGTCGCCTCACTGCCGGGTGCCGGCGACGGTGCGGAGGAGCTGCTAATGGCATTGGGTGAACTCTGGGCGGCGGGAGTCGAGGTTGAGTGGCCGGCCCTCTATGCCGGCAGGCCCATACCGCGGCGCACGTCGCTGCCCCCGTATCCCTTTGAGCGGCACAGCTTCTGGGTGGACGCTGCTGGCTCACGAGCCGCTCGGACCGGCGGGGCGAAGAGGCCGAGTACGATGGTCCGGGGAGGTCCAGCCGGCGACCTTGACGACCTGACGAGAAAGGAAGATGAGTCGGACTGGTACTACGTGCCGTCCTGGCGGCGTGGTGCGGCCCTGGGGGCAGGTTCCGGCGTGTCCGCAAGAGGCGTCTGGGTGGTGTTCACTGACGCCTGCGGGTTGGGCGATGCGCTGATCGAGCGCATTCGGTCAAGGGGGGGCGAGGTGGTCCGCGTCGTCCCGGGAGAGGGCTTCGCCCGCCTTCTGGACGGCACGTTCAGCGTCCGCCCGACGGCCGTTGAGGACCACGAGGCGCTCTGGCGTCAACTGGCCGGTCGCGCGCTGCGGCACGTGCTGCACCTATGGACCGTCACGGGCGCGCCGGTCCGGCGGATCCAGAAGACCGACCAAGGTGAGTTCGCGAACCTCCTCTGTCTGATGCAGTCGCTCGGGAGCGCCTTGCTGGATTCCGACCTCTCGGTGTGCGTTGTCTCTGACCACACGCAGAGGATCATCGGGGACGAGACCATACTGCCGAGCCGGGCCATGGTCATCGGACCGTGCCTCTCTGCGCCGCAGGAGATTGAGCGCGTACACTGCCGTCACGTGGACGTGCGGCTGGGCGCCGGCCACGCCGCCCGTACCGACCTGGCCGAGCGGCTCTGGCGGGAGGCGCTGTCGGCGCAGCCTGAAGGCCCGGTCGCCTACCGCGGGACGCATCGCTGGGTGCAGTGCTTCGAGCCTGTCCGGGTGCCTCCGGCGCAACCCGACAACCTGCCGTTGCGTGCCGACGGCGTGTACCTCATCACCGGCGGCCTGGGTGGAGTGGGCATGGCTCTTGCCACACGCCTAGCGTCACAGGTGCGGGCGCGGCTCGTACTGGTGGGCCGCTCTCCTTTCCCAGATCGCCGGGAGTGGGAGGATTGGAGCCAGCATGGGTATGACGCCGTGGGGCGCCGGATCGCCCAGATCATGGAGATGGAACGTATGGGAGCCGCCGTCCGGGTCGTACAGGCCGACGTGACCAACGCCGCAGCGATGCGGCGGGCGGTGCGCGACGCCGCAGCCGTCTTCGGCACGATCCACGGTGTGATCCACGCTGCCGGGGTCGCCGGCGGCGGCATGATACAGCACAAGACGCTGAGCCAAGCGGAGCAGGTGATGGCGGCCAAGGTCCGGGGAACGAAGGTGCTACACGAGGTTTTCAGGCGCCGCCAACTAGACTTCATGTTGCTGTGCTCCTCGCTTCGGTCGATGGTGGGCAAGTTCGGCCAGAGCGACTACTCTGCCGCCAACCTGTTCCTGGATGCCTTCGCGACCTCTGCCGACCGGCCGCGCAGACGGGTGGTCGTCGTCAACTGGCCCACCTGGAGCGAGGCCGGCATGGCGGTTGATGCTCTAGGCGGGGGTTCGCCCGAGTGGGGGGGCCAAGTGCAGTCCGAGATGCGCGAGGCGGGCATCAGCAACCTTCAGGGAGGGGAAGCGTTCTGCCGCGTGATGACCACGGGACTTAGTCAGGTCGTCGTTTCGCCGCAGGACCCGAACGTCTTGCGACGGGCGAGCAACGCTGCGACGGCCACGGCCCTCTCGGCGCGCATGGTGGAGGCGAAGACGGCGCGGGGCTCCCACCCGCGGCCGCAGCTGGGCACGTCCTACAGTCCTCCCTCATCGGCGACGGAGGAGCAGATCGCCGGCGTGTGGCAGGATCTCCTGGGCATAGATGCGGTGGGTGTACACGACAACTTCTTCGAACTCGGGGGCGATTCGCTGGTTGCGCTGCAGGCCGTCTCGGCGCTGCACAAACGCGGGATCAACCTGACCTCAAAACAGATGTTCGAGCATCCAACGGTGGCGGAGCTGGCAGCCTTTTACGGCGCTGGGGGAGAGTCTCCGGCGGCAGAGCAGGGTCCCGTCGAGGGTCCAGTGCCCCTCACTCCCGTGCAGCGGTGGTTCGTCAGCCAGGACCTACCGGCCCCCAACTACTGGAACCAGGCGATGCTGCTCGAGGTGGCGGCGGACCTGGACGCGAAGGCGCTGGAGCAATCGCTCGGTCTCCTGGTGCAGCACCACGATGCCCTGCGCCTGCGCCTGCGGCGCTCCGGCGCGGACTGGCTGCAGGAGAACGCTGGGCCCCTTGATGAGCCGGGCGATATCCTCCGCCGGGTGGACCTGTCCACGGTGCCACCCGCAGACCGCGAGCGGGCGATAGTGGAGGTGGCCCAAGAGGCGCATGGCAAGATCAACCTGGCCGACGGCCCCCTTCTACGCGCCGTCCACCTGGACCTTGGGAGCAAGGAGAGCGGCAGGCTCCTGCTGGCGGTCCACCATTGGAGCGTGGAAGCCGTGTCCTGGCAGATCCTCCTCGAAGACCTTGCCGAGATCTACGGGCAGGTGAAGGCCAGCGCGCCGCCGGTACTGCCCCAGAAGACGGCATCGTTCAGGCAATGGGCCGAGGCGCTCGCCGCGCGGGCCGCCGATCCCGACGTGCGTCGGCAGGCGGAGTACTGGCTCGACCCGCAGCACGCCGGCGTGGCCCCGCTGCCACTGGACATGCCCGAGGGGCGCAACAGCGAGGAATCCGCACGGGTGGTTCCCTTCACGTTGGAGGCTGATCGCACGAGCGCCCTCCTGCAGGAGGTACCTTCTGCGTACCGCACGCAACTGAGCGAGGTGCTACTCGCGGCCCTGACTCGGGCGCTAAGGCGGTGGACTGGGCGTAGCTTGCACCTGGTGGACATCGAGGGGCACGGCAGGGATGCCCTGCTCGAACTTGATGTCTCGCGCACCGTGGGCTGGTTCACGGCGGTTTATCCGATATTGCTCCGTGACCCTGGGGGCGGCCCGGGGGAGCTGCTCAAGCGTGTCAAGGAGTCCATGCGGAGTGTGCCCGACCGGGGCGTGGGCTACGGGCTCCTGCGCTATGCCAGCGGCGATGCGGATCTGATGCGCCGTCTCGCCGAACTGCCGCAGGCTGAGATCAGCTTCACGCTGCTCGGGCAGCAGACAGCGGCCGAGGGACGCGCACAAGGCTTCGGTCGAGCGCGGGAGCGGACTGGGCCTTCCCGCCATCCCGATGGGTTGCGACGTTACCTCCTGGACGTGGACGTCAGTGTGCTGGACGGCCGGCTGGTGGGGCACGTCACCCACAGCGCACATGTCCATGCGCGCGACCGAGTTGAGGCACTGACCGGGGAGTTTCACACGGCTCTGGAGGAGATCATTGACCACTGCCTCTCCCAGCAGGCGGGCGGCTATACGCCGTCCGATTTCCCCGAAGTCGGACTCGACCAGGCGGCGCTCGACAGCGTCCTCGATGAACTCACCCGTTTGAGCGACTAGGAGGTCTGGTGCATGGCCGACACCAACGTGGCGGACGTCTACCCGCTTTCGCCCCTTCAGGAGAGCATGCTATTCCACACCCTGCTCGACCCCTCTGCAGGGACGTTCGTCGTGCAGTTCACCTGCCTGATCGAGGGACAGCTCGACGAGGCGGACTTCCGCGCGGCGTGGCAGGCCGTCGTCGATCGTCACCCGGCGTTGCGCACCCTCTTCCTATGGGAGCGGCAGGAACGGCCGATACAGGTGGTACGTAAGTCGGCCGAGGTGCCGTGGGGCACCGCCGACTGGTCGGACGTTAGCGCGCACGATCAGGAGCGAGATCTCGACGCGCTGCTTGCGCGAGAGCGCGGGACGGGCTTCGATTTCTCGCGTGCGCCGCTCATGCGGTTCCATCTGATCCGGACGTCGGAGAGTACTCACCGCTTCGTGTGGTCGGTCCACCACCTGCTGTTGGACGGCTGGTCGGTCGGGGTAATCCTGACTGAAGTCTATCGCCTTTACGCCGCGCGCGGCCATGGGACGACGGCCATGGGGGAGCCGAAGCCCTACCGCGACTATATCGGATGGCTGCGGCGCCAGGATATGGCGGCGGCCGAGGACTATTGGCGGACACGTCTGGGCGACATCACCGACGGCACCAAGGTCCTAATGGGCACCGCCAGCGCCGAGGGTGGGGAGGGCGGAGCTGGCGCTGAGGTCCATGCGGAGACGGCAATACAACTTGATGAGGATTCGACCGAACGCTTGGAGGACCTAGCGCGCCGCGAAGGACTGACCCTCGGCACCCTCGTTCACGGCGCCTGGGCGCTGCTGCTCTCGCACTACGGGGGGAAGGACGACGTGCTCTTCGGGACCACGGTGTCCGGACGCCCAGAGGACCTCGATGGGGTCGAGTCGATGGTCGGCTTGTTCATCAACACGCTGCCCGTGCGGGTGCGGGTCGACAGGACCGCGCGCTGCGTTGACTGGCTACGGCGGCTACAGTCCGAACTGCTCGAGCTGCGCGCGTACGAATTCACTCCGCTCGAGCAGGCCCACGGCTGGAGCGGGATCCCGCGCAGCCAGCCGCTTTTCGAGAGCCTTGTCAACGTGCATACCTATCCAAAGCTATCTGGCCAGCAGGACGGGCAGCTGTTCCGTCTCGAGCAGGTCCGAACCCGCGACCGCACAGCCTATCCCCTGACGCTGATGGCCGTGCCCGGCAGGCGCATGCTGCTGCACCTGCTCTACGATCGGCGCCGCTGCGGCGCCGTGGCCGCAGAGCAGCTTGTGCGCCATCTGGGGGCCTTGCTGCGGCAGGTGGCGAAGGAGCCCCGCAAGGTTCTCGACGACCTGGAACTGATGACGGAGGAGGAACGACAGGGCCTCTTTGGCTGCTGGAACGCCTCGCAGGGGGAGATACCCTGGAGGATGCTGCACGAACTGGTAGAGGACTCAGCCGCGCGCAGCCCGGACGCGGTGGCCGTTGCCTCCGCCACGGAGGAGCGGGAGGCGGCCGAGTCCCTCACCTACGCTGAACTGAATGGGCGGGCAGACCGCCTCGCCGCCCACCTGCGCGCCCTCGGCATACGTACCGAGACGCTGGTCGGCATTTCCCTGTCGCGCACCTCGGACCTGGTGGTCGCCGTCCTTGCGGCGCTCAAGGCAGGCGGCGCCTACCTGCCGCTCGATCCGAACTACCCGATCGAGCGCCTGTCCTTCATGCTGCGGGACTCTGGGGCACCCGTCGTGATCGGGACGCGAGCACTCGCGCAGCGGCTCGCGGGCGACGCGTCCTGGGGCGCGCACTGGGTCTGCCTCGACGAGGCCGAGTCATGGCAGGCGGCCGATCCGTGCGACTCCCGCGGCCCTACGGAGGAAGGCGACCGGTTGGACAGGCTCGCCTACGTGATCTACACCTCGGGGTCGACAGGCACCCCGAAGGGGGTAGAGGTGACCCACCGCAATGCCGTCAACCTTCTCCAGTCGATGCGCAGGGAACTAGGCCTGAGCGCCGAGGACGTGCTTTTCGCTGTGACGAGCCTTAACTTCGATATCGCGCTCCTCGAGATCTTCCTACCCCTAATGGTCGGTGCGCGCGTGGTACTGGCCAGGCGCGATGTGGTGAGCGACGGCGAAGCCCTAGGCCGTCAACTGAGCGTCCAGGGCGCCACGGTTATGCAGGCCACGCCGTCCACCTGGAGCCTGCTCCTAAGCTCAGGGTGGCAGGGCGCACCGCAGCTCAAGGCGCTCTGCGGCGGTGAGGCTATGACGCGGGATCTCGCCGATCGGCTGCTGGACAGATGCGGTTTACTCTGGAACGTGTACGGTCCCACGGAGACCACCGTCTGGTCCACCTGCCGGCGGGTGGAGCGCGGTACGGGCCCAGTGAGCGTGGGCGGGCCGGTGGCTAACACCCAGGTGCACGTCCTCGATGACCGGATGCGCCGCGTGCCTCCGGGAGTGCGGGGTGAACTCTTCATCGGTGGCGCCGGCGTGGCGCGCGGTTACCGCGGCCGGCCAGACCTGACCGCCGCACGCTTTCTACCGGATCCCTTTGGGCAGGAGCCAGGCGCCCGCTTCTACCGGACCGGCGACCTTGCATCCTGGTTGCATGACGGTCAGGTTATGGTGCACGGACGCACGGATCACCAGATCAAGGTGCGCGGCTTCCGCGTGGAGCCGGGCGAGATCGAGGAGGTACTGTGCCGGATGCCGGAAATCCGGGAGGCGGTGGTCGTTGCGACTCAAGGCACGGATGCGCGGCTCGTGGGATACATCGTGGCAGCGGGCACGCGACCAGAGGACGCCCGGGTGCGGGAGTTCCTGCACCGTTTCTTACCCGAGCCCATGGTACCGAGCCTACTCGTCTGGCTGGACGCTCTGCCGCGGACTCCGAACGGCAAGGTGGACCGCCAGGCGCTGCCGGTGCCGCGGGCGGGACGCCCGAGCAGCGAGTACGTGGCCCCACGCAATCCGGTCGAGGCCGTCCTTGCCCGCCTCTGGGCTGAGGTCCTCCAGCTGGAGCGGGTCGGGGTCGAGGACAGCTTCTTCGACCTGGGCGGGCATTCGCTGCTGACGGCGCGGCTGGCTGTGCAGGTGCGCCAGACGTTTCAGATGCAGGTGCCGATGCGTGCCCTGTTCGATGCCGCCACGGTGGCCCAGATGGCCCGCACCCTGATCCAGCACGAGCCCAAACCCGGCCATGCGATGGCCGTGGCGGGCATGATCGAGCGGCTGCGCGACCTGTCGCCCGCGGATCGGCAGCGGCTGCTCGAGCAGAAGAGGCGGGAGAGGGCCGTGCAGGAAGCGGCTTGCGGCGAGGTGAGTGGTTCTTGGCAGCGCAGGGGCGCCCAGGTGCCGGGGAGGTAAGCGCATGAATGGGCGGGACTCCGGCCGACAGCCCCTGACGGCTGCCCAGCGGCGCATCTGGCTGCTCGACCAGTGGGAGCCAGACGGGACACCGGACCAGTTAACAGCTTTGGTCCGGTTCCGGGGGGCCATCGACTTCGGCGTCCTGGGGCGCTCCCTGGGCGAGATCAGCCGTAGGCACGCTGTGTTGCGGAGCGCCTGTTCCGTGCAGTCGGACGGACCCACGCTGACGGAACTGCTGTTACCGTACCAGGTGCCGCTTGCGTACGAGGACCTGTTCGGATCGGCCGAGTGCGCAGTGCTGGAACGGCTGCACGAGGTGGTGCGGGCGCGCCTGGACCTGGCAACCGGTCCTCTCTGGCGGGCGCTCTTGGTCCGCACCCGGGCGGACGAGCACCTTTTGCAGATCCTGGTGCACCACATCGTGGCGGACGGGTGGTCGATGGGGATCCTGGTACGCGAGCTGGCCGCGCTGTACGGGGAGTATGCGAGCGGCGGAGACGGTTCTGGGGCCAGGCTCTCGGACCTGCCGGTGCAGTACGGGGAC
>Ga0080006_1157490_pt1 | contig 10325 bp, 10 predicted proteins | sample RS3BMetagenome_FD_69209 | JGI IMG/M metagenome (GOLD analysis project Ga0080006, IMG submission 69209) | Ferric oxide microbial mat and aquatic microbial communities from Rainbow Spring, Yellowstone National Park, USA - RS3B (SPADES... ... | reverse complement strand
CCATTGTGCCCCACCTGGCCGCGTCCCTCGATCGTCGGGCGGCGGCCCAGCCACGGTGGGGGCCCGACGATGCGGGCCGCATCCGGTGCCGGCGGGTCGACGAGGATCACATCGCCCGGAGCCCGAGGATCCGGACACCAGGGGACGGCATGCACACCCCTGGTCCGGGGTGCAGTGTCGAAGCGTCGCTCACCTTGCCTCCCGCACCGCTGGTGGTACCGCGCGACGTGCACCGACGCCGGTCTGGCAGCGACACCTCGAACCACCTGCGGACTCCCCGGTGACCGGGTGTCGCCATGCGACCACGGCCCCGGCACCGAAGCCGGCACAGGCACCGGCATGCGCTGGCGCGGGCTCGCTCTGTCCGACGTGCGGCCGGGCCGACGATTCCTGAAGCCGACGTGCGCGCTGCGGCCACATCGGAGCACGCACCGGCGGGCACGCACCGGGTCCCGGCAGTCGCCGCTCGGTCGGTCACCGACGGGCATCCGCCCCCCCAGCCCGACGCCACCGGGCCCGACCCCGAAGATCCCTCGAACGGGGACCGCCGGGTACTAGTGCGGCGAGGAAGGCTCCACTCGGGCGTGGGCCGCCGCGTGCTGGCCGGCACGTCGACCGAAGAACGAGCCGTCGCCGAGGCTGATCCCGCTGGCGTAGTGGTGCGCCGCGAGGCTGGCGGCGGTCCGGCCGACGGCGTAGAGCCCCGAGATCCGACGACCGGTACTATCGAGCGCGGCGCCGTCAGGGTCGGTGCGCAGACCCCCGAGCGTGAAGGTCGCGTAGATCGCCCCGTGGTCGACGCGCAGATCGATGGCGCCGATACCGCTCGCCGGCGGGGTGCCGATGGGCTGCAGGAAGGGTGCCCGCTTGTGGAACACCGGGTCGTCGCCGCGGACCGCGGACCCGTTGTACTCGCGCACCGTGCGCGCCAGAGCGCCCGGTGGAATCCCCAGATCGGCGGCCAGCTCCTCCGGGGTGGCGGCGGCGTAGCCGATCCGGAGTCCGATCGGATTCGGCTCGTGGATCACGTCATCGGTGATCATGTAGACGAAGCCGTCGTGATCGCGCAGCGCATGGAACCCGATGCGACCCGTATAGGCATCCTCGTTGATGAATCGCTCACCGGCGCGGTTCACGAGGATCCCCCGTGCGAGACGGTGTGGCGGCCCCAGGGGAAGGGCGCACTCGAAGGCGTCGAGCCTGGTCGCCTCCGCTCCGGCGCCGACACCCATGCGGATCCCGCGGCCGTCGTCGTTCGGAGTGCCGATCCGCCAGGCCGGGTCCGGGAGGTGGGCCAGCGGGCAATGCTCGGCGACCATCTCCTCGTTGTAGATGAAACCACCGGTGGCCAGGATCACACCACCACGGGCCCGGACGGCGCGGCGTCCGTCATCGGTCCTCACGAGCACCCCGACGACATCCCCGCCGTCGACGACCAGCGACTCGGCGCCGGCGTCGGCCACCACGCGGGCGCCACTCGTCGCTACGGCCGCACCGAGGCGCTCCATGAGGAAGCCACCGGCGGAGTCGACGAACTCGGGCTTGTGGCCCCGCGGCACGGGGACAGCGAGTTCGTCGAAGGGATAGGTGTCCTCACCGCCGCTGTAGAGCAGCCCGGCGTCATCGGCCGATTCGCGGTTCGGCTCGTCGCAGAACGACGCCCGGAACGGCACGCCGATCGAGACCAGCCAGTCGAAATGGCCCGGCGAACCCTCGCAATAGGCCTCTACGCGATCGTCTTCGACTCCCGGCCCGAGGGCAGCCCGGAGGAACGCCGCCATGTTCTCCGGCGAGTCCTGGAAGCCACAGGCGTTCTGGAGCGATGTGCCACCTCCCAGGTAGACGAGACCGCCGGAGTGGGCCGACGTCCCTCCCGGTCCCCCACCACGTTCGACCGCCAGGACCTCCGCACCCGCCTGCCGTGCCCCCACGACCGCCGAGGCACCCGCAGCGCCGAGTCCCACGACGACCACGTCGGTCGTCTCGTCGAAGCGAACGTCGCCGACCTCGAGCGCCGGGATCAGCTCCATCGCTCAGTGCGCGCCCGCCGGGAAGGTGAAACCGACGCTGCGCCCATGTCCGCAGTATGCCAGTGATCCGCCAGGGCTCCAGCGACGGCCGTGCCGCCCACGGCGCGAGCGCCGACCCGACGGCGGGGCCACCGTCGAGGGGATCGTTCGACCGGACGAGCCAGCCGACTCCGACGGCGGTGGGGCGTTGTCCGACCCGGTCCCGTCGCCGCCGGTGGCTTCGAGACCCTCCAGCACCGGTTCAGTGCCACAGCGGGGGTGCATGCTCCGTCCCGCACCGTCCCCGATGGATCGCCTGCCGACTCCCTGATCCGGACGGTGTCGCCACCGCCGCCCTAGGCCTCATCGACCTCGGCCATGACCGTGCGAAGCACCCCGTCGAGTTCGTCACCGTTCACTCGGACGTTCTTGACGACGTGCCTCGCTGCACCGAACCCTCGAGTGTCCAGGGTCTGTTCCATCCGGTTCGTGCCGACGACGACGAGGGCCACTTCACCGGTGTCGATGATCTCTCCCAGTTCCTTGACGTCGGACCGGGACATCCCCTTCCACAGGTGCCCACTCGCCGCGCCGATCGCCGCGCCGACGAGCGCCGTTCCCAGGATCGCCGGCGGGAACAGGAGCCCCACCAGGGCGCCGGACACCGCACCACCCCAACCGGCGTGTCGGGCCGCCATCTCGACCTTGGTCACATGGACATGACTCTCGGCGTCCTTCGTCACGATCGATGCGTCATAGGTCCCGACGGCGTCCATCCCGTGGAGTTCCCGCACGGCCTCGTAGTCGGCCTCTGCCGCCTCGACCGTCGGATAGGTGCCGACGAAGACGAACAGGTCCCCTCGCAATCCCATGGATCCTCCCGTTGTCGGTGCCGCTGTTAGGGGGCCGGTTGGCAGCCGACCCCCATCGTACCGAGGAGATCATGCTCGACCGACAGGGCGATACCCAGGAACGTTCGTCACGTGTACGTCCTCCACGAGTTCAGCGCGTCCTCCGGTGCGTCGACCGAGGACCCCCGGAACTACGGATCGGGCCATCGCCGGACGCGGGCACCACTCCGTCTGCTGCGAGCGTCCGCTAGGCGGTACCGACGGGACCGGCACCGATGCCGACCCGGTGTCCGAGCGGGGTGGATCCCCCGGCCCAGCCGGAGCATCCCGCACCGCGACCTCCGGAGGAGGAGACCGCTGACGTCACAACCGGCGGGTTCGGGCACTCGACGGCCACCGACTCGCGGGGACCAGTGCGTGTCGTCGGACCGGTCGGCCGGGCCAACCACTCGGGCGGCACTGGCGGCATCACCTGCTCCGGTCAAGGCAGCATCGCCGACGACGAACCTGGTGGCTTCGAGCCCTTCGGAGTCGGCACCTCCGCCCTCGATCAGTTCAGCCGCCGTTACCCCACGCGTCGCCGGGGCACACGTCCAACGCTGCTCGCCACGGCACCCGGCGGGGTCGCGACCGGTCCCGGCCGCCCCCATTCCCGCCGCACCAACTGTGGGAGCATCCCCGACCTCGTCCCGACCATCGATGCCCAGACCCAGTGGGCGCTCAGGTGTCCCCCTGCAGGCGACTCCGACGAATGACGCACACCGCAGGTCTGGGACACGGGGGCCAGAGTTGGATAGCCTTCCCTGGTGGTCAATCGTAACCGCCTCGCCGTCGCGGCGCTTGTGGCCTTCGTGCTCGGAATCCCACTCGCCTATCTGACCGCGTGGGCTGATCTGAGCAGCCTTTCGTGGAGTCAGCTCTACCTGCTGGTCACCCTTCCCCCCCTGGTGTCGCTCGCGTTCGCCGGGATGTCCGTCGTCCCGAGTCGAACTCGTCCGCACTCCAGCCAAGGTGACCTGCTCGGTGTCGCCGTGGGATCTCTGAGCCTCTGGGCGGTCGTGGGGGGAATCGCCGTGGTCGCGGTTGCTTCGGCCGTCTAGAACGCCTCGCGTGGGATCGGTGCACGTCCCAGGGGTACGGGCACCTGGCCGGACCACGAACCCCGGGGCGACCGTCGGCCCCCGCAACGCACCACGGTTCCCATGTCCTCGGGCGGGTCGGTGGACGCCTACTTCGACACGCTCTGTTCTGGTTCCGAGTGATGTCGGCGCATCCCGGCCGTGGTTCTGCCGCCCACGTCGAAGGTGCGGAGCCCCCTCGCCCGCCAGTCCGACGCCACCGATGCTCGCCAATTCGAGTGCACCTGGTGTCGCGGTGGTGACCGGACCGTGGAGCCCGGACGCCGACGCCTTCGCCCCTCAGCCATCCACATGGCTCGAGGAACCCGTCGGGCGAGTTCACGGACGGCTGCCGCCCGTGACGGGGGCAGGTGACCTGGACGCTCGAGACTTCCGACGTACTGTACGTCCGGATGCGGAATGCACCACCCGAGGGAGGCGCGATGGATGGGGCCGGGTCGCCGGAGCGAGATGTCGACATCATGACGCTCCTCGTGGGCGCTCTTACGGGCCAGCGCGAGTTGTCCGGGGCCGACCGGCAGGCAGTCGGTGCATGGATGATCGACCATGCGGACGACGCCGGGGTCCGTGAGCTCATGATCAAGATCGTGACGACCCAGATCGGCGATACCGCCGAGTTCCGCGAGCAGGTGGCCGACGCCATACGGGACAAATTCCGGCCAGCTCCGACCGACGTGCAGATGGACCAGGTGGATTGACCGGGCTGTGTGCCATCCGTCGTCGACGGATGGCCACCACCGGATGGCACCTTCTCACAGTGCGTGCAGGAAGCGGCGTGCGTCCAGCGACGGCAGGGTCTCCCGGTCGTCATCGTGCGCATCGTCGTAGATCACCACCCGGGCGGTTGATCCCGCAGTCAGAGGTGGCGGATCCGGTGGTCCTGGCTCCGCCCCGACTGCATGCCCGATTCCCATGAGGCCGCGGCCGGAACTCGGGTGGGCGAACAGAGCGTCCGGTTGGGTCCCGGGGACCGTCGACCGCTCCCGATCACCCCATTCCCGTGGAGTTCACCACGTGCCCGTGGAGTTCACCGAGGGCGACGTGATGATCAGCGAGGACAGGCCGGCCGATGCAGCGCATCCGGTCGCGATGGCTCCGGACAATCCGGGCCAGGAGGGATCAGCCAGGGTCGCCGTCGGGGTGGCATACGGAGCGAACGAACCCACCACCGATCCACCGCTGATCGTGATCGCTGCCGTAGAGAATGCGACCGACGTCGGTGAGATCCACACCGTCGGTACACCCGGTGGGACGAGCCACTTGATCTTGAACGCCGCGATGCTGGGAGCGAGCGTGCTGGGGAAGACCGTGGCGCAGTTGTTGGAACCTGCACCGACGAACTTCATCTTTCCGACGATCGCGCCTCCCACCATGGAACCCGGGGGTGGGATCAAGGAGGTCCCGCACCCGCCCGAACCGGTGGTCGAGGTACCGAACGAGGCCTTCACCGTCACGACCTCATGCGTGGACACGCCCCCGTTGCGGAGTGGTGGAGAAAACGACACACCACCTCCCCACGCACCGTGCGCAAGGTCACAGGTCACGGTGCCGTGGTAGATCGGGTGCGCCGAGGCGATTCCGGGCGCCACCACCAGACCGAACATCGGTGAGAGGACCATCCCCGCGGCGACCAAAGCACGCTTCCGCATCTGCACTTCCCCCATCTCTCGGGCACCGAATCCCCCTCGGCGCTGAAGAGGAGACTAGTAATCGGCGGCCTCCATTGCTCGCGACACTCCTGGTCACCTCCCACCTGGACATTCGCACCGTGTGGTGATCCGAGACCGACGGATGATCCGGGCCCGACGGACTCCTGTCGGGACGGCCGGTCGGCGACAATCGGGTGCCTCTCAGTGGCCAAGGGCGGTTCCGAAGAACTGCTCGGTGACCTGCCAATGGCGCTCTGCTGCGTCTGCGTCATAGTTCGGGTTATCGGGGACGGCGAAACCGTGACGGGCCTGATAGGTCTCGACGGTGTGTACGACCCCGGCATCGGTGAGTGATTTCTCGAGTAGATCCCTCTGTCCGTCGGTGAACGACTGGTCCTCCACCGCGCCCGCCACGTACACGGTGGCCGTGATGGCATTCGCCTTCCGGTAGGGGCTGTCGGGGTCGTCCGGCTGAGCGAGATTCCCTCCGTGGAACGAGGCGGCGGCAGCGATGCGATCGCCGAGGTTCGCGGCGGCGATGAGCGAGAGTCGGCCTCCCATGCAGTAGCCGGTCGTGCCGACCCCACCCGGCTCCGTCTCGGGCAGGGAGTCGAGGTAGTCGACGAACGTGGTGGCGTCGCGCACCACGAGGTCTGCGGTGTAGCCCCGCATCATGCCCATGATCGTCTCGGCGGTCTCCTTGTCGGAGAACGCAGTACGCATGTCGACGGACTCGTAGGGGCCGTTTCGGTAGTAGAAGTCAGGCACCACGACCACATAACCCAGAGCCGACATGCGCTCGCCCATCCCGCGCATGACCTCCCGCATCCCCCCGGCGTCGGGGAACATGATCACCCCGGGCCAGGGACCTGCTCCCAACGGAATACTGAGGGCGGCCGGGCAGGTCCCGTCTGCGGTCTCGATCTCCACGGTGCGCTGCGTCACGGTGATTCCCTTCCTCGTGCCCGGTCCCGGACCCTACCGGGACCAGGCGTCGGGATCGGTCCGGGGCAGCGGCCCGAGGCGTGACAGACGACCGGGTGGTGCTCCCGTCGAACCCGCGTCCCTGCGGGGGCGCTGGGGGATCCGGACAGCGGACGGAACAGTGCTGAGTCGTAGAGACGAGGAGGACCCTCCCATGCGACCCATGGCGTCGTTCATCGTCATCGGCCTCGACGGCTACGACGACGGCCGGAACGGCGAGCTCGACCGGCCGACGGTGGATGCGGAGTTCCGTGATCCTGCCGCTCGACAGCTGGACGAACTCCGGATCATGATCGTCCCGATCGTGCTCGGGCAGGGCCGATCCCAGTTCGAGGATCCGCGGAATCCCCTCTCGCCCACCCTGCTTCGCGTGCGGCGGTTCGACTCCGGCACCGGTCGACTCACCTGCCGCCCGTCGCCCCCGTCCTCACCTCGGCGTCAGTCCGTCGTCGTGCTCGATTGCGAGCCGACACGTGGCCCGGATGTGCATCGGGGTCATCGATCGGGCGGCGGGGACGGTCAGCTGAGCGCTGCGAGGTGGATGGTGAGCGCACGCTCGATCACCGCCACGGGTTCCGCCGTGTCGACCCTCAGGTCCACGGGCATGTTCGGGTCCCAGCTCCTCCGCGAGTTCTCCACATCACTCCAGTCGAGCTCGTACCACCCGGGAATGTCCCGTTGGCGCCCATCAACTCGGGACCGGTGAAGCGCTGGGTCAGCACATTCGGTCATGACCACCGAGAACTGCGCTCCCTCCACCGCCGCGAGTGACCGCAACATCTCCACCTGCGGTGCCCGTGCCACGCCGTCCAGGACCACGGACGAACCCCGCCGCAACTGGGACTGAGCCAGTGCGCCGAGCACAGACCATCCCACCGGCCCGTGTCCTGGTGGTTCCATCGTGTCCAACGCGACCCGGACCGCGGGGAACGGTCGCAACCCGCTCATGGCCCAGTCGTGGGCGATGACGGGGGCGCCGAGCATGCCGGCCGAGAGCTCGGCGGTCGTCGATTTCCCCGTCGCCGGGAGGCCGGTGACGAGGACGAGGAGCGGCCGACTGGCGCGTTCGGGCCTCCCTGCCAGTCCGAGGTCGCGAACGAGGGCCCTGGTGAGCTCGCCCATCTCGTCGAGAGGCATGTCGTCGGGGTGGAACCAGGCCACCTCGGAGGTCTCGTCCCCGTCCGGTCGAGGAACTCCCTCGATCACCGTGGCATCGAAAGCCGTCACGACGTACGCCGACTCGTCGCCGTTCGGATACCTCACGCGGTATTCGGGGCCACCGAAGACACCGAGGATGGAGCCCAGCTCGACGGTGACACCAGCCTCCTCTTGGACCTCACGGACGGCGCCGTCCCGCGGATGCTCCCCGGGCTCGACCGCACCGCCGATCGTGGCCCACTGCCCCGAGTCGATCAGGCGGACGAGGAGAACGCGTCCGGCGTCGTCCCGCGGCAGCACGGACGTCGACGGGAGCAGGAGAAGGTCATGCCCCACCTTGTCTCGGAGGCAGCGGACATGCGGTGAGATCACCATTCCACGGTAGCTTCGGGAGTCAGATGCCTGCCGCGGATTCCAGAGACCTCGGGACCAAGGAGTTCTAGATTCACTACGAGTGGTCAGATGACGGTGCCCGCCTACCTGCATACCTCGCGCCGCCTGCGCCGCCTGCGCCGAGGACACTCGTCCTCCTCCGGCACGGCACGAGCCGGGCGAATCTCGCGGGTCGCGTTGCCGGCTGGGAGGACACTCCGCTCGCCCCCGAAGGCGAGGCTGACGCCCACCGGGCCGCTGATCACATCCTGGCCGCCGACGTAGCGATCGACATCGTGCACGTGAGCATGCTCACCCGCGCGAGGCACACGGCGGAGATCGTGTCCGCTCGGCTTGGCATACCGCCCGATCGGATCCGTGAATCGTGGCGGCTCAACGAGCGGCATGCGGGGTCGTTCCAAGGTCTCACCCGGGACGAGATGATCACGCGCTTCGGACGAGACCGGGTACGATCCTGGAAGCACGACGGCGGCGCGCGCCCGGTTCCGTTGGATCTGGGCGACCCGAGGCATCCTCGACACGACCCGCGCTATGACGACGTGCCCCGCACGCTTCTGCCGTCCGGGGAGGCAGCGGCGGACGTGCTCGCTCGGGTCCTCCCCTACTGGACCACTGTGGTGCTCGGGGACGTCGCGGCCGGCCGCTCGGTGCTGGTCATCACCCACGACAGAGTGCTTCGGGTCCTGGTCGCGCATCTGGCGCCCGATCTCAGCTCCCCCTTCGACGGCGATCGCGGCCCAGGTCGGGTCCCGTGGGTCGTCACGCTTCGTCCGGATGGCAACGGCCTGACCGCAGTGACCGTCCTCGGGTAGATCCCGGAGGACGGTCGTCGTCAGTTCGACACGGCCACCACTCTTCGCGAGCCCTCGGTCCACTGCAACGGTGTCCACACCACCGGATGGAACTCGACAGGCACACCGCGTCCCACTCCGTAGACGACGAGACCGGCGGCGGCCCACCGGGGAAGGTCGCATACTCCGGCAGCATCGAACACGATGGCGCCCTTCATCGCCGACGCAACGATGGCCGGGTCCATCTTCCGGAACTCCGGGTCGCCCGTGGTGATCACGACCGCATCGACCCCGTCCACTGCCGCTTCCAACGTGGCCATTCGCCGGCCACGACCGAAGTCGTCCCGGACGAGTGGGTCGTACGAACGGACCGTGGCACCAGCGTCGTCGAGCTGGTCGACGATGTGGAGACCCGGCGACTCCCGGGTGTCGTCGGTCCCGTCCTTGAATGCCACCCCCAGCACGGCCACGTTCCGCCCCACGAGGGACCCGAGGACCTTGGCCAGCTTGTCGACAACCGCCGTCCGGGCCCCCACGTTCTGCTCCTCGGCCGCAGCAGCCAGCGGCGTGGCCGAGTCAAACGACTGGCCGAGCGCGATGAACCCGGCGACGTCCTTCGGCAGACACGACCCACCGTAGCCAGGGCCGGGCCGTAGGAATTCCGGACCGATGCGGTGGTCCGCCCCGACACCTGCGAGTACGGTCCCGGCGTCGGCCCCCAGGGCCTCGCAGAGATGGGCCACCTCGTTGGCGAACGAGATCTTGATTGCCAGAAACGTATTCGATGCGTACTTGACCAGCTCGGCGCCCCGTCGCTCGCACCGGACGACGGGGGCGCCCGGCGGATAGAGGCGGACCACCATCTCGGCCACGTCGTCGTCCTCGGTACCCACGACGACCCTGTCGGGGGCGAGGAAGTCTTCGATCGCCCGTGACTCGCGGAGGAACTCCGGACTCGAGGCCACCCGGATCCGCACCCCTGGAGCCGCCTCCTCGGCACAGATCAACTCGAGCGCCTCGCACGAACCGGGCGGCACCGTGCTCTTGACGACGACGACCAGGTCACCGGTCGCCGAGCTGGCCAACTGGCGTGCGGCGGTTGCCAGAATGCTGAGGTCGGGTTCGCCGGTCGGCTGTGGCGGGGTCCCGACGCACAGGAGGGCCACCTCGGCACCGTCGCGCACCCCATGCGGGGCTCCGGGCCCTTCACGCACACCCACCCGCAAGACCGGCCGCGATCCGTCTTCGGCGGTCGCCAGGTGGTCTACGGAGGCGGCGAGCGAGCATCCTACCTTCTGGTACCTGTCATCCCACCCAAGGCGTGACGGGTCCAGGCACGGCCTTTGGGCCG